>Ga0335081_10001887_pt1 | contig 33172 bp, 21 predicted proteins | sample Lox_Sample_35_FD_206713 | JGI IMG/M metagenome (GOLD analysis project Ga0335081, IMG submission 206713) | Soil microbial communities from Loxahatchee National Wildlife Refuge, Florida, United States - Lox_Sample_3.5 | ecosystem: Environmental > Terrestrial > Soil > Wetlands | place: USA...
CCGGAAGCACTTCTCGCCTCCGTCGCCGCTTATCGCGGCGCAGCCCGTTATGAGGCATGCTGAAGCGATGCGGGCCTATTTCTGCGGTACTCGCGGCTCGACGCCGGTCAACGGCGCCGAGCAGCTGCACTACGGCGGGCATACCTCGTGCATCGGACTGGCCCATACCGGTGAGCCCCCCGCGATCGCGCTGGATGCGGGCACCGGATTGCAGCAACTGACGCTCGCGCTCCAGGACCGGGCGTTCCGCGGCACGCTTCTGCTCAGCCACCTGCACTGGGACCACACGCACGGCATGCCGTTCTTCCGCAGCGGCACGCTGCCCGGCCACCGGGTGGACGTGTACCTTCCCGAGCAAGGGGCGGACCCGGAAGAACTACTGGCCCGGGTCCTGTCCCCGCCGCATTTCCCGATCCGGCCCAAGCAGCTCGGCGATGGCTGGACCTTCAACGCCATCGAGCCCGGGCACTACGAGTTCGAGGGCTTCTCGGTGCGCGCCCTGGAGATCCCGCACAAGGGCGGGCGCACGTTCGGATACAGGGTCAGCGACGGTTCGGCCGCGCTGGCTTACCTGCCCGATCACAGCCCGACCTCCCTGGGCCCCGGGCCGGACGGCACCGGTGTCTATCACGACGCGGCCATCACGCTGGCCGACGGCGTCGACCTGCTGGTGCACGATTCCCAGCACACCGCGGCCGAACTGCCACAGCTGGGCTTTCTCGGTCACTCGGCTATCGAGTACGCGGTGGCGCTGGCGCAGCGCGCCGGCGCCCGGCAACTCGCGCTGTTCCACCACGACCCGTGGCGCACCGATGCCCAGATCGACGCCTTGGTGGCGCAGCATGCGACGGCGCCCGTCCGCGTCTTCGCCGCCCACGACGGGATGATCGCGGACCTGCCCTGACCGGGTCTCCTACCGGGTGTCGCCGGCATCCGGATCGGCCAGCGAGTCAGCCGTAAGCCGCCGGGTCACGAGCGCGTCGGCCGCGGCGCTGCTCAGGCTGTTGCCGGTGATCGCGACCAGGAACGCCTCCCGGTCCAGGGCCAGGGTGCGCAGCGGCTGGTCCGCCACGACGGTCGCCGTTCGCGGGATGCCGCGCAGCAGCGCGATCTCCCCGAAGCAGTCGCCGGGGGCGAGCGGCGGCCGGGGCGTTCCCCGCACGCTGACCGCGGCGGACCCGTCGATGATCACGTGGAACAGCTCGCCGACCTCCCCCTCGCGCATCGCAACGGTGCCCGCCGGGAACTCGTGCGGCTCAAGCTCGCTGGCGAGAAGCTCGATCACGGCCAGGGACAGCGGCGCGAACATGGCCAGCCGCCGGAGCACGTCCACCTCCTGACCCGGAGCGGGCATCGCACGGTCCAGCCGCACGAACCGCCGGACGTGGGCCAGGGCCAGGACAGCCAGGCCGCCGCCCAGCAGGGCCAGGGTGGCCCGGACGCCGAAGGCGTGCAGCAGCAGCGGTGCCGCGACAGATCCGGCGCCTAGCCCGGCCTGGACCACGAACTCGGCGGCGCCGAGCACTCTCCCCCCGCTGCGAGGACTCGCGGACCGCGCCAGCAGCGTGAACAGGCCCACGTCTTCGACCGCGTTCCCGACCCCCACCACCACGAGGGCCAGATAAGCAATGGCGGCGCTCGGAGTGAGCGCGAGCCACACGAGCGGCAGCCCCCATAGCAGCAGTCCGGCGACGAAGGCACGGCCCAGCCGGGTGGCGTGCACCAGGCCCGTGGCCGCCGCGCCGCCGACCAGGCCACCCGCGCCGATGGCCGCGGTGAGCCAGCCGACGGCCGGCTGGCCGAGCGCGAGCGTATCCACGGCGAGCACTGGAATGAGAACGACAAGCGCGCCGCGGACGAAGGTCTGCGCGAAGGCAAGAATGGCGACGCCTCCCGGCGCGGCGATCCTGGCCAGCTCGCTGAGGCCGTCAGATACGTCCCGGGCCACCCGGACAGCGCCTTTGGCGGCGGAGCGAGGCCCGTCCGGGACGGCCAGGCCATGCAGCGAAAGGGCGGCCAGGCCGAGAAAACCGGCCGCCAGCGCCATGGAGAGCGGTGCGTCCGCCAGCACGAGCACGCCGCCCGCCAGCACCGGCCCGGCCAGCGCGCCCGCGTTTTCCAGGACCGCCGCGAGCGCGTTCGACGACGTCAGTTCGGCGGGAGTACGGACCAGCCAGGGCAAGATGGCGACCTGCAGCGGCCGGTACGTGCCGGCCAGCGACGAACTGGCGGCCGCAAGCGCGATCACCGCGGCAGGAGCCCCGTGCAGAGCGGCCGTCAGGGCCGCGAGCGCGAGGAGTACCGCCCGGAGCCACGTGACCCGGCGTAGCAGCAGACCCGGCCGGACCCGGCCGGAAACACCGGTGATGCCCAGCGTCACGGCCATGCTGAGCAGGGTGCGGGATGCGACATATACGGCGACGAGAACGGCGCCGCCGGCGTCGAACGCGTAGACCACGAGCGTGACCTGGCCCGCGAGCTCGCCGATGACCGAAGCGCCCCAGCCAACCTCGATCCGGCGCACGTCCGGAAGCCGGAGCACGTCATAGAGGGTCCGCACCCGGTCATTCGGCAACATGCTCAGACGCCTGGTCATCACTACCCCCCTCGGAATCGCGCTACGAGGCCGATGGCGCCGAGCGCAGGCGTTCGGCGAGCTGGCGCGCCCTGCGGCCCGAGACGATGTTTCCCTTGCGCTCGAACAGCGTGGCGGCTCGTTCGCTGAGAGCCGCGGCGTCGGCCGGGGCTCCGGCCAGCTCCCGGACCTCGGCGAAATCCAGCAGCCCGTTACCCTGCCAGTCGAGCTGGTCCGAGGTCTCGATGAGCGCCGTCGCCGCCGAGAGCAGCGACTCGGCCTCGCCGATCGCCCCCTGCCGGGCCTTGAGCTTCCCGCGTACGCAGCGCCACAGGAACTGGGAAGCGACGTCGTCGGGGGAGGCGAGATGCTCGCAGGTCCGGGCGAACTCGGCCGATTCGTCGCACCGGCCCTGCCGGTACAGGACGTCGGCGAGCAGGCCCGCCGTGGTCGAGATGTAGTTGCGTTCGCCCATCTCCTCCAGACGCCGGTAGTCCGTGCGCAGCTCAGACTCGGCGGCGGCCAGATCCCCGGCGAGCAGCTCGATGACAGAGGAGTGGAGCGACGTGAGTGCGGCGGCCAGGAACCAGCCGAACTCATCAAGCAAGGCCCGGCTCCGGCGATAGAGCAGGCGCGCGCGTCCGAAATTCCCCCGCATCGCCTCGAGCTGGCCGATCGCGAGCTCGGCGAGCGCTCTCGCCTTGCGGTCGCCCTCGGCCCGGGCGAGCACCTCCTCGCAGGTGGCGATGGCCTCGGGGACGGGCATCGAACCGTACAGGGCCGAGATCGCAAGCGAGCCGAGGAAGCGGCGGGCGGTCACCTCATCGCCGGCCGCGCTCGCATGCCGGATGGCGCGCTCCGCGGCGGCGGCCGCGTCCGCGAACCGAAGCCCGGTGCCGTGTATGGCGGTGAGCAGGCGGAAGGCCCGCACCAGAGCGCGGTCATCGCCCATCACCTCAAGCTCGGGGATCTCCAGTTCCACGAGGTCGACCATGTTCTCCTGCCGCCCGATGCTCTCTTGCACGGCGTGAGCGTCGGTCGTGTAGCGCAGCTGCAGGAGGGCGAGCGCCGCCGCCCGGGCGATCCCGGTCTCGTCGGCGGAAAGCGCCCGGTCCACCGCCTCGGTCAGCATCGACTCGGCCCGTTCGAGCTCGCCGATGTCGACCGCCGCCTCGCCGGCGTCGAGCAGGAGCAGCGCGCGGGCCGGGTCTTTCTCGCCGAGCAGCGCGGCGGCCCGCTGCAGCAGGTTCGTCGCCGCGGACAGGTCACCGCGGACCAGGGCGCGACGACCGGCCGAGCTGAGGCGTCGCGACGCCTCGGCGCCGAGCCGCCTCCCGTTGTCGTCTACCGGGCCGAGCTCGGACCGGTAACGGAACGACTGCTCGAGGTGGTAGCCGAGGATCTCTTCGTACTCGGCGACCCGGGACCCGACCATGTCGGCGAGCCAGGCGGCGAATCGCTCGTGCAGCCGGGCCCGGGTGCGCTTGAGCAGGCGGGCATACGCCGTGTCGCGGACCAGGATGTGGCTGAAGTGGAAGTCGTCGGCCGAACCCGCCTCCGCCCGGCGGATGAGCTGCTTGCTGCACAGCGCGGCGAGCGCAGGCTCCAGGTCGGTTCGGTCACCGTCTTGGCGCACCAGGACCGATACTGCGTCGCTGGAGAACTCCAGGCCGATCACCGAGGCCGACTCTATGACCCTGCGCTCGGCTGCTCCCAGGCGGTCGAGACGGGCGCCCAGCAGGGACGAGACGTTTCCAGGGACCGAGATGACCTCGGTGGCGCCGGAGAAGGCCCAGCGCCCGGCCTGCTCATGCAAGAGCCCGTCGTCGATCAGCATGGAGAGCATCTGCTCGATAAACAACGGATTGCCGTCGGAGAGGCGGAGGATCCGCCGCTCGAGCGGCTTGGGCAGGCTCGCCTCAGCGAGCAGGTGCCGTATCACGACGCCGCTCTCCTGCCGGGACAGTTCCCCCAGCTCGACCTGGGACGCCGTCCGCCGCCCCGCGGCGAAACCCGGCCGGTCCTCAAGGAGCTCATGGCGGGCCGCGCAGACGATGAGGAGCGGCACCCGGAGCCAAGCGTCGAGGATGTCCTCGATGAGATCGAGAAAGGTCGCCTCCGCCCAGTGGATGTCGTCGAAGACCACGATCAGCGGCCCGCGGCCGGCCAGCTCCTCGAAGACCGCCCGCACGCCCCAGAACAGCTCGTCCTTTCCGTACGGCTCCCGCGAGAGGCCCAGGCCCGACTCGATGCGGCTGGTCGCGTCGGCCAGTTCCTCGCCGAAGCAGGACTTGAGCTTGATGCGGGCGTCCTCCTCGCTGTCCTCGGGCACGATCCCGGCGGCTTGCCGCAGCACCTCCGCCAGCGGCCAGAACGTGATGCCGTCGCCGTAGGACAGGCAGCGGCCCCGCAGCACCGTCGCCTCGCCGTCGAGGCGGCACACGAACTCCTCGATGAGCCGGCTCTTGCCGATCCCAGCCTCGCCGAGCAGCGTGACGATCCGGCCTTCAGGCCCGGTGACGGAGCGGCGGAACTCCACGTCGAGGACGGCGATCTCGCGGTCCCGCCCGACGAGCGGCAGCTCCGCCGGCCTGGCGGTCCTCGCGACCTCGGCGACCGAGACCAGCCGGTAGGCCGGAACGGGTTCCGGCTTGCCCTTCAGGTCCAGGGGCTCGACCGGCGCGACCTCGACGGTGTCCCGGACCAGCCGGTAGGTGGACTCGCCGATCAGGACCTCCCCAGCCGGGGCAGCCTGCTCGAGACGGGCGGCCACGTTCACGGTGTCACCGGTGGCGAGGCGCTGGGAGCCGCCGGTGTCACCGGTGACGACTTCGCCGGTGTTGACACCGGTCCGGTTCTCCAGGGTGATCCCGAACTCGGCTCGGAGGGCGACGTTGAGCTCGGCCAGCGCCTCGCGCATGCTGGCGGCGGCGCGCACGGCTCGCAGCGCGTCGTCCTCGTGCATCCGGGGCAGGCCGAACACCGCCATGATCGCGTCCCCGATGTACTTCTCGATCGTCCCGCCGTGGCGCTCCAGAACCGGCTTCATCGCCGAGAAGTACAGCGCGAGTACCTCGCGCAACGCCTCGCTGTCCAGCCGGTCGCCCAGCTCGGTCGAGCCCTTCAGATCACAGAAGACCACCGTGACGGTCTTGCGGACCTCCTGCGGCGGAGGCTGGGCCACGAGAGCGGAACCGCAGTAGCCGCAGAGCCGAAACCGGTCCGGGTTCTCCTCCCCGCAGCTCGGGCAACACAGCACGGTCCCAGCCTACGTCTGAGTTCTCCGGCCCGGCCATGGCCGCCTCCAGCGTCCCGGGCACCGATCACCCGTGCCAGATGGGATCTCCGAAGGCGACGAAGGTCAGCTGGACCGCGCCCGCCGGCGTGTAGCGCTGGGAGATGAGGCAGGGCGCCGGATGTGCACGGCTGAACAGGATGCAGGGCAGCAGCAGTCCCGTGTGGTAGGCCGTGCCGGCGATGACGGTCGTCCCGCTGGTGCCGGGCACGGCCGGGAAGGGGGTCGGCGACCCGTAGCAGACCTGCCAGAACAGGAGCGGTCGCGGGGACGACTCGACGGCCGGCTTGGAGATGGTGAGAGTGGCGATGGCCGACGCGCTCGCGACGCTGCCGCCTGAGGAATTGAAGATGCCGAAGTCGGCCGTATCCGACACCGAGATGTAGTGGTTGCACGCGAAGGTGACACCGCCGAGGCCCAGCGCCACGAAGTCGCCTGGCGCCGTCGTGGTAGCGGACGTGGCCGTGGTCGCCGTCGATTGCGATGCCGAGCAGGAGCCGCTGCCGCAGGCCTGGATCTGACCGGTGATCGTGAAGAAGGCCGAGGTGGCCGAGGCGAAACCGGGGGCGTTCGCCGCCAGGTCATACCCGACGCCTGCCTGGCCGATCTGAAGGTTCCCGAAAGCGGCGACCCCGTTCGAGCTGGCCACGGTCGTGGTGCCGGCCAGCGTCCCGTCACCTGGGTTGGCCTCGATCGAGATCGTGACCTGAGTCCCGCTGGCGGAGAAATCCGCCTGGCTGAGCGGGTCATTGTTCGCGTCGGACAGCTGCACGGCGAGCGGGGAACCGGTCGAGTTGAACCCGGTGAGGATGTCGGAATTCACGGCCGTCTGGGCCGGCTGCCCGGTGAAGGCAAGGCCGCACCTCCCGGTGACCGACACGCTGAGCGGCGAGGAGCTCCAGCCGACCTCGTTGGTCTCCCCCCGGCTGTCCACGCCGGATACCCCCCAGGCCGCTGAGCTCGCCGCCACGCAGGGGGCCAGCGCCGTGACGCTGACGGCAAAGGTGCTCCCCGTAGGCTCACCCGGCACGTTCAGCGTGACGGAGGAGCCTGGCACCGCCGAGACCGAGGTCCCGCCCGGGCCGGAGGCGCCGGTGATGACGAAGCCGGCAGGCGCAGTGAAGGTCAGGCTCTCGAGCGTCTCGTTCTTGTCGTTGTTCGTCACCGTGAAGGCATAGACGTCGCCCGTCCCGGCACCGGCGGTGGCCGGATTGGCGGCCGGAGTGACGACATAACATTCGGCGGAGCATCCCGTATTCGCGTGCGCCGCCTGGGAAGGCACCACGCAAAAGGCGATACCGGCGACGAGAACGCCGACACCGGACATCAGCCTGAAACGAAAGACCCGCGATCCGCGGTTCATGGCAGGCTCCCTCTCCCGGAACGCGCATCGCCAATATGGCGTTGCGCATGCTTCACACGGTCCCTCTATCGTGAGGCTTAGCAGCCCGAGGGGACCTTCGGCAACCTTTCAGGCTGTTCCCCGGCCGTGACCGCGGGATGCTGGCTGCGGCCGCACGCGGCCGGACCGCTGGTGATCACGTAGCACGATGGTCAGCGCGAGGCCGGGCCGGCGTGTGCTCTCATCCCGTCGCCGATGCAAATGAAGCCCGCGGCCGCCGCTGTCGCCCTGCTCTCGCCGCCGGCGCTCTCGCCGCCGGCGAGCTGCTGCTGAGCCTGGCTCAATGCCATGGCCGCCCCCTGGCCGGCGGCCAGCTGCCGGTGGAAGGCGATCATCAGCGGGGCTGTTTCCACATCAGGAATGGGCACGACGGATGCGATGAGCTGGTGGACGCCGAGCGACAGCAAAGTCGCGCTGAATCCGAGCAGCTCATCGCCGGTGCATACGACTGGCCGGCCGGTGTCGCAGGCCGCGAGGATGACCATCGGGGCCACTCGGTCCAGCCGTTCCAGGTCAAAGACGGTGAGTGGGCCGTCAGCCAGCCTCAGTGAAGAGAACAGGGGATTGTCCGCGCGGACGCGCCCGTGGGCGGCCAGGTGCACCATGTCCGCCCGGTGCAGGGCCGCCGTTACCGCTTGCACGGTCGCGGAGGAGCCGTGCAGGGCGGTTGTCCGGTGGATGGCGGCCACGGCCTCGGCCTCGTCGCGGGCACCTGGCAGGTCGGGGCCGGCCGCGACGGTGACGCGCCGTCGCTGTGATGGCTTCCGGCAGTGGGCGGCGTACCACAGTGCCGCTGACGGCGCCACCGTGACCGGGCGGCCCATGCATGACGGCAGCACCGACCATGGCAGTGACTGAAGCGGGCCCGTCGGGATCACGACCAGGGCCCTGCCGTCGATCTGGCCCGCGAGCGGATCGAGCAAGGCGGCGTCCAGCTGCCCTGCCGCGTAGCGGACCATGGTGACGGCCGCGGCCCGGCTGGCCTCGCTGACGTGGTGGCGGGCCAGCCTGCGCAAGGCGGACGCACTGTGGTCTACGAGGTATCGCAGCGGGTCAAGCGCGCCGAGGTGCCGCAGCCGGGCCCGGCCGTCGACCACCGTCAGCGCATGCAACTCGCCATCGAGCTGGATGAATTCAACCAGCGCGGCCTCCCCAAGCGCGCCGGCCAGGTCGGCCACCGAGACCGGCGGGGCAGGGTCCGCGGCCCCGCTGTGGGGCTGCCGGCGGTAATGGTCACGGATCTGGCGTTCGAGCGCGGCCTGGCGGCTGACCAGCTCGGCGCTGGAGCGGCCCGCATGCCGCAGTTCCGCGATCTTGGCGACGGTCACCCGGAGACGGCCCAGTGCGGCCGCGAGCTCGGGATCATCCGGCGGGCGGGCCGGCGGTGACAGCAGATGACGGGCGCGGCCCTCTTCCGCCCACACCAGGACGCGGTCCGCTTTCCCGCTGTCGATCGCGATACGCAGGCCCAGGGCAGCCAGCTCGCTCCGGTGCCCGGCGGCAAAGGCCCGCAGGTCGGTCGCGGCCAGGGTGGCCCGGTACTCGTCCAGGACGCGCAGTCCGCAGCGAGCCGCGCCGACGGCACCGCGGACGTTCCCGTCCGCTTGGCGTATCAGGGTCTCGGCGTACCATGCGCGGCTTCGCAGCAAGGCCGGTCCCCGCCTGCGGCCCCGGCTGACCTGCCCCAGGAGCCGGCCGCCCTCGCTTTTCCTGCCGCGGCTGAGGGCAAGCTGGCCTGCGAGCAGCCGTGCCTCCAGCGCCGCTACGGCCCAGCCGGTGGTGGCCAGAGCATCCGCGGCGTGCTCCAGCTGCCGCACGCCGACGTGCGATGAGCCGTTCCCGCCGAGCCGCGATGACAGCACCACGAACCGGGCCAGCGCGGCCCAGTGCGGGCGCTGCTGACGGGTGAATTCACTGACGGCGCGCCGCGCCTGGTCCACCGCGTAGGCGCTGTCGCCGTCGAGGGCGGCGGCCCGGGCGAGTATCAGCCGTGCCTCTGGGAGCGCGATCTGCTGACCCTCACGCTCGATCTGCTGTACGGCTTGTTCACCGGTTTGCCTCGCCTCTGACACCAGGCGCACTGACATGAGCAGTTCGCTGCGGTCGGCGAGGATGAATCCCAGCCGTGAGCCGAGGGACCGGAACCGCTGCTCCGCCATGTCGAGATGGCCGAGCGCGGCCGGCACGTCCCCGCGCAGGGTCTCTATCCAGCCGAGGTTCTGCCGCACGAATCCCGCGGACAGGCCCAGGTCGTGCTTATCGCACAGGATCTCGGCCTCGCGCAGGTCCTTGACCGCTGCGGTGAAATCGTTCTGGTATCCGTACACGACCGCCCGGTTGGACAGCACCCGCTGGACCCAGACATGATCGTCTGCCCGGCGAAGCACCGGCAGCGCACGACGGAAGCTGGCCAGTGCCTCATCGGCCCGGCCGAGGAACGCCAGGATCGTGCCGCGCTGCGCCTCGGCACGGGCGCGCTCGACGCCATCGAGGTCCAGTATCGCGGCGTCGATCTCACGTATCGCCTGTCGTGACCGCCCGCGCCCGTTCAGCACATAGGCGAGCGTCATCCGTGCCTCGGCCGCCAGGCTGGCCGACTGGGCGCGGCGGCCCAGCGTAACCGCCGTGCGCAGATGCCGCATCGCGGTGGCCGCGTTGTCCAGGTGCAAGGCGGCGAGCCCCCGGGCCCGTTCGGCGATGGCGGCCGCGGCGATGTCATGAGCGGCCTGCGCCTGCGCGGCCACGGCGGCAGCGAGCGTCGCCGACTGACCCGGGTCTGCCTCGGCCAGCCGGAGCGCCTCGCGTGCCTTGTCGGCCAGGGTGGTGATCATCTACAAGGCGAGTAAACCCACAGCATGGGCGAGTTGTCGAGGGCAAGGACCCAAACCCGGACCAGACTTGTACCAACTTGTATCAACCGCTCCCGCCACCGCCTCCGAAAGTTGAGCGGACATCCTCACGGCTATGACGAGAGGGCCAGATCATGACACAGCAGGGCGCAACCGAGAAATATGAGGACAACGAGCTCGTAGTAGCCATACCTGATCTCGCGGCGGTTCGCGGCGCGCTGAACGCGATCTCCGTCGGCTGGGGGGAGGAGGATCGCGAGGAACGGCTTGGCCTCGCGCTTCTCCCGTTGCGGAACATTGACGCCGGGGCAGCGGAGATACGCGGGAACCACGCAGAGGTGGCGCGGCACGTAACCGAGGCAAGGCGGCGCACCGGGACCGATCCGTCCGGCCTCGATCTCATCATCGGCTGGCTGCGCGAGCATTTCAGCGCCGCCTACGACCACTGGGTTCCGACCATCGGGAAGAACCGCGTGATCGACCCCGTCCGAGGGCTCCCCTACCTGGGCGGCGGCGGTGAAGGCGACCCTCATCACCTGGGCGGGTACGGCGATCCCAAGACCCGCGCCGCCGCGAACGGCGGAAGCAACGTCGAGGCCCCCCTTGCCGCGCAGCAACAGCAGTGGCCTGCACGTCCAGACGAGCCCGGTCAGGAGGTGCGGGTCGGCGTGCTCGACACCCCGCTGTACCCGAACCCGTGGCTCGCTGGAGGATACAGCGCGGCAGGTGATCACCTGCTCTCGGATCCCGCGGCCGGAGAGCCGCCGCTCCGCGCGTCGGCGGGGCACGCGACCTTCATCGCCGGGCTCATCCTGCACCAGGCACCCGGCGCCCAACTCATCATCCGCCCGGTGCTGAACGACCAGGCGGTCGGAAAGGTCTGGGACACGGCGAAGCAGATGGTGAGCTTCATCGGGTCCGGAGTCGACATCCTGAACTTGTCGTTCGGCTGCTATACCGCCGACGGCCAGCCGCCACTGGTGCTGGCCAGAGCGGTGAGCCTGGTCAGCGCCGAGATCCTGCTCGTGGCGGCCGCGGGAAACCACGGAAATATCGACGAGCTGAAAAAGGACGGTGATATCCCAGACGATTCCTGGGCCAAGGGCCTGACCCCGAGGACACCGGTATGGCCTGCGGCCTTCGACGAGGTCATCGCGGTGGGCGCCACGGACGGGGATCAGCTGGCCGCGTTCAGCCCGAAGACACCGTGGGTTGACATGACCGCGCCGGGTGTCAATGTCCAGAGCACCTATATCAAGGGGAAGGTCACGCTGAGCTCTCCCGATGCGCCTGAGACGGAGGAGAAGTTCAGCGACGGCTTTGCCTACTGGGACGGGACGTCATTCGCGGCCGCGACGGTAAGCGGTGCCATAGCGGCCAAGATCCGGCCCGGCCGTAACGCCCGGCAGGCACTGGCGATCCTCCGCAAGACACCCAAGAACGGTATCGGCCCCTACGACGGGCCTGGCCGCTGAGATAGGTTCGGTCCGCGGCGGCTACCCCGGTACGCTCCAGTCATCTGGTGGTTCCTGTGGCGCTGTCCGCCGCGGCCCTCCGCTGGCCGCGGCATTCAGCGGTGAGACCAGGGCACGCGAGGAGCTGACGAAGATGTCCCAGCAGTGGTGGGAAGACGACGACCAGCTCCTGGCTTCCCTTCGGGAGGCACTCCAGTCCGAACGCAATGTGCCCGCCGAATTCACCGCGGCGGGCAAGGCGGCTTTCACGTGGCGCGACATCGACGCCGAACTCGCCTCCCTCACCTATGACTCGGCCTTCGAAGGCGCGGAGGCGGGATTGGCCGGCGTGCGCGCCGAGCCGGCCAGCCTGCGCTCGCTGACATTCACATCCGGGGAACTCACTCTCGAGATAGAGGTGACCGAAGGCGCCCTCCTCGGACAGCTGGTCCCTCCCGGCCCGGGTCAGATGGAGGCACACACCACGGATGGCCACGTGGTCACGGCTGTCATCGACCAAGCCGGCGGCTTCACTATCCGCCCCATCCCACGAGGCTCATTCCGCCTTTACTGCCACACGACGAGCGGCGCGAGCGTCCTGACCAACTGGCTCACGCTCGAGGATCCCCCCGGCCGATGAGCTCAGTCTGGATAGGTTTCATCGGCGTCATCGTGGGCGGGCTGATCACCACCTTCTGGTCGTGGCTGGCAGTCGTGCGGCAGGAACTCAGCGACGCAATGGTCTCAGCCCGGCTCGTTGATGACGACCTTGCCGCTCTGGCCCAGGCGATGCGATCTTCGAACGGAAACCTGCCCGCGCAGGATGATGGCCGGATCTGGGAACAGAACCGGACCGCACTGGCCCGCGTTCTAGGCAGGCGGCAATGGGCCGACGTGAGTACCGCGTACCGGCATTATGCTCATCCGCTGCCGGAATACTCGCTGGATGACGACCTTGCCGCAGCCCGGAGTGCCCTGGCGCAGCTTGTCTCGGGCAAGCGCTACGTCGTCAGCCAGCGGTGGCGGAACTTGTCCGGCCGGTAGCCTGCTTCCCGCCATGCGCCGATGTCGGCGCGCGGGCTGCGCAATGCTTGCCCGCATGGTGATACGTGAGGCGAAGGCAGCGGACTGGCCTGCTATCTGGCCGATCCTGAAACAGGCGGGGACCGCAGGCGAGACCCTGACATGGGATTCCGCGAGAACCGGGCGGGGGGCGGGGGCGGTTGCCCTCCCGCAGGCGACGGGGCATCCACGGCGCCCGCCTCTGAGGCTCCACATGATTTTCACACCTCCTTCATGCGGCCCACATGTCGCTCGTCTGGTCTTTGTCTTGGGGGAAGCTGCCGGGTCAGGCAGATCGCAGAGTCGGCCAGTCGCCTGATTGAGGCATCGCGAGGCCCGGGCCAGCCCAGACGATCAAGATATGCGCAACCGCTCTGCATGCGCGGCAATTACGAGTTCTCGAGCGGCCGGCGCGGTTCCGCCGCCACCTCGAAGGAGGCCCGATGACGATAGGTATCGAATGGGTTAATAACTACCATTCATCCAGCTCAAATCTCTCCAACAACGATAACAATGCCCGGGGTTTCTACAACCGCCTGCAGGGCCAGCGCATGTTCGAGTACGGCGACGACCTCGCCTGGGATCAGGACTTCGAGGAAAAGGGAGCCGGCACGCCCCCGGCCGGCGGCGACCAGCTCTACGCCGACCACGTCGACATCGTCTTCTTCTCGGGGCACGGCTCGCGCTCAGGTGCCTCCTTCGGGGTGAAGACCTTCGATGACGGCGTGGCGCGGGCGTCGAACATGCTGCTGGGGAACGGGGACCTCGAATGGCTGGTGATCGACGGGTGCGAGATGCTGGCCGATGACAACGGCCAGGTCTTCTCCCGCTGGGGCTGGCCGACATTCCGCGGCGTGCACTACATCCTCGGATTCCACACCGTCGCCTATGACGTCAAGGACCGCGGCGAGAAATTCGCCGACCGCCTGAACCAGGGATGGACGGTGCGAGAGGCATGGATGCGGGCGTGCATCGAGAGCGAGGACGCGAATGTCTCCTACGCCTATCTGCGGGCCGACCAACCGGGCACCGACACGTTCAACGACCACTGGCACGGCAAGGGTTTCGTGAGCGCTGACCCGAGGAATCCGACCGTCCTGTGCTACCTGCGCGGAACCTGTTAGCTGCGATCGGAGGACGTGACATGCCATTCATCCCGAAGCAGGTTTACATCGACGCCGAGATAGAAGAACGCCCCGGCCCGATCAGCGTCTACCGGACGGCGAACGGAGGTACCTCCTCGAGGGAGCTCAGGCAAGGCCTCCTGCGGCGGTGGGAACGCTGGCGGGAGGTCTTCTCCATCGACGGGGAGGCCACCGACCTCGGGGACCGCATCGCCTTCCTGGGCGAATCCACAGCGCTCGAGGTGTACCTGGCCAGCGAGTCGGTCTGGTGGACCGACCGCACGAAGGCGTACCGCGAAGACCCGGGCGAGGGCGGCGTTCCCGACGACGACCAAGCCGTCCATCTCGCGAGAAGGTTCATCGAGACCACCTTCGCGCCCGCCGTGGACCTCACGGACGTGGTGGTCGGGGAGCAGGTGGCATCGGTCAGCACGAGCCCGGACGCCGAACCGCGATCCCAGCGCGTGGCCGTCGCCGTGACGCTGCGCCCGGTTGTCTCCGGCCGTCCCGTGTTCGGGCCGGGCGCGAAGGTCCGGGTTTCCTTCGCCGACGGCGCCGAACCAAGTGACGTCGCGTACTTCTCCCGCTCGCTGGAGCCGGACGGTGAGGCGGAGACGCTGCACCCCTACCAGGCTCTGGAGCGGCTGAGGCGTGACCGCAGGTTCACCGACGTGATCGCGGCGGGCATGGAGCTTCATGTGCGCCGATTCCAGCTGGGGTACTACTCGGCGGCACCGAACATGTTCCAGCGGTACCTCATTCCCGTCTACCTCGCGGAAGGGGTGGTGGAGGGCTCCGAGCTGGACGCCGACCTCTTCCGGCTGTACCTCCCCGCCGTCGACATGGACGCCCGGAGCATGAAGGAGGTCAGCGTGCGCGCCAACCCGACGGTTCTCTCGTCGTTTACGAGCTTCTGACGTCTTCGGTCCGGAAGGTCATGCTCAGCCGGTGAGCTGGGCGGCCAGGAGGCACACGTCGTCGGCCCGGTGCGCGGCGCCCAGCAGGGAAGCCTGCACGGTGGCGCACATCTGCTCGGCCGAGAAGGGCGCGGAGAGGCGCAGCGTCTCGGCCAGCAGGTGGAGGCCCTTGGTGAGGTCGCGGTGCCGGTCCTCGATGAGCCCGTCGGTGTAGCACAACAGCCCGGTGCCCGGGGACAGGTGCCGCACGCCGGTGGTGAACGTGGTCTCGGCGCAGGCGCCGAGCATGATCCCGGCCGTGTCGTCGAGATACTCGGCCTGGCCGGTGCCGGTGACGAGGATCGGCGGCGGGTGCCCGGCGTTCGCGTAGGTCAGGTCGCCGGTGTCCAGGTCGAGAACGGCATAGACGACGCTGGCCAGCGTGTCGGGCAGCAGCCTGGCCAGCGCGGTGTTGGTCCGCCGCAGCACGCGGCCCGGGTCCGGGTTGTCGATCGCGTAGGCACGCAGCATGCTCCGCACCTGCCCCATCACCGACGCCGAGCCGATGCTGTGGCCGGCCACGTCGCCGGTCACCAGCGCGATCCCGCCGCCGTCGAGGGGGAACGCGTCGTACCAGTCACCTCCGACGTTGGCGCCCTGGGTGGCGGGCAGGTAGCGCACCGCCAGGTCCAGTCCCCGGATCCGCGGCAGGGTGCCGGGCAGGATGGAGCGCTGCAGCGTCTCGGCGATGGCGTGCTCGCGGGCGAAGGTGTCGGCGTTGGCCAGGCCGACGGCCAGGCGGCGGGCGATCTCCTCCACCACCTCGACGTCGGAGTCGGCGAAGCGCGGGCGGACATGACCGCGGTACATGACCATGACGCCCAGGGTCCGCTGGCCGACCAGCAACGGGGTGGCCAGGGCGCTGCGCGGGTGCGCGCTGGCCACGATCTCGGTCGCGTCCGGGTCAACGGTGGCCCACGAGGGCAGCTCGGCGGCGACGTCGCGGACGAGCTGGGTGGTGCCCGTGGTGTAGGCCCGCTGCGACATCAGCGGGCCCGCTGTGGGCACAGGATGCTCCCGCAGCGCCGCGAGCTTCCTGGTCCGGGCGGGGTCCGCGTGAGTGAGCGCGCTGACGCGCAGCTTCCCGTCGGGTGCGGGCAGGAACACCAGGCAGCAGTCGGCCAGGCTGGGCACCACCAGCTGGGTAACCTGGTCGAGCAGTTCGTCCGGGTCATGGGTGGCGGCGACCAGCGCCCCGGCATGCATCAGGAACGTGAGGCGTTCCCCGGCGCTGCGGGCCTCGGCGAGGGCGGCGCGCTCGCGGGCCAGGAGTTCGGCGCGTTCCCGCTCGGCGTGCTGCCGTGCGGTCAGGTCGACCACGAAGGTCACCCAGCGCAGCGGGTTCCAGTCGATCACCGCTCCCCCGACCAGAACCGGTACCCGGTGCCCCGCCCGGTGCACGTACTCCTTGTCATAGGGCTGGAAGGCGCCGGTCCGGCGCATCTGCTCCAGCGCCCGGCGGTCGCGGCCGGCCCACTGCGACGCGGTGATCGACTGGTAGGAGATCCGCCCGGCCGCCATGTCCTCATGGGTGTAGCCGATCATGTCCAGGAACGCGTCATTGGCCTCGTAGGCCCCCTGCTCGGTGGAGGACACCACGCCGAGCACGTTCGCCTCCCGCAGCCGGCCCAGCAGGCTGGTGCTCTCCCGCAGCGCCGCCTCCACCTTCCGCTGCTCGGTCACGTCGGTGAACATCACGTAGGCCCGCTGCGGCCGTCCCTGGTCGTCCCGCGCGTCGGGGATCGCGGTGGCCAGCACCCAGCGACGCTCACCCGTCTGGCCGTGCGGCAGTCCCATCAGCACGTCGGAGACCACCTGACCGGTGCTCAGCGCCCGGCGTACCGGAAGCTCCTCCGGCCGGAACTGGGTCCCGTCCTGGTGTACCGACCGCAGGACCGTGGTCAGGGGCCAGCCGGTCATCTCGGATTCGGGCAGGCCGAGGATCCGCACCGCCGCCGGGTTGGCCCCCAGGACGGACCCGTCGGCGGCGTAGTGGACGACACCCGGCGGCATGGTCTCGAACAGCGTCCGGTGGCGCTCATCGGCCGCGGCCAGCCGGCCGGCCACCTCCTCCAGCTCACGCCGGTCGCGGACGTGCGCGGTCACATCGGCGGCGTACAGCAAGATCCCCGCGACACCGCCTCCGGCGTCACGAACCGGCTGGTAGGCGTAATCGACGAAGCGCTGTTCGGCCCGTCCGTGGCGGTGGATCAGCAGCTCCGCCTTACTGCCCCGGACGGGCTCCGCGGCTACCGTGAGCGGGCCGGTTTCCATGATCCAGGCGGGTATCTGCGCCGCGTCCGGCCCGGCCAGCTCCGGCAGGGCCTCGGCCAGCGGCCTGCCGAGCAGTTCCCGGTCGCCGGCCAGCTCGCGGCAGGCGTCGTTGGCGAAGTCGATAACCAGGTCCGGCCCGGACAGGTAGGCCACGGCGGCAGGGAGCCTCGCGACAAGCTCCTGCATCAAAAGGAGTCCGTAGGGCGAGGCGTCACGACGCGGCACCGGAACCGAGATCTCTGCACCCCCCACGAGCGCTGTTCATCCCGTCGCGAACCAGTCCGTCAGCACAACAGCTGGCCGCGAAATCGTAAACGTATCACAAGTCCAAGCTCGGCGGATGCATATCCGCCGAATCAGCCGGGCGGGAAACCGGACCCGGGGCGGAGAAGTACGCCCGTTCGGCAGAAAAGATGGCTGGCCGGGTCCGGACGGTCAGCGTCCCCGGCGGCCCCGGGCCGGACGCGGTCAGGCGGAGCGCGCGTAGCGGGCGGGGCACAGCGGCACGAACACGGCGAGAAGCAGCGCCGTCCAGGCCAGGGAGGCGAGCCGCGGCTTCGGCCAGCCAGGGCTTCGGTGAGCCGCGGCTTCGGTGAGCCGCGGCTGTCGCAAAATTCAATCAATTTCGCTAACCGGATCACCGGGACGGGCGGGCGGTCACCATAATGCACGTGCACGTGACATGACAGCTGGGGGGACCAGTGGCAGACGATTCGCCGGATCCGGACCGCATCGCGACGCAGCAGGACTTCGGCCGGGAGCTGACCGCGCTCAGGAAGCGCGCGGGGCTGACCGTGCGGCAGGTGGCGCGGGCCGCCGCGCTGCCCGTCAGCACGGCGGGCGACTACTTCGCCGGGCGGCACCTGCCGCCGGACGGCCGGCCGGAGCAGCTGTTCGGGCTCCTGAGAGCGTGCGGCGAGACCGATCCCGCCGTGCTGGCGCGGTGGATGAGCGCCCTGCAGCAGGCCAAGCGGCCGCCGGGCAGGCGGCCCGGTGGCGCCGACGCTCCCTACCGCGGGCTGGCCCGGTTCGAGCCGGAGGACTCGCGGTGGTTCTTCGGCCGCGAGGACGTCACGGACCTGCTCGCGGCCCTGGCGGACGAGGACAAGCCGCTGCCGCTGGTCCTGGTCGGACCGTCGGGGGCGGGCAAGTCCTCACTGCTGCGGGCGGGGCTCATGCCCCGGCTGACCGGCCCGGCCGGCCTGGTGGAGCCGGGCGACGCGCCGCTCGCCGCGCTCAAGGCCCGGCTCGCGGAGCTCCCGACCGCGGACGGCACCGCGCCCGGAAGCGCCGCGGCGGGCGACAGCGCGGCCGGCGACAGCACGGCGGGTGACAGCACGGCGGGCGATAGCGCGGCCGGCGACAGCACGGCCGGTGACAGCACGGCCGGTGCCGCGAGACCGGCGATCATCGTGGACCAGCTCGAGGCGGTCTTCACCCAGTGCCAGGACGAGGCCGAGCGGCGCGAGTTCGTGACCGAGATCTGCGAGCTGGCCAAGACCGCCCTGGTGATCCTGGCGCTGCGCGCCGACTTCTACGAGCACGCCCTGCGCTATCCCGGCCTGGCCGCCGCGCTGCAGGCCAGGCAGGTGGTCCTCGGGCCGATGACCGTGGAGCAGGTGCGCCGCGCCATCACCGAACCGGCCCGGCTGGCCCGCCTCGACGTGGAAGAAGGCCTGGTCGGGCTGCTGCTGCGGGACCTGGCCCCACCGGAGGCGGCCCCGTCTGAGGAAGCAGGGACGCAGGACGCCTACGAGCCGGGCGCGCTGCCGCTGCTGTCTCATGCCCTGCTCGCCACCTGGGAGCACAGCCGCGGCGGCGCGATCACCGTCGCCGACTACCTGGCCAGCGGCGGGATCAGGGACGCGCTCACCCGGACCGCCGAAGCCGCCTACGGCAGCCTCTCCGCCGAGGAGCAGCACATGGCCCGCCGCCTGTTCCTCCGGCTCGTCCACGTCGCGGACGACGCCCCGGCCACCCGCGCCACGGTCAGGCTCAGCGAACTGGAGGCCTGGGGCGGCGAAACCGGCCCCGTGCTCGGCCGGTTCGTCGCCGAACGGCTGATCACCGTGGACGCGGACACCGCGCAGATCACCCACGACGCCCTGCTGGCCGCCTGGCCCCGGCTGCGGTCCTGGATCGACGCCGGCCGGGAGAACCTGCTGACCCGCAGGCGCGTCGCCGAGGGAGCCCGGGCGTGGCAGGACGCCGGGCGGGAAAGCGCCGCCCTGTGGCGCGGCAGCCAGCTCGCGGCGGCCCGGGACTGGGCGGCCGACGAAGACAGCAGCGCCTCGCCCGGCACGCTGGCCAGCGAGTTCATCGCCGCGTCGATCGCGGCTGAGCAGGCGCACGAGCACGCGGAGCGCCGCCGCACCCGCAGGCTCCAGCGTCTGGTCGCCGCGCTGGCGGCCCTGGTGGTCGCGGTGGGCGCGCTGGCCGGGTTCGCGTTCCAGCAGCGCCACGAGGCCACCACCGCACGCGACGACGCCAACTCCCGCGAGATGGCCGTCGAGGCCGGCCAGGTCCGCGGCCAGGACGCGCCGCTGGCCGCTCAGCTCAGCGTCGCCGCCTACGACACCGCGCACACCCCCCAGGCCGCCGCGAGCCTGCTGGAATCGACCGGCTCCCCGTCCGCCGCCCGGCTGATGGACTCGGCCGGCGTGGTCCAGTCGATCAGCCTCAACCCGGACCGGACGCTGCTCGCGGCCGCCGCCGCGGACGGGACCTTGCGGCTGTGGGACGTGGCCTCGGCCGGGCACCCGGTGCCCGTCGGCGCTCCGCTGGAGGAAGCCAGCGACAGCCCGCTGTACGCCACCGCGTTCAGCCCCGACGGGAAGATCCTGGCCGCGGCCGGGGCCGGCCGGACCGTCGAGCTGTGGGACGTCAGCCGGCCCGGCCACCCGGTCCGGCTCAGCCGCCTGACCGGCCCGGCCAACACCATCTACTCGGTCGCGTTCAGCCCGGACGGCAAGACGCTGGCCGCGGGCAGCGCCGACGACACGGTGCGGCTGTGGAACGTGAGCGACCCGGCGCATCCGGCTCCGCTCGGCAAGCCGCTGACCGGGGCGGCCGGGTACATCGAGTCGGTGGCGTTCGCACCCGGCGGGACGGTACTGGCGGCGGGCAGCGCGGACAAGACGGTGCGGCTGTGGAACGTGGCCGATCCGGCCTCGCCCAAGCCGCTGGGCGGGCCGCTGACCGGCCCGGGGAGCCTGGTGGCGGGGGTGGCGTTCAGCCCGGAGGGCAACCTGCTCGCCGCGGCCAGCCAGGACCACAAGCTCTGGCTCTGGCGGGTCAGTGGCGGCAAGGCCACCCCGGATGGCACCCTCACCGGGGCGGTGAACTGGGTGAACGCGGTGGCGTTCAGCCCGGACGGCACGGCCGTCGCGGCGGGGACCGCCGACGCCAGCGTGCTGGTCTGGAACGTGGCCACCCGCTCGCTGACGGCGACGCTGCCGCATCCGCAGCCGGTCACCTCGCTGGCCTGGGACGGCACCGGACAGCTGGCCGCAGGCGACGCGGACGGGACCGTGTCGCTGTGGGCGCTGCCCACGCCCGTCCTGCTCACCGGCAACGCCCCCAGCGGCGTGGCGTACAGCCCCGACGGCAAGACGCTGGCGGCCGGCGGGCTGAACGTCCAGCTCTGGGACGCCGCCCGCCGGACGCTCCTCGCGACGCGCCCGCTGCCCGCTGGCACGATCACCAACGCCATCACGTACTCCCCCGGCGGGAACCTGATCGCGATCGCCCGCAGCGACGGCACGGCCGCTCTGCTGGACGCCCGGACCCTGGCCCCGGTCGGCAACCCGTTCCGCGTGACGGCCACGGGCAACGCCGAGTCCGTGGCGTTCAGCCCGGACGGCAAGGTCCTGGCCACCGGCGCTGACGACGGGACCCTTCGGCTCTGGTCGCTGGCCGACCCGGCCCGGCCGCGGCAGCTGGCGTCGGCGCATGATTCGGGCACCTACGTGTACACGGTCGTGTTCGCGCCGGACGGCCGGACGATCGCCGTGGCCAGCACCGACAACCTCACCCGGCTGTGGGACGTCGCCGACCCCGCCCGCCCGCTCCCGCTCGGCAAGCCCCTGACCGGGCCGGCTAGCTACGCCATCGGGCTGGCGTTCAGCCCCGGGTCCGGGCTGCTCGCCGTGGGCAGCGCGGACAAGACGGTGCGGCTGTGGAACGTGCGCGACCCCGCGCACCCGGTCCTGGTGGGGGCGCCGCTGACCGGGCCCACCAGCTACGTCTGGGCCGTGGCGTTCAGTCCCGACGGCCGCACGCTCGCGGCCGGGGTCACCGACGGCACCGTCTGGCTGTGGAATCTCGCCGCCCCGGCCCGGCCGGCCCTGATCGCCACCCTCACCGGGCCGGCCGGGCACGTGTACTCCGTCGCGTACTCTCCCTCCGGCCGGGTGCTGGCCGCCGCGAGCAACGACGGCACCGTGCACCTGTGGGACACCAGCCCGGCGGCGGCCAAGGCGGCCGTCTGCGCCGACGCGGGCCAGCAGCTCACCCGGCAGGAGTGGGCGACCTACATTCCCGGCGTGACCTACCACGCCCCCTGCTGACCAGGGCCGCTCCGCGGGGCTGGCCAGGGCCGGCAGGGGATACTAAACCCTCCGCGGGGGCCCGATCCTCCGCACTGATTCCGCCTGTCTCGTAACCTCTGCGGCCGGTGAGGTCACTGAGACCCGTGAGGCACCCAGCCCAGCCGCCATCGTCCGCGGCCATCCAGCGAGAGTGGCTCTCTAGCCGATAGAGGCGTCTTTGATAAATCCCATACCCGTCCTGCCAGTTCAGCGCGCCGTCTTGTGATCGAGGCCGTGTACCCGCTCTGACGCCAGGGCCTTAGCAGGCCGGCGCTTGGCCGCGCCTACGGCGGCTCCCAGTTCGTCTCCCATGTGATGGTATCGAGCCAACCTATGTAGACGCCTGGTCTCTATCTATGTAGAGTTGTCCGCGTGGTGCCGCGTCCCGGCACCGAACGGACGCGGTGGGGGTGATCCCATGGCCAAGCTGAGCCAGGTGATGGCCGCGGCCAGGCGGGGCGCGGCCTGGCTGCTGCCCGCCGGGCGGCGGGGCTGGGTCGCGGCGGTCTGGGCCGAGGCGCATGAGGTGCCGCCGGGGCTGATGCGGCTGGCCTGGCGGGCCGGCGGGATCTGGGTGCTCGCGCGGGAGGCGCTGCTGCCGCGCCGGCTCGCCCGCGCGGCGCTGTTCGCCGTGGCCGCATCCTTCGCGGCGTGGGCGGCCTGGCCGCGGCCGGGGGTCGGCCACGTCGCGGATAGCCGGTTCAACGCGATCGCCCCGGTACTGCTGGTAGGCGTGCTGCCGCTGTTGTCCCGGCGGTTTTTCGGGCCGGCTAGTCCCAGCCGGGCCGGCCGGTCCCTGCGCGTCTTCTGCTGCGGGGCGGTCCTGGCCTTGCTACCGGCCAACGCCTTCTTCCTGGTGTTCAGCACCCTGACACCGGCGCAGCCTGCTTTCCGGCGCATCTTCTGCCCTAGCCACTGCACCGGAGCGCCCGGCACGTCGACCGGGGGTCCGACCTGGGAGGGCGAGATCCTGGTCATGCTGATGATCATCGGATACGTGGGCGTCAGCTTGTTCCTCACCTCGCGGCGCTCCCAGGTCACCCGGAGCACGCTGGCCATCGGCGCCGGCACGGGCCTGCTGTTCGGCGTGATCATGTTCGCGGTGGACCCCCTCGGGATCGGCAAGTGGGCCACCAATCCGTGGCTGCCGGGATCTGACGCCGACCCGCTGGTGGCGCTGGCGTGGATCATGTTGATCGGCGGGCCGGCCGCGGCCGCCGTGCTGGCCGCGCGGCGGTGCCGCGGACCCGACGGCGCGCGGCCACCGTACAACGTCAGGATCGGCCAGGGCATCGCCGCCGGGGTGCTGGCCAACGGGACTGCCGCGCTGTTCGTCTCCGCTCTTGGCACCGGCACGACCCTGCTGACATTCAAGTCCCCATGGCTGCTGCACTTGGTCAGCCACGGTCAGCACATGACTGCGGTCGCCACGTACCGCTATGAGTTCAATGCCGTCAACGGCGCGGCCGGGTACGCGCTCATGCTGATGTCCTTCCCGGTCATCGGGCTGATCATGAGCTCCCTGGCCGCGGCCATCGCCAATCCCGCACCCTCTCAGTCCAGTAGTCCGCCAGGTAACGGCGGCGGCCCGCCCCGTCCCGAGCCCGAGCCGCCCGGCGGCGGGCGGGTGGAAGCGGACAGCGTCCCTGCCCTCGCGTTATCCAGCGGCGCTGCCAGGTCACCCGGAGCGCGCTGGTTATCGGCACCGGCACGGGCTTGCTGTTCGACGTGGTGATGTGAGCGATGGCACCGCTCGGGCTCGATAATGGCGCCACCGATCCGTGGCTGCCGGGATCGCAGGTCGATCCGCTGGTGGCGCTGGCCTGGATCCTGCTATTCGGCGGGCCGGCTGTGGCGCCGTGACGGCCGTGTGGCGGGGCGACGTCAGATTCGGCCAGGGCATCGCCGCCGGGATGCTGGCGAACGGGACTGCCACGCTGTTCGCCTCCGTTCTTGGCACCGGCACCCCCGGTAACCAGTGAATTTCGCTCTGACACGGAAACTGGGTCCTGGTGGGCGCGCGGTAGCGAACCCTGGCCTGGCTGGTCACGACACGCCGACTGGCTTGCCTGGTTTGGGTGGTCGTCCTGGTCATGATCTGGCCTGCGGTCGTTCTGTCCCTCGTCCCGGCCGCAGGATCGGGTATGTCATGTGCGTGCAGCCTGTCGCCTGGCCGGAGCCGGATCCGCAGATCGCGGCGGCGATCGCGGCCAGGTACCCGGGTAAGCGCCCGCGGCCGCTGGCGGTGCAGGTCCGGGACCGGCTGGGCCGGTGGCTGCGGGATGAGGAGTTCGCGGCCGCGTTCGGGATCCGGGGCCGTCCGGGCTGGTCTCCGTCGCGGCTGGCGCTGGTGACCGTGCTGCAGCGGGCGGAGAAACTGACCGGCCGGCAGGCGGCCGAGGCGGTGCGGACCCGGATCGACTGGCAGTACCTGCTGGGGCTGCTCTTCGACGACCCGGGCTTTGATCACACGGTGCTGGCCGGGTTCCGCGGCCGGGTGGCCGAGGCGGGGCTGGAGCAGGTGGCGCTGGACGTGCTGCTAGCGAAGCTGGCGGCCGAGGGCCTGGTCAAGGCGGGCGGCAAGCAGCGCACCGGCTCCACGCACGTGATCGCGGCGGTGGCGGCGCTGAACCGGCTGGAGCTGGCCGGCGAGAGCGTGCGGGCGGCGGCAGAGGCGCTGGCGGCCGCGCACCCGGCCTGGCTGGAGCAGCGGGTCTGCGTGGCGGACTGGACCCGCCGCTACGGCACCCGATGACCTCCTGGCGGCCCCCGCAATCTGAGGCCAGGCGCGAGGAACTGGCCATCGCCTGCGCCCGCGACGGGTATGCGCTGCTGGAGGCGGTCTATGACCCCTCCTCGCCACCGTGGCTGCGCGAGCTGCCGGCAGCAGGCGTGCCGCGCCGGGTGCTGGTGCAGAACTGCACCCGGACCATCACCGGCGGGCGGGAGGTGATCAAGCGGCGGGAGAAGGAGTCTGAGGGCGACGCTCTCCCGCCCGGCCATGCCCGGATCGCCTCCCCGTATGACACCGATGCCCGGTGGGGCGTCAAGCGGGAGGAGTTCTGGCTGGGCTGCAAGCTGCACGTCACCGAGACCTGCGACGATCCCCCGCCCTGCACTTGCGGCCTGGCCGGCGCGGCAGGCCAGGCTGCCGCGGGCAGCGCCGGGGAGGGCGCGCAGGACCGAGGGCATGACAAGGGCTGCGCGCACCAGGTGTTCCCGAACCTGATCACGCACGTGGCCACGACCGACGCCACCGTGACCGGCAACCAGATGACCACCGCTATCTGCGAGGACCTGGCCAGGAACAACCTGGCTCCAGGACCGAGCTGCCTCGATTCCGGCCACCTCAGCGCCGCCGTGGTGGTCTCGGCGCCGGCGACCTGGGGCATCGCGCTGATCGGGCCGCTGCTGGCGGACACCCCCGCGCAGGCCCGCGCCGGGGCCGGCTACGCCCGCGCCGGCTTCACCGTCGACTACGACGCTCAGGCCGTTACCTGCCCGCAAGGCAAGACATCAGCGTTCTGGACGCCGTGCGCTCAGCGCGGCAAGGACGCAATCGCGGCCACCTTCTCCGCCCTCGACTGCGGACCCTGCCCCGCCCGCAGCCTGTGCACCATCAGCGGCAAGAAACGACGGCAGCTCACCGTGCTGCCCCGCGACCTGGCCGAAGCCCAGACCGCCGCCCGCGCAGCGGAAAAGACGATCCCCTTCCGGGCCGGCCACGCCCGCCGCGCCGGAGCCGAGGGCACCATGCACCAGGCCGCCAGCCACGGCGCCCGGCGCGCCCGCTACCGCGGCCTGCCCAAGACCCGCCTAGACCACGTGTACATGGCCGTCGCCCTGAACCTCCTGCGGCCGGAGGCATCCTGGACCGGCACGCCCCTTGACCGGCAGCGAACCAGCCACCTGGCACGCCTCGAACTCGGCCTCGTCGCATGACCCAGAATTAACCACCGGGATCCGCAGACACCGCAAAACACCCCAGCCCGTCACCACCCGCACCCGCCCGCGGCGGCGAAGGACCCAGTTTCTATCACCCACGGCAGAGCCACGCAGTGGCTCATGATTTCTCTACCCGGAAGAACCAGTAGGGCGTCACATTCATGGAATCCGTCGCGGGGCGGGTGAGGCTGGTGCTAGCAGGGGCGCCGAAGAAGCACGCCGGGCCGGGGAGCGCGGCGAAGCCACCGGCGGGCGTGAGGGATGACCGGCTCGGCGGCGGCCAGCGCGGTGACTGCGGCAGCCACCGCGTGCTCGGAGGCCTGTTCCACCGAGCCGGCGTAGCGGAGCAGGCCGGTCCGGCTGGTGCCGGGGACGGCCTGCACGGCGGTCACGGTCATCCGGCTGGTGGTGACCGTGTCCGTCTTGCCCACAACCACGGTATCGATGGCGCGGGCAGACTTCAAAAGCCGTCTGCTGACACTAGAGCATCAGGACCAGCATGTAGCCCATGGTGATGCCCATAGCGATCTTGCAGAGGACGGCGCAGCGCGGGGCCAGCCGCGGGCGGCCGAACCCGGCCGGGGCGCAGCCTCCCGCGGCGGCGGGCGCGGAGGCGGGGACGGGCGCGGCGGCGGGGACGGGCGCGGCGGCGGGGACGGGCGCGGCGGCGGGGACGGGCGCGGCGGCGGGGACGGGCGCGGCGGCGGGGACGGAGGCGGGAGCGGGGACGGGCGCGGTGAGCCGGTCGCCTTGCACGACCACGTGGCCCAGCAGGAACAGCGCCAGCAGCAGGGACAGGAACGAGAAGCGGGAGCCGACCGGGGAGCCGAAGGGTCCGGGCAGCAGGAACATGTAGACCATGGCGGCGCACTCGACCAGGTGGGGCGTGGCGTGCAGGCAGCGCCACGGACTAGTGACCGCGCCGCGGCGGGCGCGCCCGCGCAGGGCCTGGCCGCGCAGGGCCTGGCCGCGCAGGGCTTGGCCGCGCAGGGCCTGGCCGGCGAACCATGCGGCGCCGGCCCCGAAGACCCCCGCCCACAGGTCCGCGGGCAGGGTGCGCAGGCCGGAGACCAGCATCCCGGCCATGGCCACGCCCATGATGATGTGGGCGGAGTCGGTGTCGAGTTCGGTCGGCCGGCGCCACAGGCGGGCAGTGACCAGGCGCCCGGCGCAGTAGGCGGCCACCGTGAGCATCAGGGCGGCGAAGATGCCGGAGAGCCAGCCGGGGCTGTTCATGTGAGTCATGGGAGGCTTCCCGTGGCGGCGGGGGCGGCGGTGTTGGCGGGGTTGGCGGGGGCGGCGGCGCGCGGCCAGAAGGACAGGGCCAGCAGGGCGAGCAGCGGGCCGGAGTCGGGGTCGGTGGCCATGCCGGTGAAGATGCCGCCCAGGCCCTGGGCCAGCCACAGGACGGCGGCGGCGAGCAGGGCCAGGACGACGGCGGCCGCCTGGGCCCGGCGGGAGGGCAGGAAGACGCCCGCGGCGGTGAGGGCGAGCGCGGCGGCCAGCGCGATCGAGGCGGGCAGGCCGTGCTGGCCGAGCAGGGCGCCGAGGCGGCTGTCGGTCCAGGCGAGCCAGGCCGGCTCCCCCGCGGCCATATCACTGATCGCGCCGCCGAGCGCCGCGCGGGCCGCGGGCAGCACGGCCACGACCGCCATGCTCCCCCAGGCCACCAGCCACAGGCCGCGCGCCACGCCGCGGCCCACGGCGCGGGCGGCTACGAAGGGCGGGTCAGCGTCGCGGTCGGCGGGCCACAGCAGGACGGCCAGGACGGCGTAGAGGATCACCGTGCCGGGGGCACCGTCGGCCAGGCTGGCCGTGCCGGCCAGCACGCCGCCCAGGCCCTCGCCCAGCCACCAGACGCCGAGGGACCAGGCCACCGAGGCGGCCAGCGCGAGCCTGACCGTGGGGCGCCAGGCGATGCCCAGGCCCAGCGCCACCTGGATGGTGGCGAAAACGGCATTCGTCACGGCCAGGTGATGGCTGATGAAACCGGCCGACCAGGTGATCGGGGCAGCCACCCCGGCGGGATTTCCCCGGGCGCTGTCGCTGAGCATCCGCGGGAAGGCCCTGGTGAACATGGACGGCTGATATTGCAGGATTCCGTCGAGCAGCCAGATCGCACCGAGGGCCAGCTGGAGCTTGCGGCGCGGATCGAGCGCTGTGATACGCCCCTGCTCAGCTGGCACGGGCTCAGCCGGGACGGGCCGCGCGACTGCGAGGCTCTCGCTCATGTTCCGGGGTCCCTCCGGTTTTCCTAGCGAAACCAATACGACATTAAAAGACGGCTTGCGGATCGGGCAAGGGAATGGCCAGATTAGGCAGGCTGAATGCTTTATCTCGTAACCCGGGCCGGGTATTGGATAAACCCTCTGCGGGTATTATGCAAACCCGGCCCGGGTATCTTTGAATTTCGGTTGCCGTACCGATCGGGCGTCAGCGTCACGCATGGCTCGCCGCCGCGGTCGTCGGGCTGGATGCGCGCCCTCGGGCTGGAGGCGGTCCCGGTCAGCTGGTGAAGGACGGGTCGCCGCCGCGGACCGGGGTGACCCGGCCCTTGGGCTCCTCCCAGTCCTCCTGGCGTCCCAGGGCGGTCATGTCGAGGAAGGTGTAGGCGTTCCCCGCATACTCGGTGCCCCTGCCGTAAACCGAGTAGGTGTGGAAGATCTCGTCGCCCTCGCGCAGGAAGCAGCTGTAGCCCGGCATCTCGGCGGACCGGTCGCCGCCGAGCAGGCCGGGTTCTGACCGGTAGTTGTACTCGGTCTGGCCGCGTTCGGCATCCAGCGTGACCTGGTAGTCGTAGTTGAAGTCGCTGCCGTGGCTGGAGTACCACGGGACGTGCCAGCCGCGCTCGGCGGCCATGGCGGCGATCTTGTCGTAGGGCGCGCGGGAGGCCAGCACGAAGGCCGTCTCCCGGGATCCCACGTGGCTGATGACGCCCGGGGAGAGCTCGTCGATGGAGGCCGAGCAGCCCGGGCACGGCTGGTCCCAGTCCGGGCCGAACATGACGTGCTGGACGATGAGCTGCCGCTTGCCGCCGAACAGTTCGGCCAGCGTGACCGGGCCGTCCGGGCCGCTGAACACGTAGTCCTTGTCCACCTGGACCATGGGCAGCCTGCGCCGGCCGGCGTTGAGCTGGTCGCGGGAGCGGGTCATCTCCTTCTCCTGGGCCAGCAGCCGGCGCCTGGCCTCGAGCCACTGATCGCGGGAGACGACATCGGGAAGACTCATCACGAAACCTCCTGTGCGCGGTGCAGGACTTCTGACCGCGGTCACAGGGACGACGAACCGGCGGGACGCAAATGGACGGTCAGCGGCGAAGAACTTCTCGGGCGCGGCGTGGACTGGTCAGAGCCGACGGGGACCGGGAGCCGTGCCGCGGGTACGCGCTACGAAGGCAGACCACGCCGCGGACGGCAGCCTGAGCACCACCCCGCCCGGATTCGCGGAGTCGCGGATCAGCACTGATCTCTCAACGACCGCAACGTCCGCGCAGCCACCGGAATCGGATGCCGTGCTCTCATGCCACGCAATGCGCGGTTCTTCGAACGACCGCAACGTCCGCGCAGCCACCGGAATCGGATGCCGTGCTCTCATGCCACGCGATGCGCGGTTCTTCGAAGTCGGCCACTCACCCCCTCCTCGCTGCTTGGCGGGACCCTGTCGGCAGCGGCAGCCGCGGATGCGTACAGAGTGTCCAGCCGGTCTGCGGGAGTACAGGTAAGGCGCCGGTCGTACATCGCCGACTTGGTGCGGAGTCGGCCAGGACGGGAGGCCAGGGTACGGCACTAGATTTCCTGGAGCTGGAATTGGTCAAATTTCTCGCTAAGATATTCCAGCTTGAAGACTCGCTTGTGGTTCACGCTTGAACCACGTGCATGTACCACAACCCGGTACGTTCCGCGAGATAGCCGCAAATCGGGATCGCCAAATGCATTGTGCTCATATGACGTAGATGAAAAGGCGAACGCCCCTTCCTCATTGAGGACTGCGACAGCGACCTCTTCCCCGGTGTCGCCGACCGGTATGTCGCGATATCTGCGGTCTGTCGTTCTCGCGCCGACGCGGTAGGCAGCTATGTTTTCGGGGGAGTAGGGAACCGAATCAATGAGTTCCTGGCTGTTGGTCCAGTGGCCGGGCACAGTTGACATTACACGCACATCGGTTCCCCAGGGGAAGAAGTCAATGTCGAAAAGGCATCTCAGTGCAGCCTGACGAGTCAAGAATCTGGCAAGTGGCCCAGCGAGCGGCTTGTTGCTGACCTGGACGGTCGCGAATGTCCACCGGGTGGGTCCTGCGGGTACCCATGGGGATGGGGTAATTTTGAGACGCGGCCGCGCGAGGGTTCCGCCCGCGAGAGGGACGCCAAATGCAGCACCGAGGCCGGCGGCTGCGAGGATAAGTCCAGGATCCATCGACTGTCACGCTCTTCTCTGTCCGGGCCGTTGCCAGTAAACGCACATTGGACTATCCGCCGTTACATCATCTCGGCAGCCGATTGGCGTAGCCGTCCTACAGAGCCTGATGGCCCGAGCGATGCTGCCGTGATGCGCTCGAAGGCATCCAGATATGCTTTGGTTTCCACTGGGTCATCACTGATGAGGTCGCCGCCTGAGCCTTCGATGAACACCACATCCTCATCTGGCGAATCATCGAACTGCACAACCTCAAAAGGTCCCTTCATCCCGGGATGCAGGCCAGCCGTGAAGGGAACGACTTGTATCGTGACGTTAGGCAGTTCCGCCATATCGGCTAGATGCTGAAGCTGCCGACCCATGATGACACGGCTTCCTACTACACGGCGGATGACAGACTCGTCCAGGACGAAGTAGAACTTCGGAGCATCACCACTGGTCAGCAGATCCCGGCGTCTCGTATTGAGATCGATCAGTGCAGCCCTGTGCTCATGAGCAAAATTCTTATAGTAAACCTGCAGAACGGTCGATGCATAACCCTCTGTCTGGAGAATTCTAGGAACGAGAAGCGTTTCGAATTGGCTTACCACAGATGCCGCTGATTCATAGTCGATCAGCTCGGGGAGTAGCGGGGGTGCAAATTCGCTGTAGGGACTCCACCACCCCGGCTGCCTGGCGGCCCGGGCCAGGGCGACCAGTTCATCGGTCCGCTTCTCATCGGTGATGCCATAGAGCCAAAGGAGCGCCTTAAGGTCATTGACGCTTATACCGGTCTTTGCTTTTTCGATCCGGTTCATCTTCGACAAAGACCAGTCCATGGCCTTTGCCACTTGCTCCTGGGTCAACTCCTTAGTCAGGCGCGCCGTTCGGATCTCTGTTCGAAGGCGACGCCTCAGCATCAGCGGGCTCGGACCATCTCCCATAATCAGTCCCCTCACTGGTGACAGCTTCCGGCTCATTGCGTGATAGGCGAGCTGACAGGTGGCGAACCGGACAACCGGCACCAAGTTTGCAGTAGCGTACTGCCGACCTCGCCGAGCACGAGGAGTCCGCGGTAACGATTTCCTTGCATGCGGCCGCTACCGTCAGTAACTTTGCAGCTGTCTTCCCGTTCGCCACAGACATGCACTGCGTCACCAATGGTGAGCGAGAGTCCCTGACGCTATCATGCAGAGTGGCAATGAGTCAAATGACATGTGTCATTTTGACTCTTCCTATGTCACCATTGCCGGTGTGGATAATACCCATATGACTGGTGCCGGCCTGGAGGAGTCATGACCTGCTATCTTTCCTCGTGGGCGCGCTGACGGGGGTTCTCGCGGGTGGAGCACTGTGCTACCGCTACCTACGCTCTGCGATCGCTGACGACTTCGGCCCGCAGCTCAAGCGGGTGCAGAACCAGCTCGACAACATCGAGTCGGCCGTCAACCTCGCCCTGGCCTCGCGGTACGCCGAGCTGAGCCAGCTTCCCTGGCCCGCGGCGATCCCAGCTCCCCGGGCGAACGACGAAGGCCGGCGCTAGCGGCTGGCGCCGCGCTCAGGCGCCCTCAGGGGCGGGCGCTTGAGGACCGGGGGCGGCGCCAGATTACGGACTCCCAGGGGCGGAGTTTGAGGTCGGGCGGGGGCTGCAGCGGGGCGTCGTCGCCGGTCAGGCTGGTCAGGACGACGGCCGCGGCGGCCCAGTCGCGCTCCAGGGGCAGGGCGGCGGCCACCGTGTCGGCGGAGAAGTTCGCGGCGACCAGGAGCTCGGCCCCGGCGCCGCGCCGGACGAAGACCCAGAGTGAAGGGTGATCCTCCAGGAGCAGCTCGAAGTCGCCGTCGGTGATGACCGGGTCCTCGTGGCGCAGGGCGATGAGGCGGCGGTAGTGCTCGAAGACCGAGGCCGGGTCGCCGACCTCGGCGGCCGCGTTGACCGTCACGTGATCGGGGTTGATGGCCAGCCAGGGCGTGCCGGTGGTGAAGCCGGCGCCCGGTGAGGCGTCCCACTGGACCGGGGTGCGGCCCTGGTCGCGGCTCGTCCGGGCCATGGCGAGCAGCAGCACGGACAGGTCCGCCTCGTCGCGCTCGGCGGCCTCGGCGTAGAACCTGAGCGTCTGGATGTCGCGGTAGTCGGTGATCACCAGGAACGGGGCGTTGGCCATCCCCAGCTCGTCGCCCTGGTACACGTAGGGCGTGCCACGGTGCAGGTGCAGCACCGTGGCCAGCGTCTTGGCCGACGCCACTCGATGCGCCGGGCTGTCGTCGCCGAACCGGGACACCGAACGAGGTTGGTCGTGATTGCTCCAGTACAGCGAGTTCCAGCCTCGTTCGGTCAATCCGGTCTGCCACGCGGCCATCGAGGCTTTCAGGGCCGGGAGTTTCAGTGGCACCGGGTCGAACTTGTGCGTGCCGATGTCCAACTGCACGTGCTGGAACTGGAACACCATGTCCAGCTCGTGCCGGGCCGGGTCGGTGAAGTCAATTGCCTCGGGGATGGTGACGCCGGGCATCTCCCCCACGGTGAGCACGTGCGCGTCGCGGCCGGCGAAGACCTCGCGGTACATCTCCTGGAGGAACTCGTGGTTGCGCGGGCCGCAGGTGAAATACCGGTCGCCGGGGCCATAAAGGGAGCCGGGCCGGGGCCGGGTGTCCGGCAGGGACGTGTCCTTGCTGATCATGTTGATGACGTCCATGCGGAACCCGTCCACGCCGCGGTCCAGCCACCAGCGCATCATGGCGTACACGGCCTGGCGGACCTCGGGGTTCTCCCAGTTCAGGTCGGGCTGCTTGCGGGAGAAGATGTGCAGGTAGTACTGGCCGGTGCGCTCGTCGAGGGTCCAGGTGGGGCCGGAGAAGTGGGACTCCCAGTTGGTGGGTTCGGCGCCGGGGGCGCCCGGGACCTTGCCGCGGCGGGCATCGCGCCACCAGTACCAGTCCCGCTTGGGGCTGTAACGGCTGGACCGGGATTCGGTGAACCAGGGGTGCTCGTCGGAGGTATGGTTCACCACCAGGTCCATGACCAGCTTCATGTTGCGCTGGTGCAGCTCCTTGATGAGCTCGTCCAGGTCGGCGAGGGTGCCGAACAGCGGGTCGATGTCGGTGTAGTCGCTGATGTCGTAGCCGTTGTCGTCCATCGGCGAGCGGTACACCGGGGACAGCCAGACGACGTCGACGCCCAGGTGCTTCAGGTAGTCCAGGCGGGCGAGGATGCCGCGCAGGTCGCCGACGCCATCCCCATTGGAGTCGGCGAAGCTGC
>Ga0335081_10001888_pt1 | contig 33171 bp, 32 predicted proteins | sample Lox_Sample_35_FD_206713 | JGI IMG/M metagenome (GOLD analysis project Ga0335081, IMG submission 206713) | Soil microbial communities from Loxahatchee National Wildlife Refuge, Florida, United States - Lox_Sample_3.5 | ecosystem: Environmental > Terrestrial > Soil > Wetlands | place: USA...
CAAACTGGGCAACGTGGATCCCTACTTAGTCGGCTCATTGGTGATGGGATCGATTCCCGGCGGCCTGTTGGGTTCTCACCTGAGTACGCGCATGCCGGTGCCCTGGTTGCGACGCATCCTGTGCGTGCTGTTGCTGGCCACGGGCGCGCGCATGCTTTGGGCATGAGCGACAACCTCAACCTCATGTTGCCTCCGGTTTGGCAGCCCGCGGGAAACGGCCTCCAGTAGGGCCTTTTAGGGTACAGGCAGCAGAAAAGTCTCACGACTTGCAATACAATTGCGGGAGCTTCGCGCACACCATAGATTGTTATGGAGCACTCGGATCAAAATCATGTTGCTGAAGAACGGTGCCGTGATCCGTTTGCGCATTACGGATTACGGGAGAATCCGTTTGGGGTGACGCCCAACCCGAAGTATGTTTATCAAAGCCGGACACACAGACAGGCAATCTCGTCGATAGCTGGTGGGATAGAGTTTAGTGTCGGCTTTCAGGCCTTAATCGCACCTCCAGGCATCGGTAAGACAACGGTCCTGCTGCAGGTGCTTGAGCAGTTCCGCGAAATCGCAAAGACTGCATTCCTGATGCAGTTACAAGGCAACTCACAGGATTTGCTTCGCTCTCTTCTGGCAGATCTCGGGGACGATCGACCAGTTACCGACCTAAACGGTGCAAAGGATGCAATTAATGGCTTGGCTTATCAGCAGTTTCGATTGGGACGTTCACTGATCGTTGTGATCGATGAAGCGCAGCTATTGAACGTGGAAGTCCTCGAGACGCTTCGGCTCCTCTCAAACTTCGAAACCGCCAAGAAGAAACTGTTGCACATCATCCTGTCTGGACAGCCGCAGTTGGCGCAGAACCTGCGAATACCGGAATTGGCCCAGTTGCGGCAGCGGATTGCGATCTTCACCAGTATTTCACCGTTTGACCGGCAGGAGACTGAGAACTATATCCAACATCGTTTAAGGCTTGCGGGGCATAACAGTGGGAAATTGTTCTCGGCGAGAGCTGTGACGATACTGTGGAAGGAATCGGAGGGCATCCCACGAAATGTGAACATGTTGTGCCTCAATGCCCTGTTGCTCGCAGCCTCGCGGCAGATCACTCAGATCGACGACAGCATAGTAGAAGAAGTGGTCAGGAGCCGCGACTTGGGGTGTATCGAGGCCTCTGTCACCCTCAACACGTTTGCGGAACACGGTAGCGAGTGCAAGGAGACGCTCAACTTCGAAGCGGCAGTCATCGAACCTCCTGCGATCGTCGCTCGCTCTTCTGATTCGCCCGCCCCGACTTCTTCGTCACCCCTTCATGAAAATCGCGCGCCGGCTCTGGAAACTCAAGCTGCTGCCGAACCATCAGTTCGGGAGAGTCATTCTGCCGCGGCCAGTTTTTCGGACTATGTTGCGGTTTTGCGTGCCCAAGTCACTGGACGCAAGCTGAGCCTCGAGACCATTCTTCAGAACATAGCCGAAACTGCCAAGGTGGTAACGTCTGCTGACGGAGCAACCATTGCTATTCGGCATGACCACTCTTTTATATGTAGGGCCAGGGTAGGAAACCCCACTCCAGATTTGGGCAGCAGATTAGAAATCGGTTCGGGTCTTTCCGGCGAGTGCCTGAGGACTGCTGAAACCCTGTGCTGCAGTGATGCCCTTCTCGATAGCCGCGTAGATCGCAATCTTTGCCGTCAGTTCGGAATAAGGTCTCTCGCGATTGCTCCGGTGGGGACGAAGGCTGACATTACCGGTGTCCTGGAAGTTGTCTCACGTGCTCCAAAGAATTTTCGACAAGAGGATGTAGAGCGACTAAAGCAATTGTCTGAATTGGTAGTAACTGCTAAGGCACAACTTTCGACAGCACCCTCGCACATTCCGGCTGAGAAACCTGTCCAGATCCGCAGTGGTTGGTGGCCATCTAAGTTCGCTCTTGTCGCGCCGCTGATGCTCGTTGTTGCAGGATTGCTGCTCTTGATTAGTCGTCCTTTAGGTAGCGAGCTCAATCCGGAACCATCCATCGTGTTGCCGCCGTCTGTGCCGCCCGGTCCCGCGATGGACAGATTCTCTACAGAACGGGCAACTCAAACCGGTTCAGCAGCTCTATCAGGCAGAAGGAAAATCAGTTTAGCCTCCGGGTTGGTTATCACCAGAGACCCACATGCCGAAACGGATGAGATTCCTCCAAACAACCAACTGGTTATCACACGGAATGCACTCAATTCCGGCGCGCAGCCAGAGGATGTTGCGGCAGATGCTACACCTTCTCCGACGACGCTGAGCACAAGCGCCGCCTCTGAACATCACGATCTACCGATAGTTGCCAGCAGGGCTTTGCAAGGGCTTTCCGGTGGAGTCCTGGAACGGCAGGTGAACCCGGTTTATCCTCCTGAGGCTCTCGCTAAAGGACTTCAGGGAACCGTGCTGCTACACGGCTTAGTAACCGAAAGTGGGTTGTTGCGCAATGTGAAGGTAATTAGCGGTGACCCTCTGCTCACCGAGGCCGCTATGAAAGCAGTTGCAGGTTGGCATTATCAGCCATACGAACTGAACGGCAAGCCAGTAGCAACGCCGACGGACATCAAGTTCGTGTTCAAATTGCCGGAGTAGTGGCGGCCGAATCCCACAGCTGTTGATAACCTGCAGTAGTCTTTATTGCTGTGACGACCCCAGATCTTTCCGATCTCAGTTTGGATTTTCTGCCGTCAGAAACTCGATGCCATACAGATACACAGCGCGATTGCGGATCTCGGCATCCGCTCGAACCAGTTGGCTGCTGCGCGGGTCGGTAAACTCAACCTGAATCTTGGTTCCTACCCCGATATTCGCTAATGCGAAGAGGCACATCCCACCTTCGCTCAGCGTGATGCCATGCGCTTCTATGCTCGCAGTTTGAGTCAGAAGACGAATGGGCGCGCTTAGAGGATACCGATGCCATCGGCGTTTATCGTTACGTCCGGGACGGTTCAGCAGCACCAACGAGTTTCTCCAGCGATTGCAGGTTCGAGCGGCGAAGAGCCGATCTGGCGGAGGGCGCTACGGTCTAGCTTATGCTCAACGTCTGAGAATGGCTGGTTACTCTGGTACAGCTACATGGTAATAAGACGTGCAGTCGTGGCGGCATTTCCTAATGCAACTGAGCCGTTGAAGTCCCGACAACTCCGGACAACTTAGGGCAACTCACATATGCAAACTATGCCTTCTGTTGTGGGCACATCGAAAAAATGACTTTCAGCCCAACTCAGGACTATATTCAATTTCGCCCATGTCCACCACACAAACCTTTCCGGTATCCGACGACACGTCTAGCAGGGAAAAGGTTTCATCCCCTGGGCGCCTAATGTGCCTGGATATTTACCGTGGATTAGCTGTCGCGGGCATGATTTTGGTCGATAACCCCGGCAGCGATGAGGGGGCCTATTGGCCTATCAAGCATGCCGAATGGAACGGGTGGACTCCCGCGGATCTGATCTTTCCTTCATTTCTGTTCTTAGTTGGGATTTCAATCGTGATTTCAATCACCAACCGACGGCGACGGGGTGAGTCGCGGGAGCAGATATTACTGCACGTTTTCTGGAGAACCGTGGTGCTGATTGCGATCGGGTTGCTTGTGAACGCCTCGCCTGTCATTGGTTTGGATGTGCACACGTGGCGTTTCGAAGGAGTCACGCAACGAATTGGGATTTGCTACCTGCTGGCGGCAATTCTTGTTCTGTGGCCAAATCGGAGAGCACAATGGACAGCTTTGGCCGCCTGTCTGATTGGTTATTGGGCAATCCTGCGATTCGTCCCCGTGCCCGGCTTCGGCGTACCGGGGAAAAATATTCCCTTCATGGACCCCGATCGCAACCTCGTCGCATGGCTAGACCGTAAGCTCTTCATGGGACATCTCTACAACGGCACCCGCGACCCCGAAGGAATCATCAGCACGATGGGAGCCCTTGGTACAACGTTGATCGGAGTCTTAAGTGGGTATTTACTCATTTCTGAGAAAAAAAAGTCCAACAAAATAGGTCGCCTGGTGCTCTTCGGAATTATTGCCTTGATGGCCGGACTGGTGTGGAACCGCTGGTTCCCCATCAACAAGAATCTCTGGACGAGTTCTTTTGCCCTGTTCACTGGTGGCATTGCGCTACTCTTCCTGGCCGTTCTTTACTGGATATCAGAAGTCAAGCATTGGCGCGGAAGCTGGACCATGCCCGTGCTGGTTCTCGGGATGAATGCGATTTTGGCCTTCATCGCCGACTCGGTCGTCTATGGACCTGGCTACAGTTTCACAGTCAAGACACAGAGAGGCGCCTTGATCTCTTGGCACGAAGCGGCGCAATTGCGCTTAATGTCCTTGAGACTAAGCGTGCCGAACGCTTCGTTGCTTTACTCCCTCGCTGCTCTGCTATTTTGTTGGTTGCTGCTTTGGCTTCTGTGGCGAAAGCAGATTTTCGTAAAAATCTAGAGCGTCGACAACTTAGTCTCACTTCCAGTTCGGCGTCCTTAGGATCAACCTTGCCCGAGTTACCAGATATTGCCGCCTACATCGTTGCTCTCGGGCCTCGGCTTCTTAGGCAACCAATCGAGAAAGTACGACTGGCAAGTCCCTTTCTGCTTCGCACTGCACAACCGCCGATCGAGGAGCTGTACGGTCAGCGCGTGCGCGAACTTCGGCGAGTTGGCAAGCGAATCGCAATCGGCGTCGAAGGCGATCTCTGGCTGGTCCTGCACCTGATGATTGCGGGGCGATTGCACTGGCGCGAAGCGGGGGCGAAGCTTGCCGGACGGCAGAGTCTTGCTGCTTTCGATTTTCCCAACGGCTCGCTGGTGCTTACCGAGGCTGGCGCGAGGCATCGGGCGTCACTACACGTGCTCAAAGGCGAAGAAGCGCTGCAATCAATCGATCCCGGCGGAATTGATGCTCTTGCGAGTAGCCTCGAATCCTTTCGCGCTGCGCTTACGGCAGAGAACCGAACTCTTAAGAGAGCGCTTACCGACCCGCGCATCGTAAGCGGGATCGGCAACGCCTATTCGGACGAGATTTTACATGCCGCGCAGTTGTCGCCGATCGCAATGAACCAAAAATTGAAGCCCGAGGAATGGGAACGGCTGTTTACGGCGATGCAGAGCACTCTCAAACGGTGGATTGATGCTTTGGGCGAAGCAGCACAGAGGGAGTTTCCAGAAAAAGTAACCGCATTCCGCAAGGGCATGGCTGTGCATGGACGCTATGGGGAACCGTGTCCGAGATGTGGAGAGAAGATTCAGCGGATTCGTTATGCCGATAACGAAACCAACTACTGTGCGCGTTGCCAGACCGGAGGAAAACTTCTCGCGGATCGGAGCCTGTCAAGGTTACTGCGATCCGACTGGCCGCATACGCTCGATGAGCTTGAGTCCCTGAAACGACGTTAGCCTATTCAACTAGTTTCCTAGTGTCGATTAGGCCCCACCTGTGACGCGGACCCCCCTGCCTCCCTTGTTCGAAACATCTGTGCTATCCGACCTATAATCTCCCCATGCTCTTGACCTTCGATCACGGTACTATCCGCGAAATTCGTCTCAATCGTCCACCCGCGAATGCGCTTTCTCACGAGTTGATCGTGGGCTTGCGGCAAGCAGTCGGGAATGCTCCGAATGATGGCATCCACGCGGTGGTTCTATCCGGATCGGCCGGAAGGTTCTCCGGCGGACTCGATGTCCCCCTCCTGCTCACCTACGACCACGCCAGAATGGCCGCTCTTTGGCACGATTTCTACGCTTTACTGCAAACGCTCGCATGTTCTCCGATTCCGATTGTAGCTGCCATTACCGGCCACGCTCCGGCGGGCGGCACCGTGCTTTCTATCTTCTGTGACTGGCGAGTCGCGGCGGATGGCGACTTCAAGCTCGGGTTAAATGAAGTTCAGGTTGGCTTGCCGCTACCCCCCGTGATTTTTTCCGGACTGCGGCGACTTGTAGGTTCCAGAGCAGCGGAGTGGCTGGCTGTTGCCGGATTGCTGATCTCGCCAATGCAGGCGCTTGCAGCCGGATTAGTTGACGAATTGGGTCCTCCGAATGGGGTGATTGACCGTGCCGTTCAGTGGTGCAACAACCTGCTCGCATTGCCACGCGAAGCCATGACTACAACCCGCCGCACAGCTCGCGCCGACCTCACTGCCTATTTTGAACAGGACTTCGAACCCGAAGTGCAAAAGGTCACCGCGAGTTGGTGGGCGCCTGAGACCCAGAGCTCGCTGCAAGCCATAGCGGCTAGGCTAGGGAAGAAAACAGTAGCTAGTAGCTAGGGATGGGTTTCCTCGCTACTCGCCGCTACTTTAAGAACGGATTGCTCTCCCTTTCTACACCGATGGTCGTCACAGGACCGTGTCCAGGAATAACCACAGTTTCATCGCGCAATGCGAGAAGTTTTTCATGCAGCGAGCGAATAATCTTGTCGAACGAACCGCCGGGTAGATCGGTTCGGCCAATGCTCCCCGCAAAGAGCGTGTCTCCTGCGATCAATTTATTCTCAGCAGGGAAGTACAGGCAGATGCTGCCCTCGGTATGACCTGGGGTTTCAATCACGCTAGCTGTAAGCGATCCCGCCTTGATTATGTCGGCTTGTTTGACACTGTGATCAATGTCTACCTTTCCGGGGCTCGCCATCCCGACCCAAGCCGCCTGCATATCGAGCATCTTCAATAATGCGTAGTCATTCTGATTGAGGAGAATTGGCGCTCCGGTTGCAGCGCGGAGCTTCATCGCACCGCCTACATGATCAATGTGCGCATGCGTGATGATGATCTGTTTAACCTTAAGTTGGTGTTCCGCGATCACAGCAAGAACATCCTCAATGTCATCGCCGGGGTCGATAACCATGGCTTCCCGCGTGCTCTCGTCTCCAATGATCGAGCAGTTGCACTGCAAGGGGCCGACTGGAAGAATTTCGTGAATCATATAAACTGACGCGGGCTTGGCGAATTTGCTCGCGCATCTATCCTCGACGGTTCTATTCCAAAATGCAACTTGAGGCGATGCGCCTCGTCTGATCCGCACCGAAATCTCTATGGTAGTCAGGCGAACCCCCGGGTCACCAACGATCTTCCACGCAGCGCGTGTCTAATTCAGGGGAAACAAGTGAGCGTGCCAGCTTATGGATGTTGCTTTCGGTTCTGTGCCGCGGCTTTTTTGGTGGGGAGGCGGGTGAACTGTAGATTCTTGCCATGCTTGAGCTTGGTCAGATAGGTAATCTGACCCGCGTGATAAGCGAAATGCTCGTAAACGTGGAGAATGGCCACCAGCCCTGATACCCGGTAGCCCTGAATCCTGAACTCCTGCAACAGCATCTCGGAGGAAACTCGATCTATGATTTCGCAGGCCTCTCCAACCGTCGTCTTTAGCTGCGCGATCAGCATATGCCGTGGGATTGGGTGGCGTTCGCTGAACTCCTTCTCTCGCGCACGCACGTCCTGCGCCCCGCCCAACCCAGAAATGATCCATTGGCGGAGGTTACCGCATAGGTGCAGAACAATATTACCGGCCGCGTTCGACGCATTGTTGGGGCGCCACCAGACCTCGTCTTCATTTAACAACTGCAAGCAGCGGACGATGCGCGGCAGGTATTTCTCGAAACCGGAGCGCGCATCTTTCCGAAGTATTTCGACAAGAGCAAGTTCGCTAGTGTCCATCGGCAGGGGTTCCCCATAATACCCTAAGCGGCTTTCGGTCTCTTGCTTCGAACGCGCGAGTCTCGTGCACGCCGAGCCATTGGCATCCCAAACCACAGCCACCCGAAAAAGATCAGAAGCGCAACAGCACTGATACCACACAGTATTGTGGACTGGCTGATGGTGCGCAACACTACGTAGAAGTCACCACAGATGCCAAGCGCCAGAGGCGGCAAAGCCCAAAGCAGCATGCGGCTGGTGAAGTTCAGAAAGTGCTCCGTATTTTCGCCATTCTCGACGATTCGATGATAAGACGCCGGCGTCATCAGCAAAATCACGGAAAGGGTCATAAACGCCACACTGGCGACGTGGATTTCTTTCAGTGAGTAGGCCAGCTTCTCGAAATCTGACAGGACGAACGTGATCAACTGAAATCCGAGCAGTGCCTGAGCTCCGGGCAACACCATGCGGATTTCAGTCAGTGCCTGACGAATTTGTTTGTCGAGATCGTCTTGTTTTGGCACAGTTTGTTCCGCTAGCGGGTTTTGCGATCTCGCTGCAAGAGTCTCAATCCGTACCAGAAGAGGACTGCCATTCCTGTGGCGACAACAGCCAACATGATGCCCCAGGCCCGTCCCAACACGCTGTTCACGAAGATGTATAAAGAAAGACCAATTGAAACCGCGAACGGTATCAGTCCTACTTTCATGATTGAGAGAACGTAGCCGTTAAATTCCTTAGTATCTTCGCCACCTTCCACGATCCGGTGGTATGGAGCCGGAGCCATCAGCACGACAATAGCGACAATGATGAGACCAAGCGCGCAAGCAACCAGACATTTAGATACTGTCGAGAAATGAGCATATCCGGGCTCGAATGCCGACCGATACAAACAGCCAAGCAAGATTTGCGCTCCGAGGATCAGTGTGCGCCCTTCATCCAGCGCATTCTGCGTCTTCGTCTGAAGGTCAGTCATTGGCCAAATCGCAGTGCGATTAACGCTGCCAAAGCAACTTGTAAAGATTACGTCCTAAGCTAAGAAGTTGCTTTATGCGCCGTGTGACTGCGTTTTGTACTGATCGAATGCAGCAAGAAAGCGGTCAAGATCTTTCTTCGACAAATAATACGGCGTCGAGAGGCGCAGCTTGGATGGTTCGCCGCCGCGAATGCGGATTTTGTGCTCTTTCCACATCCAGTTTTCCAGGTCCATGCGTTTGATCGGTGGCACGTTCACGGTAGCAATGGCGCAGCGCAAGGCAGCATCGGGCGACGTCCAGGACTCCGCCCCGCGCTTGGTCATCGCGCCCAGAACGTAGTCGCACATCTGGCGATGGCGATGCTCGATGCGATCCAGCCCAATGTCGTTCGCCATTTTCAAGGCCGCCCGAAGTCCCCAAAGCGACGGCACATTCGATGATCCGATGCGCTGAAAGCGCTCCGCTCGGAGCTGGGGCTCATCCCACCCTTCAGTCGCAATCGTGTTCCAGACACGATCGATGACCTCATCGCGCACATAAAGGAAACCGGAGCCTTTGGGCGCCATGAGCCATTTATGCGGGCTGGAGGAATAGAGGTCGCAGCCGATGTCGTGCAGGTTGAGCCGCATCATACCGACCACGTGTGCCCCATCGACGGCCGACAAAATGCCTTTGGACCGCGCCAGGGCGCAAAGCTCTTTTGCCGGCAAGACCACTCCGGTTGCGGTCGTGATGTGGCTGAAGAAAATCACCCGCGTGCGCGGCGTAATGGCGTCGTTAAACAAATTAAGCACCTGATTGGCATCTTTCACCGGCTTCTGCAACTCGACTTTTTTCACTACGACGCCATAGCGCTTGGCTCTTAAATTCCACGGCTGTAGTCCGCCCGGATGCTCCTGGTCAGTCATCAGAACTTCGTCGCCGGGATGCATGTCAATGCCATTGGCGATATAGCTGTTGGCTTCCGTAGCGTTGCGAACGAGCGCGATTTCGTCGCGGGTGCAGCCTACAAATTCCGCCAGCGGATCGCGGAATTCATTCCATGCCGCATAGCCCCATATGGGATAGTCTTCCGGGTCCTGCTGGTCCATTTTTTCGGTGGTGTTGTAACCGTCGAAAACCGCCCGTAGCACTGGCGCGGGACTCGATCCGACCGTGCCGTTGTTCAAATACACTTCGTCGGAAGGAATGAGGAACTGTTTCCTCATCTCGGCCCAGTAATCATCTTCGTTCCTGTCGTACAGAACGCGATCGGGCAGGGAAGCAGGCGCTTTTTCGAGCTGCGCAAGCAGACTTGGGCGCAGGGCTATTGTGGCTGCAAAACCTGCGGCCGTAGACGTAAGAAATCCGCGACGATCCAGCATGAGCGCCTCCGGTTTTTGAATTTCGAGTACTGGAGAACGCGCCATCTTACGATTAGCAAAGTCGCAATGGCAAGCTGTTGAAGACAGGAGCCTTTAACCTGTGTTCAGCGGCAAATTATCGGGTAACCTTCTTGCCTCAGTTAGCGTCCTACTGTTAGAGACTGCTGCGTACGTGTCTGCGCCGCAGGGTTATAATCCATAAGAGCCCTATCTCAGGGCGGGAGAAGTGGCGTATGAAGTTCCGGAGTTGGCTGTTGGCCGCAGTTTTCTCGATGGGCAGTCTTCTTGCGTTTGCTCAAGCTCCGGGCATGGGCAATCCCGGCGGTCAGGCTCCGCCACCTCCGGGCAATGACCCCGGAGTGTCGACCCAGACCCCGCCGTCTCCGAACTCAAATTCGCAGGCACAGCAGAAGCAACAACCGACTGCGGACACACCGGTGCAGCCTGCCGATCCCAGCAAGGTCAAGCATGATGGCGGCAAAGATGACGTAGACGCCATTGGCAATCGCAAGATTGGTGGCCGGGGCCTGGGCAACTGGTATTCGCTGGAAACCGACATGAAAATGGGCAAGCAATATGCCCAGATGGTGGATTCTTCTTCCAAGCTCATCAACGACCCGATTGTTACCGAGTACGTCAACCGGCTCGGGCAGAACCTGGTGCGCAATTCCGACGCGCAGGTTCCGTTTACGTTCAAAATCATTGACTCCGATGTGATTAACGCTTTTTCGCTGCCCGGCGGATTCGTCTATATCAACAGCGGAACCATTCTGGCGGCGGACGAAGAGGCCGAACTGGCGGGAGTGATGGCGCATGAGATCGCTCACGTTTGCGCTCGTCACGCAACCCGTCAGATGACCCGCTCACAATATGCCGGTATCGCGACCATCCCGCTCATCTTCGTGGGCGGTGGACTGGGATACGCGGTGTATGAGGCATCCGGTCTGGGTTTGCCCGTGGCGTTCATGAGCTTCCAGCGCGGTTTCGAATCTGAAGCCGATTATCTTGGCCTGCAATACGACTACAAGGCCGGATATGATCCGCAGGCTTACATCAGCTTCTTCGAGAAGGTCGAGGCCCAGGAAAAGAAGAAGCCCGGATTCATGGACAAGACTTTCGCCAGCCATCCGCAGACGCCGGATCGCATAGAAGCCTCGCAAAAAGAGATTGCCACTATCCTGCCGGCCCGGCCCGAGTACACAGTCACAACTTCGGAATTCGACGACGTGAAAGCCCGCTTGGCGTCGATCGAGAATCGGCGAAAGATGACTGAGCCGAAGGATGCTAATAAGCCCAGCTTACGGCGGGCAAACAATAAGAAGAACGGCGGCACCGATCAAACCACTGATAGTGGTGATGATCGTCCAACGCTGAAGCGCCGCGACGACAGCAACAACAACTAAATCAGGCAGAATGTACGAAAGCCGCGATGCCCATCGCGGCTTTTCTGTTGTTGCGGTTGTTCGCACGGACGGGTGGCCCACCCAAGCCGGTTTCGCTTGGACGGGTGGCCCAGGTTCGCGTCCCGGTTTTGGACGCTAACCTGGGATAAAAGATATTCTCTCTCCGCTGCCGTTCATCTGGTTTTCCCGATCTCTCGGCGACCACTCCGACTCGATTTCGACGACTTCTCTTTCTTGAAAAGACGCAGCAGGAACTGGTCTCGTCACGCGGTGATTTGTGAACCCAGGTTAGCTCGCAAAAGCAGCTCGCGGAACCTGGGCCACCCGTCCAATGTCCCCCGACCTGTAGTTCCGCGTTTCGTGGCTCGTCCACCAGTACGCGTCCACAATCGCCGTGCGCGGAGTGACGAAAGCTGCTCCAGCGCCATTGCTCGGGCGCAAGCACCAGCCCGCGGGTCACGGGATTCTGATGCCCTCATTCCCACCCTTCGAACAACGCGAAGGGTGGGGCAACCTCATGTATAGCGATACCTGTAGAAAAGGAAACTGAAAGGGTGGGCCAGCCCGCCCGGCCGTTCGGAGTTTTAAGAGGCTTCCTTAGTAGCTAATGAGCGAAGATACTGTCTCTCGTCGGAGCGCGTGCCGATCACTTTCATCTCATTCCAGTCGTAGGGAAATTCCTTGCCGCAATCGAGGCAAACGACGTAGGTTCCAGTCAGTGACGCGGCCCCACGTCGGCGTGCGCCGCGACGGACGCTGATAGGAAAGCCGTAATGGCTATGCCAGCAGCCAAAGACACCTTCCAGCAATTTGCCCCACATACGCCCTCCCACGAAACCCGGCAGTCCTGGCCTTAGCTCGACACTTTTGCCGCGCTCACCCACCATCTACTTATTAGATTCAGCTCTGGATGAAAAGGTTCCTTCTGCCTACACTTGGAACCCAAGCCGGAAGCCCATTTTGGGCCTATTCAGAAGACTTTAGGACAGAATGATTTAGAAGGCGTAGGCAGTAAGCAGAGCTATCATACCGGTTCGGGTCCGACTTTCTTCTTCGCTTTGCACTTGGAAACTATGGCTGTGCGCAGCCGGGTTCGCAGGTCTTCAGGCAGTTCGTAGAGCTGGGAGTCGCGATAGATCTCGATAGTTTTCTTGGTCGTGTCGCACACGACGTAGCAGTTGTGGCACCAGGCGAGATGGTCTTCCAGTTCGGCCTTTGTGGGCTCGTCGATCACCCCATCAAGATAGTTGGTAAGCTCGTTCAGAAATTCAGTACATTTCACTGGTTGCCATCTCCGCCATCGTGTTTTGGTCTCCCGTCTGCGCTCTCGCGTTTTTGGAAGTAACGGCTTAGCCGTTCTCGTAACTGCAAACGCGCCCGCAGTAATCGGGACTTCACAGCCGGAATGCTGAGGTCCAACGCCTCAGCCGTCTCCTCGGTCGAAAGACCTTCCACGTCGCGCAAAACAAAAACCGTTCGAAAACTCGGTGGCAAGCCCTGAATGGTGCGGCTCAAAATGTCCCGCAACTCCGCCTGACTGTATTGCTGCTCAGGATTCGGGCTCCAGTCCGCGACTTCGCGCGGCAACGAGTCTTCTTCGGTCTTTACATCTTCGTCCAGCGATACCATGCGCTCCGGCCGACGGCGCCGTAACTTCATCAGCGCTTCGTTTACCGCGATGCGCACCAGCCAGGTATAAAACTTCGACTGGCCCTGGAACTGATTCAGATTGCCATAGGCCTTCAGGAACGCGTCCTGCACTACATCCTCAGCATCCTCCCGGTTCTGGGTGATATGCTGCGCAATGCGAAACACGTTCCGGTCGTAACGCCGGACTAACTCTTCAAAAGCCCCAACGTCCCCAGCCTTAGCTGCCTGAACCAGCGACAGTTCATCACTGACGGGTTCACTTACCTTGTTTTGGATGGCGTTCATTTCTGGTCCGATGCAACAATTTTCGCGGACGGGCAGCGGCAAAACTGCTATTTTACTGGCTTACCGGCCATTACGCGTACTTGTTTTGACGTAATTTCAGGCGGCGAGTTTACGTTTGTTCGTTTCGGCTTAAGACTCTTCTGTAGAGCAGGTACTTCGGTCACCAGCCAGCATAGCAAATTGGCCCTATAATCAGAAATTTGCAGAGCAAAACCCGGAAACCCGGGATCTTAACGCCCCAAGATCGGTCGAGGATGGCAGAACAAAGCCAGATCGCAAAAGCCGTCGAAAAGGCGGTGGCTCAAGTGCTTGAGAGCCACTTGCCCCAATTGCAACGCGAGTTGGTGGACGTTGTCCTTAGGGAAGTCCAGCCTGGTGCAGTTACTAATCGTGGCGGCGCGGAAGATCTCCTAAAGGCGATTTCCGTTATTCACGGTGGAACTACCCAAAAAGAGATTCTCCGAGCTCTGCTGGAAAGCACAACCCTTTACTGCGGACGGGCCGCTCTGTTCGTCATGAAGGCTGGGGCAGCGAATGGATGGCAAGGGCGTGCCTTCGACAATAACGACGACATTAAAGACTTCGCGCTGGATATGAGTGCCGCGGCACCCTCGCAAGTTCTCCAAACCCGGGTCGCGCTGAATTCACAAGTCACCGAAATGGATCCCGAATTTATCTCGCGCTTTGGGGCTCCGTCGCACGATCAGATTCTCTTATTGCCGCTTCACTTGAAAGATAAAGTTGCAGCCTTGGTCTATGCCGACGGCGGCATGGACGGCGCGGGGCCCGTGGATACAGCTGCGCTCGAACTACTGGTTGCCGCGACCAGCGCATGGCTCGAAGTTGCATCGTTGCGCAAGCAAGCGGCAAAAGAAGGAGCTGCGGAGTCGGCGGGAGAAAGCGCTGCCGCGCCGGTGCAGACAGTTTCCTCGTATTCCGATCCCTTTGCCGGTCATGCGCCGAAGCACGCGGGGGCTGGAGCCGCAGCTGCGGAATCTGCGGAACCGGTTGTCGCTGCCGCATCCGGAGCGGCGGCTGCGGCAGCTCCGGCAAAAGATGCCTTCGCGCAGATGTCGCCGGAAGACGCGGAAGTCCACCGCAAAGCTCAGCGGTTCGCACGTCTTCTGACCGACGAGATCAAACTCTACAACCAAGCCAAGGTCGCGGAAGGTCGCAAACACAAGGACGTTTACGATCGACTGAAAGAAGACATTGAAAAAAGCCGAGCGACTTACGCGAAGCGCTATGGCAGCACCGCAGCGGCAAGCGGTGATTACTTCAACAACGAAATCGTTCGCAGCCTGGCCGAAGACGATGTCACGCTAATGGGTCCCAATTTCCGCAGATAAGGGCCCCGAAATTTGGTTTTGCAAGCGTGAAGGCACTGGCTGATAACTTTGCCAAAATAACTCGGGCTAGCCAAGTAAGCATCTCATCCCGACGCGCCCTCGGCGCGAGGGATCTTACAAAGCTTTCGGAACCAGCACAGACGCGTGCGGGAATGGTGGGTCGGTTTGCAGCATCGCACAATGTCAGGCCGACGTAAGATCCCTCACGGCTGAAGCCGTTCGGGATGACATGAGCATAAGGTAGTCATTGGGCAAAGCATGACCTGCGGCAAAATAGGAAAACATAGGCTTTCGGAACCAACTTTAGCATCCAGCTCTGGCAGAAATAGAAGATAATTAATTCAGTGGTGTTTCGTCCGTATCTGATCGTTGCTATCGTTCTCGCAGCAGTGACTAGCTCTCCCGCGCTGGCACTGGAGACACCTGCTCACCCTCAGCCAACAAAATCACACTCTGTCTCCAAAAAGAAAACCGGGGTAAAGACCGCAGCGCTCCGGCGCAAGAAACGTTCTTCACCGCGGCTGCGGCGGATGCACCAGGCATTTGTTGCGTCTGCGACCCTCAAACCCATGGCGAGACAGTTAATTCAGGACCGAACCCCGGCCGCGTACGCGGGGGTTCAAGCCTATGCTGTTCGCCATTCTCGAGAGGATGCCGGAGCCTTGGCGTGGCTGGTGATCGGCTACGCTCGTATTCTCGATCACAGTTATGCGCAGGCCATCGAGCCGCTGAATCGCGCCAAGCCTCACGCTGGCGATATCGGCGATCACGTGACCTACTACCTCGGGACGGCCTACTACCAGTCGGGGCATTTGGCCGAAGCTATCGCCACGCTCAGCGCGTTTGACAAGAATTACCCCGAATCGCTTCTCGTTCGTGACACCCACGTGCTTTATGCGAATGCCCTCATTGCAGACGGAAAAGCCACGGATGCTATCGAGCTTCTGGAGAAAGATCGGCAGCCGACACGAGCCGATCTCGAGCTGGTCTTAGGCCGAGCATACGAGGCGGATAATCAGCCCGCAAAAGCCCTTACCATTTTTCGCAATCTGTACTACACCATGCCGCTCAGTTGGGAAGCCAGCCAGGTTCAGGGTGATCTGGGCAAGCTTGAACCTGCTGCTCAAGCTCAGCCAGTCAGCATCGATGTGAAGCGGACGCGCGCCGATCTCCTTGAAAAGGGTAAGCAGTTTTCCGATGCCGCGAACGACTATCGCGACCTGCTTAATGAGGTGCCTCCCGAGCAGCGGCCTCAGCTTCAAGTCGAATTAGCCGAAGCTTTGCGCCACACCGGTCAGCAGAAAGAAGCCAAGAAAATGTTGGAGTCGATGCCTGACTTCACGGCCGAGGTCAACGCCCAGAAGCTATTTAATCTCGGCGAAATCGCGCGGGGCGCGAATGATGACGATGAATTCTTGCGAATCATTGATCAACTTCGGCGCGAATATCCCAGCAGCCCATCCCTGGAACAATCGCTGCTCTCAGCGGGCAACATTTATCTTCTCCGGCACGATTACGATAAGGCCATTGATTGCTATCGCGAGCTGCAGCAGCGATTCCCGAATGGCGGCCGCGCCTCGTATGCGCATTGGAAGGCAGCTTGGCTGACCTTCCGACAAGGCAGGAATGAGCAAGCCAAGCAAGATTTTGATGACCAGATCGCCTGGTATCCAACCTCTTCGGAAGTCCCGGCTGCGCTCTACTGGCGAGCCCGTTTGGCTGAAGAAGATAACGATCTACCGATGTCTCACGCGTATTACCAGACCCTCTCGTTGCGATATCGCAACTACTACTACGGCGAGTTGGCGCGCGAGCGGCTCGCGAAGCTGAAGGTCGACGTCGCCGCCGATCCCCCTCACTATGCCGTGCTGGATCGTGTGCCCCCCGTCAATAATCTGGACAAAATCACGCCGGATGAAGTCCCTTCGGATAATCTGCGCGTGCAAAAAGCAGAATTGCTCGCCAATGGCGCTCTCATTGACTTTGCGGTACGAGAGCTGCGGTCCGCGGCTGACGAAGAAAAAGGCAACTGGGCGCCCGCCGAGATCGCCCGTTTGTATCAGGATCTGGGCCGATACGATCAGGCCATTGAGACTTTGAAGCATGCCGCTCCAAACTACTTCGCCGTTGATTTGCCAAACCTGCCGCGTTCGTATTGGGAAGCATTATTTCCGCGTGCCTACTGGGCGGACTTAAAAAAATACGCATCTGCAAACGCTCTTGATCCGTACTTGGTAGCGTCGTTGATCCGGCAGGAATCGGAATTCAATCCGAACGCGGTTTCGCATGCGAACGCTGTAGGACTGATGCAGTTGCTGCCGAAAGTCGGCCGTGGCGTGGCAAAACAGGAGAAGATCCGGCATTTCAGCGCGCAGCAACTCTTCACACCGACCACCAATTTGCGTCTCGGAACCCACTATTTCCGCAGTATGGTGGATCAGTTTGGCAGCTTCGAATACGCGCTCGCTGCCTATAACGCTGGCACCGATCGCGTCCAGGATTGGATGGGGCAGGGGAAGTACCGCGATCCTCAGGAATTTGTGGAGTCCATTCCTTTCACCGAAACCCGTGAGTACGTCCAAAACATTCTTCGCAATGCGAATGTGTATCGTCAGCTTTACGAAATCCCAGTTTCCACTTCCGGCGTTCCTGCGGGAAATGATCGCGCCGCATCCAAGGGCCCTGAAGTGCCCTCGACGGCGAAAAACTGACTTTATTTATTTTCTGAGTGGTTTCCGTTCGTGGCAGGCGCAATACCGGCGGGAGTGGGTGGAAGGTTAAGATCCTCGACCACAATCGAGAAGTCCGTAGCGCGGCGAGAAGCTTTGCGCACTGCCCGGCGTGCAACCCATGAGCGCATCGGCAACCAGCGAGGCAGTTTCCTGACGCGTGAGATGGTACGCAACACCCCAATCCGATTTTGCAAGTCGAAGGTGCGAACATATTGCCGAATAATTTCCGGCATGCTCATGCGCAGAGCCGCCGAATGGTTTTGCAGCGCCATCTGTCGTTGCCGCGCTCGGTTTTCTAAAATGCCCAACAGCGCCTCTGCCAAACTTTGTGCATCGCCCGGACGATAGAACTCCATCGCCAATCCTTCTTCCTCGACCAGCTGCCGACAATCCGGGATATCGGACGCCACGATTGGAACGCCATACGCGCACGCGAGATGAGCCACCCCGCTGGATCCCGCCGACGAAGTATAGGGCATCGCAATGACCGTAGCACTTTGAAACAATTCGGGAATCTGATGTTCCGCCACATAACCAAGGAATTTCACCCCGTGGTGCGAACATTGCCCCTCGATGGACTTAAGGTAGCCAGGCGCTTTCGGGTGGTCCGTACCCACAATCAGCAACTCGACACTTTGCATTTGTTGACAGAGTAATTCGAAGGCCTCGAGCATCATCTCGAGGCGTTTATAGGTGCCCCATTTCCCGAATGCCAGAACACGGTGGACGGGATTTCCGCGTCTCGAAAAATCCGGATATTCGGGCTTCCCCCAAAGAGTTCCATGTCTGCGTACGTACACGGCGCCGCGTTTGTATTTCTCACGCAGAATGCTGCGGTAGGCTGGTAATAAAACGGAAACAGAATTCGCCGAAAGCAGTACCCGAGTCGCGACAAATCCACCGACTTTGTACAGGAGTGGCGAACGGACACCAGCATCCTTCAGATCCACAGTCTCCATGAGCTGATGCAATGTGACGTGCGTATCGAACCCATTAGCGCGGATCATGGCCGGCAAAACGATTCCCAGGAACGCAGGAATGGGTTTATCTCCGAAGCTGGCAAAGCCGAGATTGAACCACACCGCGTCGGGTTGAACCTTGCGCAGGGCTCGCAAAAGCCGCCAGGGATTATGCAAGCTGTTGAAAGACCAGCAGCGAATCACGGAGTAATCAGGCAGTTCCGACGCTGACCGGGGTAGGTCATCGCCTAGTACGGTCAGCGAAAGACCTGGTACCTGCCGCAACTCCCGGGCGATGTGAAACCCGTATTCGTTGAGCGCTTGTTGGCTGGGCGGGAATGCACTCACCAGGCAGATCTTCATTGCTGAGGCCTGAAAACCGCATACCGGGAGAGTTTGCCCAGCAGCGACAGATAATCCAGCGCTACTTTGAAATCCGCCTTGCTGCTCCCGGCCTGTCGCAAGCCAAAGCGGTACGGTATTTCTGCTGCGTTTCGCATCCGACCTTTAACTAGAATTTCCAGCAGGATCTTGAAACCCTGAGGTTGTAAATCAAGCCCTTCGATACACTCACGCCTGACGAGAAAATATCCCGACATCGGGTCCTTCACGCGTAACCCTTTGCGTTGCAGCGGTGTGGTAAGGGCAGTTGTGCAACGGGAAATGAAATGACGGACCGGGCTCCAATCCGCAACACTGGCGTGATTGTTGGACGTATAGCGACTGGCGATTGCAATATCCTTTCCCCGCTGGATCGCTTCCAGCAACTGCGGCAAGATCTCAGGAGGATGCTGTAGATCAGCGTCGATAACCCCTAACAGAGTGGCATCAGTATGTTTCCATCCGTGAATGACCGCACCCGACAGCCCGCGTTGTCCTTTCCGAACCAGCAGCCGAACCCGCGGATCTTGGGCGGAAAGCTCGCGCACCATTTCCGCAGTTCCATCTTGACTGTCGTCATCTACAACAATCAGTTCGTAATTAAGTGTGATGGTCTCTAAGGCATTGCGCAGCCGCGTGATCAATCGGGGGATATTCTCGGCTTCATTGAGTGTGGGAATGACAATCGCAACTTTTTCCTGAACGGCTTCCATTTCCCGGGCTCTCCTGACCGCGCGGTGGTGTCTTGCTTGGATGGTTGCTGAGTAGGAAGTGTTGGTTTTCAGGAGTGGTTTTGGTTGCAGGTGTAATCAATGTAGAAGACGGCTATAGACACGGTACTCCGTCACCGAAATTCCCACTTCGGCTGGCCGGCTTTGCGCCCCATGAAAATCTAAATCTTGGGTAATCTCACTCCTATGCGGCCAGTTTCCGACGTAGGGCTTTCAACCGATTGCCGAGGCTGCCACGGCCGCGAGAAACGCTGGCCTCCCACGGTTCTTCGACCCCCATCAAAGCTAATGCGCCACCCGCCAATGCCATGTTCTTAGCGAAATTCACCATGTCGTTCATCCGTTCATTATGGTCTTGTGCGCGCCAGAAACCATGCATAACGGGGGACACTCCTGCCAGGAATCCAAGGATCGCCAATGCTCCAAGTTTGGGTTTCACGCCCAGCAACATACTTGCGCCGCCAACGATGAGCGGAACTCCGGTGAGTGCTACAGTCAACTCTGGCGCAGGCACGCCCTTTGATCCCGCATAGGGCGCCATCTGCTTGCGGTTCCGTAAGTGGTTAATACCGTTATATAGAAAGAAACCGCCGAAGAGCAGACGCCCGATTAGAAAAGGAGCTTTCATGAGAATACCTTTTGTCTGATTGCCGTCTGTTTCGATTCGCCGGTGCGCGCTTGTGTTGTCCGCGAGTGAACCACTTCATCGGCCAAATCAGACGCTAGTGGCCACTTTTGTTCAGAAGTTCTGCCAGATATTGTTTCCATACAGCCGGCAAGCTGTGCGTGCCGTGGCCGCGAGTTTGCTCAGTGATCGGCAGAAGAATAAAGCGGCCTCTTTTCACCTTCTTAATCGCTTGCTCAGCAATTCCCAGTTCAGGGGGATTGATCACATCATCCGCAGAGTTGATAAACATGACCGGCGCCTTGATCTCATCGAGTTTCGGAGACGGATCATAGTTTCGCGATGCATCGAACTGATATAAGGTGTCGTTGGCGTCCATGGCGTGCATGCGAGCGTCGACATATTTGCCCAAGTAAGCATCGGCTTCCTCTCGTGTCGGATATTGTTTCTGCAGCTGCAGTGGGCTGGTTGCCATGATGAGGAACATATCTGCGACCGTCCTCATCGCCGTCGGTTGTTGTTGATAATCGCCGTTCATCCACGCTGGATCGTCGTGGATCGCATCGATAATCATCTTCCGCCACATACGATTTCTTCCGGCGATTTGCACGGGCAGACATGCGAGCGGCATGGCGCCATCCACAAAATCTGGATACTTTTCCAGCCAAATCCACGAATGCATGCAGCCCATCGACGTCCCCATAAGCAGCCTTAGGTGATCAACTTTCAAGCCCTGAGTGAGCAGCAGGTGCTGTGCCTCAACCATATCGTCATAGTCATAATGCGGAAACCGGGCATGAAGTCCGTCACTGGGCTTAGTCGAATGACCCGTGCCGATTCCATCCGGAAGAATGATGTAGTAACGGCTGCTGTCGAGCAGTTCGCCAGGTCCAAAAAGTACGCCCGCGAATTGCGGAGTGACAAATTGTTGCCCTGAGCCAGTGGTTCCGTGCAGGACCATGACCGCGTTGGTCACGTGACCCGCGCTATCCGTGGCCGGTTTGCCATAGGTCGCGTAATGAAGTTTCAGTTGTGGGAGCGACTCACCTGACCGAAAGTGAAAATCTTGGGCGACAAAATCGCCTTCTGCGGGCTTAGGAACACTCTGTGCGCGAATAGCACCCGCACAAAACAGTGCCACAATTACCGAGCCGATCGTGTGCCATTTCATGCCCGGCAGCTTACTCAATCGGCTTATCTCAGGCAAGCATGGAGATGCTGTGAAAAATAGGCTTCGGGTCCTCCGCCGCCGCTTCCACCTTGGCCACGGTCGCCTGGCGGCTTTCGATGGCTGACAAGCGCACCGGCTTGCGCTTAAAATTATGCTGCTATGAAGCTGATCTGGTGTACAGCCCTCATTGCCCTCCTCTTCCTAACCGCGTTTGCCACCGACAAAGGTAAGGATAAGGACAAAAATAAGGATGACGATATCGGTCCGGTTGCAATACTGAACTTTATGGTTGTCAAGGATTACAACGGCAAACCCGTGCGCAATGCCGCCGTGATCTTGCACGAGGTGGGTGATAAAGGCAAACAAGAGAAAGGTGGGCTGGAGTTGAAAACCGATCTGGACGGAAAAGCCAGCTACGAGGGCATCCCCTATGGAAGGTTCAGAGTCCAGGTAATCGCAACCGGCTTTCAGACCTTCGGTGCCGACTACGAGATCGACCAGCCAACCATGAATATCAGCATCAAGTTGAGCCGGCCCGCGGGCCAGTATTCGGTTTACGAAAATCATCCGGAGGAAAAGAAAGATAATCCGCAGAAGCCCCAGTGAACTCACGTCATGAACTACTTGCTAAAAACCGAGCCTTCGGAATATTCTTTCGCCGATCTTCAGCGCGATGGAGCAACCATATGGGACGGAGTGTCGAATCCAGTCGCATTAAAGCATCTGCGCGCCATGAAACCAGGTGAGCACCTGGTAATTTATGAAACTGGCGATCACAAAAGCGCAATTGGAACCGCCGCAGTTATCTCTGTCGATGCGTCGGATTCGAAAAATCCACAGGTCAGAATCAAAGCTGGCAAGCTGCTGCCCAACGCGATCTCTTTGGCGGATATCAAGGCCAACAAACTGTTCTCGGATTCACCGCTGGTGCGGCAAGGGCGGCTCAGCGTTGTGCCACTGACCGCCCCGCAGTACGACTTTCTCACCCAACACCGGTCTTAACCACAGAATTCTGTCTTCAATTTGAAGCAGAGGTCGCGACCGAAACCGGCGCTTTTATCAGATCGGTTCTGAGTTTGAATTTCTGTTTCGGGACCAAGTTCACCTCGGTCTGAAACGTCTGGTAGCCGGGAAGACTGATCGTGATCTTGCGCTGCCCTGGCGCTACCAGCAAGCTGTGCGCCACGCCGTCGAACTCCGAGGCATGGCCGACGAACAGGTCGTCCACAAAGACTGCCGCGCGATTTGGGTTCACCGCCAGTTTTACTTCGGAGAACACCGCTGGCATTTTGAAACGCGAATCCTTGTTCATTGTCACAACCAAAACCTGCTTTTCCGCGGGTTGCAGGGTAAGGTGTGTGTCGAAATCCTGGTATCCGTCCTGGCGGACCACAATTTCATGTTCGCCGGGCAGCAGCAAAATTTTCTTGTCTCCCTTTAGTTCTTTCAGGTAGCCGAGATACTGCCCGTCAATCCAAACCCCCGAATCCTTCTCAACTTTGCTCGCGCCTTGGAGCTCAAGCTCGCCAAGCACTTTGTTCTCAGCGAACGCGCCAGCAACGAAGACCAACAAAATCCAAACGCAGCCGACTTTGCGAAGCATACTCATGAACCTCTCCTTTGGCCCATGATAATGAAAGGCTCAGGAATCTCTGCACGGTATGTACTACTGAGTGGGTATCCACTTTGGTGCCTGAATTCGCAACCTAGTGGTACACTCTTACGCGAATCGCTGTGGGAGGAGACCGATGACAAAGAAAATTCAAGCATTCACCGCCGCTTTCGTCGTACTTCTGTTTTGCGGCATAGCTCTGGCGCAAGAACCCGTCGTTGATATCGATGCGAAGATTCACCCGAATCTAGCCGCGGCACAACGCCACGTGGTGGAAGCAAATAAGGAGGTTTCAAACGCCCAAAAAGCTAACAGGTGGGATATGAAGGGTCATGCCGAGAAAGCGCGGGAGCATTTGGTGCAGGCCAACCAGGAACTGAAGGCCGCCGCTGAGGCAGCCAACGCAGCTGCTGCCATGCAGAAAAAGAAATAGTCCGCCTCCGGGTGTAGTTCCAATAAAGGGCTGCACCCGTGAGTTCTATCGGTAGTTCAGTTGACCGTGCTCGTGCCTTGTTCGGCCTGACCAGTTTCTCCGCGTCCAAACATCACCCCGGTTTCCACTTCTGTCGGCCGGCCGTGATCTAGATACGGTTGGAATTTCCATTGTTTAAGCGCATCCGTGATTGCCTTCTGCTGGTCCGGAAATGCACTGAGAAAATGGATATGTTTGATCCTGCCGTGCGTGTCGATGATCATTCGAACTGGAACAGCATTGAACTTATGTTCCGTAAGGATCGGGTCTACACGCCTGAGGAGTTGTTGGCTCTCAGCATAATCCTTGATGCACAGAGGAAAACTGGTGCCGCTTGCGCCAGTAAGCGCGCTCCCGTCGACCGGTAAAGACATTTTGTTCATCTGCTGCACCAGGTTCTCCAGCGCTCTGGTGTCACGACCGCTGAAGACGAACTCCAGAGTGTGGCAACGAATTTCAGTTCCCAGAACGTACCAATGTAACTGGGCCACCGGAGACCAATAGGAAAAAAATGAAAAAGGCCGTCCGGCAATCGTCATTTGCGTGATTGGTAATTCCAGTTTGTAATCGGATTGTAAGTTGTCCTTCTCATACGCAGCCCACTGGATGGCATCGTGGATTCGTGCGTCACTGAAGAACAAGTCTTGGGCGGTGATTAAGAGTTGAGCCGGTGTTGTTGAGGCCTGCTGGATTTGTGCCAGTACATAGCGGCCGTTGTCGGAAGGTGGCGGCCCTTGGTACGTCTCAGCCCAACCATTCGGCAGTGCATACCTTAGTCCGAAGTACTCATTTGTGTACACGCCACCGCTGACCGCGCCGCTTTCAGGGACGGGGGTGGACGAATCGCTCGATCCCGACCATGCTCCTTTTACCAGGATCACGTTGCTGGGTACTTTGGTTGGAGGTTGTGCTGGTTCCAAAGAATGTGTAGTACTTCCGCGCGCGTTCTGCGCTCGACTCACATTGATCCAAATCAACAACAAAAGCATGAGGAGAACAAATGACCAAGATCCATGCCTTGCACGCATCATGCCTCCGCCGATCCGAAATGTTGTTCAGTTTTCTCGCTGTGTACTTGCTCTTGGACGAAGAACCAGCTGGCGAGATCCCCTCGGTGTCCCGCCAGCTGTCATTACCCTCACAGGGAGCGCAGGAAATTCAGCAAATCCTGCTGCTGACTGGGAGTGAGGGCGCCGAAATTTCGCTCCACGGTTGTGGCTTCGCTTCCATTGCTCGCGTGATCGCGAATTGCGGTGATCAGGTTGGTTGTGCGGCCATCATGCAAAAGAAAGATCCGCTGCCCTAATCCCCACAGCGGTGCGGTACGGAACTGGTCACCGCCCGCGTTGCCCTGGGAAACGTTGTCTGCCAATCCAGAACCCATATGATGGATTTCAAGGTCCGAATAAGCAGGCACCGGCACATTGCTCAATGCTGGAACAAAGTTGGAGGTTTGGGTTATTCCGGGATTTGGGTTGTGGCAAGTCGCACAGCCAATCGAACTGAACAGCGCCTGGCCATTGCTAATTGAGCTTGTACTGACTGGTTGGCCATTGAGCACAACCCCGCCCGGCAGTGGAGGTGCCAGAAAACGCATGAAATTCGAAAATGCCGAAACGTCATCAAGCACTGCTGCGTTCGGCGTGGAGTTGGGGTTAGACGTATCTTCTGGATACCCATTTCCGCTCAGATTTAAGCAATTCGATGGCAGTCCCAGTTGCTGTTCCTCTCCGGGAAGCGGGCGTTCCTGGGGAAAAACCACGTTGCTGATGCCCATCTCGACGTTGTAGGCCTCGCCGGAAAACATCTGCAGCGACTTGTTCTGCGCTTTCCATCCGAAACGGCTAATGGTGCCGTCGTTGCCGTTACGATTGAAAGTACCAGCGATTCCAAAATTGTTTCTGAGATTGGCCGCTCGATTGAGGAGTAAGGTGGAATCGTCAACATTCTCGATCAATCCTAAGCCGTACGTCGGCGTTGGGATGCGGAAGATGATATTGTTTGCCGCCAGGGCCGCGGCAAAGTTGGGTTGCGCAACGTTGCAGCTGCCCGCGTCCGACCGCCCCGAAACCGTGAACAGGTCTTCCACGCCACCATTGGGACTGTTCAGGTTCGCCGAACCATTGCTGTTGAAGAAGAACGGAAATCGCACTTCGCGAGTTGGGCCGTTGGCAGTGATGAACGACGGAATGGTGTTGGTATTGCCGCTCACCATCCCATCGCTTATCGCTTGGAACTGAGGATTACTGGCTGGGCCGCTCCCGCCAATCGCAGGCGCCGCATGGCATCCTGAGCACTGATTCAAGTTAAAGCGCGGCCCCAGGCCGTTGTTGGCCCCGTTCGAAACCGATTCAACCTCTTGGAATCGAGCGAGACCATCGTTGTAGAACGCCATGAAGCCTTTGGGGTCGTTTGCCGGATCAATCAAACTGCCTCCCACATTGCGGCTCGCACTTTGAACTCCGGGATCGAGCGCTCCCGCAGTAGGTGGGGGATCGCCTCCCGAAGGGCGCCTGTTCCGGCGGCCATCGAAGTGATCGTTTTGCGTTGATGCAACTCCGGCGAGTAGAAGAATCGCCAGACCTAAAATGGAAGCGTTTTTTGTTTTGCTGACCACGAGTCCTCCTTCTGACCTGATTTCCCTGAACTCCGGTGGGGATCGCGAGCGCTCACACGATTAGCGCTGGGCCTCGCACGCAGAACTCCACGTACTAACTACTTACCGAAGGACGTCGCGCGATGTGAAAGACCCCAACCGTCGAGCAAAGGTTCAAAGCTTGGAAACAACGCGGTGGCACGCGAGTGCTGCTGAAGTGGACACGAACAAAGCTGATGGCACGCTGCTTTGGAATCGGCGAAGTGGCCCTCGTCCGATGTCGATGGACTTTATCAGAACCGGAATCGTTGTCAACAACTATTCAGGCCACTGCATTGCCTCATTTCGTTATGTTGTTGCTGAATCGAACTCTTCGCAATCCTTGCACGGATACTCGAAAGTGCAATGACCCAATTGCGTGCCTCTTGTCCGATCGGACAAGGGCCTATATCGTAAGAAATTGACCGAGTTCCCGGAGCCTTCTGACGTTTTGACAAGGGATTGCTTTGAACAACACAGGTCGTAGTTTCACGAAATCCGGCGAAATGCTGCTTCACATCGGATTGCTGCTGTTGACGCTCGGCGGTTTTCTAATCGCGCAAGCGGCCGAACAACACCCGAGTTCGCCGCAAACTCACTCCTCACCACAAGCCAATCAGGCGCCTAACGAAGATTCTGGCGATCAAAAAATCTCGCCCAAACAAGCTGAACAGCTCTTTCGCGATGTGGACGAAATTCTCAAATTCGCCAGCAAAGATTCCGATCTGCCAATCAAGCAGGAAGTTAAGCGCAAGCTCACGACGCGTGATGAAGTCGTTGCCTACCTTGAAAAAACCATGGCAGACGACAAAGATGCGCAGCGGTTGCGTCGCTCGGAACTGGTGCTAAAGAAGTTTGGCCTGCTTCCTCCCGACTTCAACCTGCAGGAGTTTCTTGTGAAGTTGCTGCGCGAGCAGGTTGCTGGCTACTACGATCCAAAGACCAAAACCGTTAACTTGCTAGACTGGATTGGGCCGGACCAGCAACGCCCGGTCATGGCCCATGAACTCACCCACGCGCTGCAGGACCAGTCATTCGGTTTGGACAAATGGATGAAGCGCGGCGATGTGGATTTGGACGAAAAGAAAACTCCCACGGCAGAGGACCTCGGAAAAGATGAACTCAGCGAAGCACGACAAGCTGTCGTAGAAGGCCAAGCGATGGTGGTGCTGGTGGACTACATGCTTCAGCCAACAGGCCAGTCGCTGCTGACCTCTCCGCAGTTAGCCAATGCAATGAAGGAAGGCATGCTGGTCGGCACAGCCGATTCGCCGGCATTTCAAAACGCGCCCATTTTCCTGAAAGAAGCATTGACCTTTCCCTATCGCTACGGCATCGATTTCGAGGCCGAACTGCTGCGCAATGGCGGGAAGCAAAAGGCTTTTGCAGCGGCGTTCACAAATCCACCTCAGTCAACTCGCCAGATCATGGAGCCGAAGACTTACCTCTCAGGTGAGCGGATTGAACCCATGCGCCTGCCGGATTTCAAAACGGATTTCAAAAACTACGATCGTTTCGATATCGGTTCAATGGGTGAATTCGATGTGGCTATCCTGATAGATCAGTACGCTGGGGTTGAAGCTTCACATGCGATTTACCCCCACTGGCGAGGCGGCTATTACTACGCCGTGCGCCCAAAAGACGATGCCTCCGCGCCGCTCGCCTTGCTGTATGTTTCACGCTGGTCGGATGCTGAGAGCGCGGCAACATTTGCGGCGATCTACGCAAAAGCGCTGGGCAAGCGTTACCGCCACGTCCAGGGAACCGCAGAGCGCGAGACCGCGAATATTGATCGGGACGGCGCCGAGACCCTGACCGGCTTACATACATGGCTGACCGAGCAGGGGGCCGTTGTCGTCAACGTGCAGGCGAATACAGTTTTCATCACGGAAAGCCTGGATCAGTCCACCACCGACCGGCTGGAGAAAGAACTGCTGGAATCCCAAGCCGTGGCGGCGAACCGCTGAATCCAACAGCTCACCTTCTGTATAATCTGCAATTTGCAATCTGGGATTCCGGGGAACTTCTTGGCACAAGCAGAAATTGGCATTATCGGCGGCAGCGGCCTGTATTCCATGCCGGGCTTGACCAATGTCGAGGCGATTCGTCAAGAGACCCCATTTGGCGATCCCTCCGACGCATACGTCATTGGCACGCTGGAAAAGCGCAAGGTTGCGTTTCTCGCCCGCCACGGGCGGGGACATCGAATCCTGCCATCCGAGTTGAATTTCCGTGCCAACATTTATGGATTTAAGCAGCTTGGAGTCGACCGAATTCTGTCGCTTTCTGCAGTAGGCTCGCTGAAAGAAGAACACAAGCCCCTGGATTTTGTTATTCCTGATCAATTCTTCGATCGCACCCGCCATCGAGTGGATACATTCTTTGGTGAAGGGGTGGTCGCTCATGTTTCATTTGCCGATCCGATCTGTCCCGAACTCGCCAAGGTTGTGGACGCTGCGTGCAAAAAAGCTGCTGTCACCAGCACGCACGGTGGAACTTACTTATGCATGGAGGGCCCACAGTTCTCAACCAAAGCCGAATCGAATCTTTACCGTAGTTGGGGTATGGACGTGATCGGTATGACCAACCTGCAGGAAGCCAAGCTCGCGCGCGAGGCCGAGATGTGCTATGTGACCGTGGCCATGGTTACGGACTATGACTGTTGGCATCCGCACCATGACTCAGTCACCGTCGACCAGGTTGTGGCCGTTCTGATCAAGAACGCAGAAAACGCGTGTCGCGTCGTGCAGCAAAGCATATCGGCGATGCCAAGCTCTCGTAGCTGCAAGTGCGGCTCTGCCCTGGCGCATGCGATCATCACAGAGCGCGATAACATTCCCGCCGCTGCCCGGGAAAAATTGAAACTGATCTTGGGCAAATATTTGAGCCGAGCCTCACATGGAGACTAAGAGCAAACGATGAGTATTGTTGCCGTGGGTTCCGTCGCTTTTGATTCGATCCTTACGCCGTCGGGGCGCGCCACCGACATTCTGGGCGGCTCGTGCACCTACTTCTCTCTCGCTGCGAGCTATTTCACCGAAGTCCGAATCGTGGCGGTCGTGGGCGAGGATTTTACTGCCGAGCACGAAGATATTTTTTGGAAGCGAAAAATTGATACCAGGGGCATCGAGCACGAGAAGGGAAAGACCTTCCGTTGGGGTGGGCAGTACCTGGAGAATCTGAACGAAGCGAAAACTGACTTCACCGAGCTCAACGTCTTCGAGAACTTTCAACCACACATCCCCAATGAATACATGGATTCCAAGTTCCTGTTTCTCGGAAACATTCATCCCGCTTTGCAGGCCACGGTTCGTCGAGAGATGAACGGGGTGCAGTTTACGGGCGGCGATACCATGAATTTTTGGATCAACGGAACCCGTCCTCAACTTGTTCAGACACTGAAGCTGATTAACGTGCTGTTGATTAACGACACCGAAGCCAAGATGCTGGCCAATGAGCGGAATCTTCCACGTGCTGCACACAAGGTGCTCGCGATGGGTCCTCAGGCGCTAGTCATCAAGCACGGCGAATATGGCGCTACGATTTTCTTTCGTGAAGGAGCGTTTGGCGTTGGCAAGCATCCATTTCGTGCACCTGCACTGCCCATCGACGAAGTCAAAGATCCGACCGGTGCCGGCGACTCCTTTGCTGGTGGTTTCATGGGTTACCTCGCGTCGCAGGAAGAAATCAACCGCGAAGTCCTGAAACGTGCACTATTTTATGGCGGTGTTATGGGCTCTTTTGCGGTCGAGCGCTTCGGGACCGAGCGCCTGCAGAATCTCACCCGCGAAGAAATCGATGGCCGCTTTAAAGTGTTTCGCGAATTGACCCACCTCGAATGAATGCCCAGAGCACGAGCCGTTGGGATGGCGAGGTCACGCTCGTTACTCAATTGGCTGCTGCCGCGTCGCTATTCGCTTTCCTCTTTTATTTTCGTCGTGGAGACCTCCTGCTTTACGGCGACGCCGTGGCGCACATCAACATTGCACGACGCGTGATCGACTCTCAAACTCCCGGGCTGCTGCAATTAGGAACGGTTTGGCTGCCCCTTCCACATCTGCTGCTGATCCCGTTTCTGTTTTCGAATGCAGCCTGGCAGACCGGAATTGCCGGTTCAATTCCATCCATGTGCGCGTATGTTCTGGCGACGGCGGGAATATTTCTCCTGGTTCGCAGCTCTCTGAGTGCCCAGAAATCGTCAGAATCTGTCTCACCCGCGACAAGGCCGATCATCCCGGCGCGGACTGCGGCTTGGACAGCCGCCGTTGTTTTTGCCGCCAATCCCAATCTGCTCTATCTGCAGACTACGGCCATGACCGAGCCTTTGTATTTGGCATTTTTTATCTGGTCTATTGTGCACTTCAGTGACTTTGTTAGAGCGTCCACGCCGAATGAATCAAGTCAGCTGACTCCGACTGGATCGCTGATCAAGTGTGGATGGTGTGTGCTGGGCGCTTGCTTGACCCGTTACGACGGATGGATGCTCGCGGGAGTCCTAGGCGTGGCCGCCGTGTCTGTAGCCATCACATCGAAGAAGGCGTTCAAGTTCAGCTTGGCGAAATTCATTTTTCTGGCAAGCATCGGCCCGATGCTGTGGTTGGCTTACAACGCGATTATCTATCGCAATCCCCTGGAATTTGCCAATGGCCCATATTCCGCACGATCCATTGAAGAGCACAAGACTGCGCTATCCGCTTCTTCTCCCCACCCCGGATGGCACAACCTTTCCGTCTCGTTTAGCTACTTCTTCAAATCTGCTGAAGACAATGTTACCGGAAACAAGCTGCAAATACCCTGGGTTGTACTGCTCCTCGCTGGCTTGGTAATCATTCTCGCAGCGCACCGAAGGCTTTGGCCACTCGTCCTTTTGTCAATCCCGCTCGCGTTTTACACACTCTCAGTCGCGTATGGGAGCGTCCCAATCTATCTACCCAACTGGTGGCCATTTTCGTATTACAACGTGCGCTTTGGGTTGGAACTAATACCCGCGTTCGCCGTTGCGCTCGCATTGTTCATCCACCTCTTGTTACAACAAATTGGCAAAGCGGCGGCCCGAGTAGCGATCGTAATTTGCGCTCTAGCTTTTGTGACTGCGAGTTACGGACTGATCTGGAAAAATCAGCCAATTTGTTACCGCGAAGCCGCGATCAACTCTCGCTCGCGGGTTGCGCTTGATAGAGCACTCGCGTCCACTCTGTTGAAACTGCCGCGTGACTCCACGTTACTGATGTACCTCGGCGATCACGTCGGCGCACTGCAGGACGCCGCGGTCCCGCTGCGCCGCACCATCAATGAAGGCAATCATCGCCCATGGAGAACGCCCTCTGATCCTGAAGGCTTGTGGGAACGCGCCCTGGCTGATCCGCAGAGGTATGTTGATTACGTGATTGCCATCGATGATGATCCAATAACCCAACACGTTCAGCGGCGCGATCTAACTTCTATGGTCGTGATTCGCACGATTGATCAGCCTCCTGCCACAATCTACTGGACTCATCGGCCACCCGGTAATCAGGCGCGTTAACTTGCCAACGTCGAAGCGCGACAGAACAGCAGTTTTCCGGTGCTAAAATTCATGCAAAGCGCGCCAGAATGCCGAATTTTCAGCACATCTATGAAGTGCTTCGTTCCGAGATGGCTTCGATCGCAGGCATCTCGATCACGCGACTGGTTCTGGCTGCCATCTTGGGCGGAGTGATCGGACTCGAGAGGGAAGTTAAACGTCGCCCCGCCGGACTGCGCACCAATCTTTTCATTTGCGTCGGTTCTGCGATGTTTACTTTGCTGTCCGATGCACTTGCCGCGATGCATGTCGGCGATCACACTCGAATCGCCGCCCAGATTATTCCGGGCATCGGGTTTATCGGCGCTGGTTCAATCATCCATGCGCAGGGCGGATTGATAATCGGCCTTACCACGGCCGCCACCCTGTTTGTAGTGGCCTCGATCGGAATGGCTGTCGGTGGCGGACTTTACCTGACTGCCCTCTTCGCGACGCTGTTGATTCTGCTTTGTTTGTTGCTCTTGGGAAGGACGGAACAGCGGCTTGGGTGGAAACGAGTTACCTATACCTATGAAACCACCGGGTCTAGCCTTGATGACATCGCTACTGAGGTAAATCGCCTGCTGGAGCCGATTCACGGCATCATGGAAAATGTGCAGTCCGCCGCGACCAAACAGCATATCCGTGTGCAATTTGAGCTTTCGGCGCGACAAAGGGACCATGAGCGATTTGTTCGTGATCTTCAGGGTTCGCCCGTTCTGCAGAATACCGTTTCGTTGGGTGCGGTATATCCGGAATGACTCCTCCCAGTGCGGTTGTCCCGTTCGTCAAAGCCAGTGCCTGCGGAAATGATTTCCTCATCATTGATGGAATTTATGCTCCAGCCGATCTCAATGTCTTCAGTCGGCTGATCTGCGACCGTCACCACGGGGTCGGAGCCGATGGCGTGGAATGGCTGTTTCCGGCACAGGATGCTGACATGCGCGCCCGCTTGTTCAACGCGGACGGCTCGGAAGCAGAGATTTCTGGAAACGGTACCCGCTGCGTTGCCGCATATGTGCGTTCAGAGCAGGCAAAAGAAAAGATCGTGTTACGTACTGGCGCGGGCCTGAAAACCTGTATGCTCACAGCCCACAGCGAAAATCAATACGAATTTGAAATCGCAATGGGTCAGCCGCGGATCGGAGATGAATTTCGAATCAAGCTGGCCTTTGCAGAAGTCAGCGGCATCCCGGTTTCCATTGGCAATCCGCATTACGTAGTTTTTGTGGACGACTTTGCTCCCGGATGGCAAGCCGAAGCAGCCGAAATCGGTCGCCACCACGACTTCAAGCATGGCATTAACGTTGAGTTCGTAACTTTCACTGATCTGGGGAACATTGCTGCTCGATTTTTTGAGCGAGGAGTGGGCGAGACTCAATCGTCCGGAACCGGGTCGTGCGCCGCCGCGGTCGCGGCCATAAGTACGAAGAAGGCGCAGTCACCAGTTAGGGTGCATGCTCCCGGAGGAGTGCAGACCGTGCGTTGGCAACAACAGGTGTATCTTCGCGGACCAGCGCAGTTGATCTGCCGTGGAGAGTTTTTCGTTTAAGATTGCAGCCAGATGCCATCAGAGCCAGCCTGCGCACGCATTAAGCCACCCGCCCTGCGGCCAGGCGATACCGTTGGCATCGTTGCGCCAGCGAGCAACA
>Ga0335081_10001889_pt1 | contig 33166 bp, 33 predicted proteins | sample Lox_Sample_35_FD_206713 | JGI IMG/M metagenome (GOLD analysis project Ga0335081, IMG submission 206713) | Soil microbial communities from Loxahatchee National Wildlife Refuge, Florida, United States - Lox_Sample_3.5 | ecosystem: Environmental > Terrestrial > Soil > Wetlands | place: USA...
CATCAGGGCAACATCCCCGATCCGAAGTTCGCGATGGGGCACAAGTGCTCCGAGTTCACTCCGCCGGTGCTCAATCTCGGCGCGCACGTGGCGCCGCTCGGCATGAAGTTCTATACCGGCAAGATGTTCCCGGCGAGCTACAAGGACAACATCTTCATCGCCGAGCACGGCTCGTGGGACCGGCACGTGTACCAGGGCGCGCGCATCGTGCGCGTCATCGTCGACCCGAAGGGCAAGCACGTTAAGCAGGTGGTGTTCGCCTCGGGCTGGCTCAAGGGCAAGCAGGACTTCCACGGCCGGCCGGCCGACGTGATCGTCGCGCCCGACGGCGCGCTGCTGGTCGCCGACGACTGGGCCAACGCGATCTACCGCATCAGCTACGGCAAGTAAGCCCTGAGCCCGAACGTAGTCCGGATCGCGCTCGCGGCGGCGGCACTGTCAACCGCCGCCGCCGCAGGCGCAGCCGACCCCGCCGCGGGGAAGGCGAAGTTCGAGTCCACCTGTGTTGCCTGCCACGGCGCCGGCGCGGCGCCGGCCGGCATGGTCGCCCCCATCCTGGACGGGCAGCCGGACGGCTTCATCCAGTGGCAGCTGGTCTACTTTCGCAGCGAAACGCGCAAGGACCCGGTAATGACGCCGATCGCGGCCGGCCTGAGCAACGTGGATATTCGCAATCTCGGCGCCTACCTGTCTTCGCTGCCCGGCCCGAAGCCGCCGCCCGGGGCCGACGCGCGCGCCGACCTGACCGAGGCCGGCGAGCAACTGGCGCGCGCCAACCGTTGCAGCAACTGCCACCAGGACGGCTTCGTCGGCAGCGACGCGGTCGCCCGCCTCGCCGGCCAGCGCGAGGCCTACCTGCTCAAGGCGCTGCGCGACTTCAAGTCGGGCGCGCGCCGCGGCGGAGGCGCGGCCGCGATGCCCGACGCGGTGTATCCGTTGAGCGACAAGGGGCTGGAGGCACTCGCCCACTACTTGTCACGCCTGTAGCAACGTCGCGGATTGGCAAACTTTACCCGCGATTCGAGGTCAACCAACTTTTGCACCCAGGGAGATTGCATCATGGCTGACGACAAACGTAAGGATCTGCCCCGTCGCACCGTGCTCAAGAGCGTCGCGCTGCTGGCCGGGCTCGCCGCCATTCCGCTCGGCGTCAAGGCGGCCGGCACCGTGCCGAAGTCCGCGATGAAGTACCAGGACAACCCCAACGGCAAGGACGAGTGCAGCAACTGCCTGCAGTTCATTCCCGGCAAGTCGGCCTCGGCGATGGGCGAATGCAAGGTCGTGGCGGGACCGATCAGCCCCAAGGGCTGGTGCATCGCCTACGCCAGGAAGTCCTGAGCGCGCGCTAGTCGCGCGGCGCGGCCGGCACCCTGATGCCGTCGTAGAGCCAGGCGATGCCCTCGAAGCTCGGGGCGTCCGGGTCGGCGCCGGGCCTGGGGGCGAGGAACTGGTTGCGCAGCTCGCGTACCACGCCCGCGGCGTGGTACAGGTCGCCGTAGTAGCGCGAGGTGATCTGCACGCGCGCGGTGCGCAAGTAGCGCTCGTCCTGGTACCAGCGCAAGGCCTTTTCCCAGTCGCGGCCGGATAGCTCGACGTAGGCGGCGAGCACCACTGCGTCCTCGATCGCCATGTTGGCGCCCTGCGCCATGTACTGCAGCGTCGGATGCGCGGCGTCGCCCAGCAGCGTGACGCGCCCGCGCGACCACTCGCGCACCGGCTCGCGGTCGCACAGCACCCACATCTTCCAGGCGTTGATCTTGGCCAGCAGGCGCTTGACCTCGGGCCGCTCGGAGGAGAATTTCTGCTCGAGCTCCTGCGGGTCGCCGTAAACGTTCCAGCCTTCCTCGTATTTGTCGCTGTGGAACACGGCCACCAGGTTGTACAGCTCCCCGCGGCGCAGCGGGTAGTGCACCAAGTGCGTTTTCGGGCCGGCCCACAGCACGACGTTGTTCTGCCACAGGTCCGCGGGGACCTCGGCGCGCGGCAGCACCGCGCGGTAGGCGATATGGCCCGAGACGCGGGGCTTGGCGTCCCCCAGCAGCTGGTTGCGAACGCGCGACCACAGCCCGTCTGCCCCCACCAACGCGCAGCCTTCGACCTGCTCTCCGCCCTCCATGCGCAGGGTCACGCGCGCGCCGTCCTGCTCGAAGCCGAGCGCTTTCGCCAGCACATTCAGCTCGACGTTCTTCTCGGCCTTGCACGCGTCGAGGAACACCTGGTGCAGGTCGGCGCGATGGATCACGCCGTAGAGGTAGCCGCCGAAGCGCTCGCGGAACGCCGCTCCGCCGACCGGCAGGCGGATTACTTCCTCCGCGGTCAAGCCGTCCATCATCACCATGTTGTCCGGATGCACCGAGTAGCTCTCGATCGCGTCGGTCAGCCCGAGCACTTCGAACATCCGGTACACGTTCGGCCCGAGCTGTATGCCGGCGCCGATCTCCGCAAACTCCGAGCCCTGCTCGAACACGCGCACCTTGACGCCCTTGCGCCCTAGCGCGAGCGCGGCGGCGAGGCCGCCTATGCCGCCGCCAACCACCAGTACCGGAAGGTCCTGCGCCATGGCCTCACCTCACGATCAAATCCGGGCCTACTTCGGCCATGCTGCGCGACCCGCACAGCCTGAGGGTGCGCTCGATCTCGTCGCTCAGGATCTCGAGCGCGCGGCGCGCCCCGGCCTCGCCCGCGGCCGCCGCGCCGTACAGCGTCGGGCGCCCGATCGCCACCGCCTGCGCGCCCAGGGCGCGCGCCTTGATCGCGTCCGAGCCGCGCCGTACTCCGCCGTCGATCAGCACCGGCAGCTTGCCGCCAAGCGCCGCCGCGACCGCGGGCAGAGCCTCGAGCGCGCTGGTCGCGCCGTCGAGCTGCCTGCCGCCGTGGTTCGACAGCCAGACCGCGTCCGCGCCGAGCTTGGCCACCCGGTGCGCGTCGTCCGCGCGCGCAACGCCCTTGACGATCAGCTTGCCCCGCCACAGGTCGCGCAGGCGCCCGAGCCCGCGCTCGTCGAACGAGGCATCGTGCTGCCGGCCGACCGACGACGCGGTGGCGATCAAGTCCGCGCGCTGCCGGCCCTCGAATCCGCGCAGGTTCACGAGCTCCGGAATGCCGCCCGCGGCGACGATGCGCCAGGCCCACGACGGGTGCATGACACCGCCGAGCAACTCGCGCCAACCGGGCCGGAACGGCAGCACGAATCCGTTATGCGTGTCGCGCTCGCGCTTGCCGCCGACCGGCAAATCGACCGTGACCACGAGCGCCTCGTAGCCCGCGGCGCGCGCGCGCTCGACCAGGCCGTCGGTGAACTCGCGATCGTGCAGCACGTAGAGCTGGAACCAGAGCCGCCCCGGCGCCTTGTCGGCGACTTCCTCGATGGTCGCCGTGGCGGAAGTGGAGAGCGTGTACGGCACGCCGTACGCTGCCGCGCTGCGTGCGATCGCCAGGTCGGCGCCGGGCCAACCCATGCCGATCGCGCCGGTCGGCGCGATCACAAGCGGATACTTCGACGGCAGGCCGAGGATCTCGGTCGAGGCATCGACCGCGGCCACGTCGCGCAGCACCCTGGGCGCGAAGCGCAGGCGCTCGAACGCCGCGCGGTTGGCGCGCAGGCTGACCTCGTCCTCGGCCCCGCCGTCGAAGAAATCGAACACGATTCTCGGCAGGCGGCGGCGCGCGAGCTCGCGCAGGTCGTCGATGTTCGCAGTGCGGGACAGATCCATCGCCCGCGAGTCTACCGCGGGCGCGGCGCTTCCATATAATGAGGGGCATGACAAACCCGCAACGCATTGCCGGCGTCCTGTCGCCGGTCGTCACCCCTTTCGGCGCGGACCTGGCGCCCGACGCCGCGCGCTTCGTGCGCCACTGCAAATGGCTGCTGGCCCACGGCTGCTCGGGGCTGGCGGTGTTCGGCACCAACAGCGAGGCCAACTCGATGTCGGTGGGCGAGAAGCTCGATCTGCTGGAGGCGCTGCTGGCGGGCGGCGTGCCGGCCGCGGCGCTGATGCCCGGCACCGGCCACTGCGCCCTGACCGACTCGGTCGCGATGACCCGGCGCGCGGTCGCGATGGGCTGCGGCGGCGTGCTGATGCTGCCGCCGTTCTACTACAAGGGCGTATCCGACGAGGGCCTGTACCGCAACTTCGCCGAGGTGATCGAGCGCGTCGGCGACGACCGCCTGCGCCTGTACCTGTACCACATCCCGCCGGTGTCGCAGGTTCCGATCACGCTTGCGCTGATCGAGCGTCTGCTCAAGAAGTACCCGGGCATCGTCGCCGGCGCGAAGGACTCCTCGGGCGACTGGTCCAACACCAAGGCGATGCTGAATGCCTTCGCCAAGGCCGGTTTCGACGTGTTCGCCGGCAGCGAGGTGTTCCTGCTCGACAACATGCGCCACGGCGGCAAGGGCTGCATTACCGCGACCGGCAACGTCAACCCCGGCCCGATCGACCAGGTGTACCGCAACTGGCAGGCGGCGAGCGCGGACCGGCTCCAGGCCGGCATCACCGCGACGCGCAACATCGTGCAGAAAGTGCCGATGATCCCGGCGCTGAAGGCGATCATCGCCCACTTCGGCAACGACCCCCAGTGGCGCACGGTGCGCCCGCCGCTGGTCGAGCTCGAGCGCGCGCAGGAGCAGGGGCTGATCGCCGCGCTGCGCGCGGCGGGCTTCGGCATGCCCGGGCTCGCCGCCTGAGATGCCCGCGGCGCTGGTCACCGGCGCGGGCAGGGGCATCGGCCTGCACGCCGCGCGCGCCTTCGCCGGCGCCGGCTGGACGGTGCTCGCGCTCGACAAGGATTTCTCGCGCTGCGACCTGCCGCCTTCGGTGCGGCGCGTGCAGTACGACCTGACCGACGTCGCCGGAATCCCCGCCCTGGCGGGCTCGCTGGGCGGGATCGACACGCTGGTGAACAACGCGGGCGTGCTGTACTGCGAGCCCTACGATTCGATCCCCGATGCGCACCGGCGCGAGATCATGGCGGTCAACATCGAGGCGCCGGTGGCGCTGATGCGCTCGCTCGCGCCGCAGATGATGGCGCGCAAGGCGGGGCGCATCGTCAACGTCGGCTCGGTGGCCGCCTTCACCGGCCATCCCGACCTGTGGTACGGCGCGAGCAAGGCGGCGCTGCTCAACGTCACCAAGAGCTTCGCCGCCTGGCTCGGCCCGCACGGCGTGCTGGTGAACGCGGTCGCGCCCGGGCCGACCCAGACCGACATGTACCAGCAACTACCTCGTTCGCGCCGCGACGGCGTGATGCGCAGCGTCTACACCGGGCGCGTGTGCCGGCCCGAGGAAGTCGCGCAGGCGATCCTGTGGCTCGGCTCGGCCTGCCCGGAGTACGTCAACGGCACCACGCTCGACGTCAACAACGGCTCGTACGCCCGCTGACGCGCGATGGCCGAGCCCCGCACCGCACTGGTCACCGGCGCCGCGCGCGGAATCGGCCGCGCGACGGTCGACGCGCTGCTCGCCGCAGGGCTGCGCGTGCTTGCGCTCGACCGCGACTTCGAGGGCGGCAAGCTGGTCGCGCCCGGACCGCTCGAGCTGGTGCGGCTGGACCTTGCCGACCTGGCCGCGATTGCGCCGCGCGTCGCCGCCCTCGGGCGGATCGACGTCCTGGTCAACAACGCCGGGGTGCAGAACGGGCTGCCGATCGAGCGCTACACCGACGAGGCGCGCACCCGGCTGCTGCGCGTCAACCTCGAAGCGCCGGTCGAGCTGATCCGCGCCGTGTCGAAACAGATGATCGGGCGCGGCCGCGGCCGCATCGTCAATCTGACCTCGATCGCGGCCTACATGCCGCACCAGGACCTCTGGTACGGCGTGAGCAAGGCCGGGATCGTCAGCTTCACCCGCAGTTTCGCCGCGCTGCTCGGCCCGCACGGGGTGCAGGTGAACGCGGTGGCGCCGGGGCCGATCGACACCGACATGCTGCACCGTGCCGCCGCCCCGGAGCGCCGCGAGCAGCTGATGAAGGCGGTATATTCGAAGCGCGCCGGCAGGCCCGAGGAGGTGGCCGGCGTGATCCGCTGGCTGGCCACCGACGCGCCGGCGCTGATCAACGGGGCGGTGATCGACGTCACCGACGGGAGCTTCCTGCGCTGATGGCCCTGACGCTGTTCGACAAGGTCTGGAACGCGCACGTGGTCGCCGACCTCGGTGGCGGCAACGCGCTGCTGCACGTGGACCGGCACCTGCTGCACGATCTGGGCGGGGGCAAGGCGCTCGCCGAGCTCGCCGCGCGCGGCCTGCGCGTGCGCAACCCGGAGCTGACCTTCGCCACCGCGGACCACGTGATCTCGTCCGCACCGGGACGCACCGGCGGCGCGCACGACTGGGCCCAGGTGCTCGTGGACTCGCTGCGCCTCGAGACGCGCAAGGCGGGCGTGCGGCTGTTCGACGTCGGCGGCGACGAGCAGGGGATCGTGCACGTGATCGGCCCGGAGCTCGGCATCACCCAGCCCGGCACGCTGGTCGTGTGCGGCGATTCCCACACCTGCACCAACGGCGCGCTCGGGGCGATTGGTTTCGGCATCGGCGCCTCCGAGATCCTGCACGTGCTCGCCACCCAGACCGTCGAGCAGTGCAAGCCCAGCACGATGCGGGTGCGCTTCGAGGGTGCGCCGCCCAAGGGCGTCTACGCCAAGGACCTGATCCTCGCGCTGATCGGAAAGATCGGCATGGCGGGCGGAGTCGGCTACGCGCTCGAATACGCCGGCGCCGCGGTGCGCACGCTCGGCATGGAAGGCCGCCTGACGCTTTGCAATCTCTCGATCGAGCTCGGCGCAAAAGTCGGCATGGTGGCGCCGGACGAAACTACCTACGCCTGGCTGAAGGGCCGGCGCTTCGCGCCCCGCGGCGCCGACTGGGACGCGGCGCTCGCATGGTGGAAGACCCTTCCGTCCGATCCGGATGCGGTGTTCGAGCGCGAAGTCGAGCTCGACGCCGGCAGCCTCGCGCCGCAGCTCACCTGGGGCACGAGCCCGGAGGACGCGATCGCCGTCGACGCGACGATACCCGCGGCCAAGCCCGATGCGCTCGAATACATGGGGCTCGCCGCCGGCCGCCCGCTCGCCGGCACGCGCATCGATCGGGTGTTCATCGGCTCGTGCACCAATTCGCGCCTCTCGGACCTGCGCGCCGCGGCCGAGGTGGTCCGCGGGCGCAAGGTCGCGCGCCACGTGCAGGCCTGGGTGGTGCCCGGCTCGGTCGGCGTCAAGCGCGCGGCCGAGGCCGAAGGGCTGGACCAGGTTTTCCTCGCCGCCGGATTCGAATGGCGCGAGCCCGGTTGCTCGCTGTGCGTCGGCGCGAACGGCGAGCTGGTCGAGCCCGAGGCGCGCTGCGTGTCGACCTCCAATCGCAACTTCGTCGGCCGCCAGGGGCCGCGCGCTCGCACCCACCTCGCCAGCCCGGCGACCGCCGCGGCCTGCGCGCTCGCGGGCGAAATCGCGGACGTTCGGGGGTTTCTCGCCTAGCCATGGAAAAGTTCACCGTCCTGGAGGCGGTCGCGGCGGCGCTGCCGACGCCCGACATCGACACCGACATGATCATCCGCATCGAGCGCTGCGTGCGCACGCCGCGCGCGCAGATGGGGCGCTGGGCGTTCGAGATGGCGCGTTACCGTCCCGACGGCAGCGAGGACCCCGCATTCCCCCTCAACCAGGAGCGCTTCCGCGGCGCCCAGATCCTGGTGGCGGCGGAGAACTTCGGCTGCGGCAGCTCGCGCGAGATGGCTGTGTGGGCAATCGCCGGCATGGGCTTTCGCTGCGTGATCGCGCCGTCCTTCGGCGAGATCTTCTACGGCAACTGCTTCCAGAACGGCGTGCTCGCGATCCGCTTGCCCGCGCCGGCGGTCGCGGGCCTGCTGGTGCAGCTCGGCGCGCGGAGCGGGCCGGCGAAGCTCAGGGTCGACCTGCCGGCGCAGTCCGTCGCCGCTCCCGGCGGCACCCTGCACCGCTTCGAGATCGACCCGCTGCGCAAGAAAGCGCTCCTCGAAGGCCTGGACGCAATCGGCATGACCTTCGCGCGCGAGGCCGAGATCGCCGCCTGGCAGGCGGCGGACCGCAGGCGCCGCCCATGGGTCTGGGGCTGATCAGCCCTTGAGCCGCGTGCGCAGCGCCCGGATGAACGTCTTCAGGATGGTGATGCGCGCGTGGTTCTTGTCGTTCGCGCCGATCAGGGCCCAGGGCGCGTGCCCGGTGCTGGTGCGCTCAATCATGTCCGCCGCGGCGACCTGGTAGGCGTTCCATTTCTCCCGGTTGCGCCAGTCCTCGGGCGTGATCTTGAACTGCTTGAAGCGCGTCTTCTCGCGTTGCTTGAAGCGCCGGTACTGCTCCTCCTTGGAGATCTGGAGCCAGAACTTGGCCACGATCGCGCCGCCGCGCGCGAGCTGCTCCTCGAAGTCGTTGATCTCGGAGTAGGCACGCAGCCAGTCGGCCTGGGCAGCGAAGCCTTCGACGCGCTCGACCAGCACCCGTCCGTACCAGCTGCGGTCGTAGATCACGCAACGGCCCTTGCGCGGCAGGTGGCGCCAGAAGCGCCACAGGTAGGATTGCGCGCGCTCCTCGTCGGTCGGCGCGGCGATCGGGATGGTATGGTACAGGCGCGCGTCTATCGCGCCGGTGATGCGCCGGATCGCGCCGCCCTTGCCCGCGGCGTCCATGCCCTCGAATACCAGCACCACGGTGTGCTCGCGGAACTTCGGGTGCCGCGTGAGCTTCGCCAGCTCGCCCTGCAGCTTGACCAGCTCCTTCTGGTAGCGGTCTTTGGGCAGCGTTTGCGAGAGGTCGAGGCGGTCGAGGATGTGCAGATTGTCCACCGGCTGCATCAGCGGCGCGACGTCGCTCCTCTTGCTGCGGCGCTCGGGCGGCGCCGACAGGCGCTTGTTCAGCGCTTCCAGCAGCGTCTTGCCCGCGGTCACCGCGCGGTACTCCGGATCCGAGCCCTCGACCACGATCCACGGCGCCCAAGCGGTGCTGGTTTCGCGCAGCGCGTCTTCGCTCACCTGGTAGAAGCGGTCGTAGTGCTTGAAGAAGCTCCAGTCGCGCGCCGTGACGCGCCAGCTCGTTTCCGGGTTCGATTCCAGCGCCCTGAGGCGCCTGCGCTGCGCTTTCTTCGACAGATGGAACCAGAACTTCAGGATCAGCGCCCCGTCGTCGGCCAGCATCTTCTCGAAACGGTTGATCTCATCCACCGAATGCAGCAGGTCTTTCGCCTTGGTGCGCCTGAAGACCCGGTCGATGATCGGATCGGTGTACCAGGAGCCGAACAGGATTCCGATCTTGCCCTTGGGCGGCAGCGCGCGCCAATAGCGCCACATCGGCGGCCGGTCTGACTCCTCGTCCGACGGGTTGTCGAAGGCGTGCGTGTGGATATGGCGCGGATCCATCCACTCGTTGAGCAGGTTGACCGTTTCGCCCTTGCCGGCGCCGCGCACGCCCGAGATGAGGACGATCACCGGAAACTTGCTCAGCTGGGACAGCTGGTACTGCGCGTTCAGCAGATCGATGCGCAGCCTCGGTACGATGCGCTTGTACTCCCCCTTGGAAAGTTTGTGCCCCAGTTCCGCGGACTCGAACATCGCTACCTCACCTCGTAGATCTGTTGCTCGAAATTGCCGCGCGACACCTCGAGCTGCGCGCGCCTGCGGTCGAGCTGGGCCGACAGCAGCGCCTTGTCCGGTCCGCTTTCCCAGCGCACGCTGTAGACGCTCCGCTCCGGCTTGCCCTCGCGGCGGAAGGTCTCGGTACGCTCCGAGAGCGGCTCGCCGTAGCGCGATTTCAGATATTGCACCACGCGTTCGCGGTCGTCCGGACTGAAGCGCACGTCGAAAGCCTGCACCGAGTCGTTCTTGAGGTAGAACGTGATGCGCGCCCGCACGTCGGCGAAGGAAATCCTGGCGTCGTCGCAACGCCGGTCGGCTGCGGACGACTTCCACTCCAGCGGCTGGCAGTGCGCGCTGGGGAAGGCCTCCTTCACGTCGCTCTCGCGCGCGCCGAGCGCCACCCCGTTCGCGTCGTAGGCGAGCGCCGCGGGCGCGGCAGCGAATAGCAGGGCAAGAAGGAGAGCGGTCCTCATCTGCGCGGCGCGGCGCGGCGGCGAAAGCACCCGACCGCGTGGTCGTCCACCATGCCGACCGCCTGCATGAAAGCATACATGATCGTCGAGCCGACGAACTTGAAGCCGCGCCGCTTGAGATCCTTGGACAGCGCGTCCGAAATCTCGCTTCGAGCCGGGGCCGGCGCGCCGCGCGCGCGGCGGTTGCGCAGCGGCTTGCCGCCGACGAAGGCCCAGACGTAGCGCGCGAAGCTGCCGAACTCCTCTTGCAGCGCGAGAAAGGCGCGCGCGTTGCCCACCGCAGCCTCGATCTTGGCCCGGTTGCGAACGATTCCCGGGTCGGCCAGCAATTGCGCCTTCTTGCGCGCGCCGTAGCGCGCGATCCGCTGCGGGTCGAAGCCGTCGAACGCCTCGCGGTAGCGCTCGCGCTTGGCGAGGATCGTGTCCCAGGACAATCCCGCCTGCGCGCCTTCGAGCAGCAGGAACTCGAACAGCCTGCGGTCGTCGCGCACCGGCACGCCCCACTCGCGGTCGTGGTAGGCGATCGAAAGGGGGTTCGTCGCCCAGGCGCAGCGTCTGCGTGCGGCCCTCACGCGACTTCGACCTCGTGGCTCGCGGGACGCGCCCGCAGGCGCAGCTCGATGAGCTCCGCGCGCTCGCGCAGCGCATTACGGAACGCCTGGTCGCGCCCGGACAGGTACGGCAACGGCCAGAACTGCGGCAGATGCTGGTACCAGGCCGAGGCCTGCAGCGTGAAGTAGGGGTTGGCGAGGTGCGGGCGCGCCAGCGCCACCAGATCCGCCTTGCCGCCGGCGAGCAGCGTATTGACCTGGTCCGCCGTGGTGACGGCGCCGACGGTCATGGTCGCGATGCCGACCTCGTTCCTCAGCCAGTCGGAGAACGGCGCCTGGTACATGCGCCCGTACACCGGCTTCTGCTGCGGCACGGTTTGCCCGCTCGAGCAGTCGATCAGGTCGCAGCCGGCGTCCTTCAGCCGGCGCGCGAGCGCCATCAGGTCCTCGCCCGAGAGGCCGCCCGGCGCCCAGTCGGTGGCCGAGATACGCACCGACATGGGCTTCGCCTGGGGCCAGGCTTCGCGGCAGGCGCGAAACACCTCGAGCGGGTAGCGCACGCGGTTGTCGATTGGGCCGCCATAGGCGTCGCGGCGCGTGTTGGTCAGCGGCGAGATGAAGCTCGCCAGCAGGTAGCCGTGCGCCATGTGCAGCTCGAGCATGTCGAAGCCCGCTTGGTCGGCATAGCGCGCGGCGCGCACGAACTCTCCGCGCACCCGGTCCATGTCGGCGCGCGTCATCTCGCGCGGCATCTGCGAGGCAGCCTCGTGGTAGGGGATCGCCGAGGCCGACACGAGCGGCCAGTTGCCGGATTCGAGCGGATAGTCCATGCGCTCCCAGCCGAGCTGGGTCGAGCCCTTGCGCCCTGAGTGGCCGATCTGCATGCAGAGCTTGGCCTTCGAATTGGCATGGCAGAAGTCCGCGATGCGCTTGAACGCGTCGCGCTGCGCCTCGTTCCACAGCCCGGTGCAGCCCGGCGAAATGCGTCCCTCGGGCGAGGTGCAGGTCATCTCCATGTAAACCAGCCCCGCGCCGCCGACCGCGCGCGAGCCGTAGTGCACGAAGTGCCAGTCGGTCGGCACGCCGTCGAGCGCCGAGTACTGGTCCATCGGCGAGACCACCACGCGGTTCTCGAGCGTCATGCCGCGCAGCCGGAAAGGCGTGAACATCGGCACCGGCGGGTGCTCGGGATCGATGTCCAGGCCGCGCGCGCGCACGTCGGCGGCGAACCACTGCCGCACGTCCCTGACGAATCCCGGGTCGCGCAGCTCGAGGTTCTCCCAGGTAATCTGCTTCGAGCGCGACATGACGCCGAAGGCGAACTGCAGCGGGTCCATGCCCCAGTAGCGCTTCATGTGCTCGAACCAGGCGAGCGACACGCTGGCGGCGTGCTGCGTCTTCTCGACCTCCTCCCGGCGCGCCGTGTCGTAGCGCGCGAGCGCCGCCTTGATCGAAGCCGTATCCCTGATGGATTCGTAGAGCGCAATGGCGTCCTCCATCGCCAGCTTGGTGCCCGAGCCGATCGAGAAGTGCGCGGTGGCCTTCGCGTCGCCGACCAGCACGACCTTGTCCATGACCCAGGTGGCGTTGGTGATGGTGGGGAAGTTGCGCCAGATCGAGCGGTTGGCGATCAGCTTGTGGCCGCCGAGCTCTTCGGCGAACACCGCCTCCAGGGCGGCCAGCATGTCGGGCTCGCTCTTCGCATCGAAGCCGAAATTCCTCCAGGTCGCCTCGTCGGTCTCGATCACCCAGGTCGAGGCGCCCTTCTCGTACTGGTAGCAGTGCGCGAGGATGATGCCCTCGGGGGTCTCACGGAAGAAATACTTGAAGGCATCCAGCGGGCGGGTCGAGCCGAGCCAGGTGAACTTGTTGGGCCGCAGGTCGACGCTCGGGCAAAAGTGTGCCTTGTGGCTCTCGCGCACGCGCGAATTGATGCCGTCGGCCGCCACGATCAGGTCCGAATCGGCGAATTCCGCGATTCCCTCGACCTCGCGCTGGAACACGAGCTTCACGCCCAGCTCGCGGCAACGCTGCTGCAGCAGCTGCAGCAGCGCGACGCGCGAGCAGCCGCAGAAGCCGTTGCCGCCGGAACGCAGCACGCGCCCCTTGTAGACCACGTCCACGTCGCCCCAGTAGGCGAAGCGGCGCCGGATCGACTCGTAGGACGGTACGTCGTAGGCCTTGAAGCTGTCGAGCGTCTGGTCGGAAAACACCACGCCGAAGCCGAAGGTGTCGTCCGCGCGGTTGCGCTCGTAGACCGCGACATCCCAGTCCGGCCAGGCCTTTTTCGCCAGCAAGGCGAAGTACAACCCCCCTGGTCCGCCACCGATGACGCTAATCTTCATCTTCGCCCCCTCAGTCGGGTACGACCGCGGTGGCCTCGAGCTCGAGCCGCGCCCGGTCCTCGACCAGCCCGCTGACCTGCAGCACCGTCATTGCCGGGTAATGCCGGCCGATCAGCTCGCGATACGCAGCGCCCACTTCAGGTAATGCGGCAAGGTACTCCTGCTTGTCGAGCACGTACCAGGTCAGGCGCGCGATGTGCTCGGGCTTGCCTCCCGCCTCGGCGAGCACCGCGAGCAGGTTGGCGAGCGCCTGGCGGAACTGGCCACTGAACCCGGCCTCGCGCCAGCCGCCGTCGCCGCTCCAGCCGACCTGGCCGGCGATGAACACCAGCTTGCCGCCGCGCGTCGCAATACCGTTCGAGTAACCCTTGGGCCGGGCCCAGCCCGGCGGCTGCAGGACTTGCATCATGATTGAGGCCTCAGCTTGAAGCGTTGCAGTTTTCCGGTCTCGGTGCGCGGCAGCGCGTCGAGGAATTCGATCGCGCGCGGATACTTGTACGGCGCGATCGCATTCTTCACGTGCTCCTGCAGCTCGGCGGCCATCGCTTGCGACCTCTGATAGCCCGGCTTGAGCACGACGAAAGCCTTGACGATCGTGCCGCGCGCCTCGTCGGGCCAGCCGACCACGCCGCACTCGGCTACTGCCGCGTGCGCGAGCAGCGCGCCCTCGACCTCCGGCCCGGCGATGTTGTAGCCCGCCGAGACGATCATGTCGTCGGTGCGGGCCTGGTAGTAGAAGTAGCCGTCGCGGTCCATCTTGTAGGCATCACCCGTCAGGTTCCAGCCGTCGCGGACGTACTCCTTCTGGCGCTCATCGGCCAGGTAGCGGCAGCCTGTGGGCCCTTTGACCGCCAGGCGGCCCACGACGCCCGGCGGGCACGGCTTGCCCTCGTCGTCGAGCACCGCGGCGCGGTAGCCGGGAATCGGGTAGCCGGTCGCGCCGCGCCGCGCCCGCTCCGGGGTGTGCGAGATGAAGATATGCGCCATTTCGGTCGAACCGATGCCGTCGATGATCTCGATGCCGGTCGCCTGCTTGAAAAGCTGGCGCGTCGCGTCGGGCAGTGCCTCGCCCGCCGAGACGCACTTCTTTAGGCTTGCGATATCGTAGTTCTGCGCGATGCCCGCCATGGCGCGGAACATCGTCGGCGCGGTGAAGCAGACCGTGGCGCGGTAGTTCTGGATCGTCTCGAGCAGGGTCTCGGGCGCGAGCCGCTCGACCAGCACGGTCGAGGCGCCAAAGCGCAGCGGGAAGCACAGCATGCCGCCCAGGCCGAAGGTGAACGCGATCGGCGGCGTGCCGCAGAAAACGTCGTCCTTTCGCGCCTTCAGGCAGGAGCGCGGGAAGCAGTCGCACATTGCGACCACGTCGCGGTGGAAGTGCATCGTGCCCTTCGGCTTGCCGGTAGTGCCGGAGGTAAAGGCGATCAGCGCGACGTCGTCGGCCGCGGTGTCGACGCAGCGGAACGTCGCCGGCTGGCGCGCCGCGAGCGAATCCAGCGAATCGGCCGCGTCGTCGTACCAGTAGCGGATCGACTTGAGCGTCGGGCAGGCGGGCAGCGCCGCCGCGAGCTCCTGCGCCAGGCGCCTGTCGCACAGCGCGTGCGTGACCCTGGCCTTGTTGACGATTTCGGTCAGCTCCTTGGCGCGCAGCAGCGGCATCGTGGCGACGGCGATGCCGCCGGCCTTGATCACCGCGAACCAGCACGCGGCCATCATCGGGTTGTTCGGCCCGCGCAGCAGCACCCTGTTGCCCGGCACCAGGCCGATCTCGGTCACCAGCACGTTGGCCAGGCGGTTCGCCTGCGCCAGCAGCTGGGCGTAGCTGCACTTGCCGTCAGGCGCGCGGAGCGCGATCCGTTCGCCGTCGCCGCGCTCGAGCGCGGCGTCGAGCAGCTCGGCCGCGCAGTTCATCCGTGCCGGATACTTCAGCTCCGGCAGCTCGAACAGGAATTCCGGCCATTGCCGCCGCGGCGGCAGGTTGGCGCGCGCAAAGCCGTCCTTGTGCGCCGTGTAGCTCATCGATACGCGCCGAAGCTAGGCCCTGCGCAGAAAGTCGAAGTCGCAGCCGTGCTCGGCCTGCAGCACGTGCTCCATGTACAGCTTGGCGTAGCCGCGCGCGGGCGCGGGCACGGGCGCCCGCCAGGCCGCGCGCCGGCGCACGAGCTCGTCTTCGCCCACCAGCAGGTCGATACGGCGGCTCTTCACCGAGACGCGGATGCGGTCGCCGTCGCGCACCAGCGCGAGCGGCCCGCCGACCGCGGCCTCGGGCGAGACGTGCAGCACGATCGTGCCGTAGGCGGTGCCGCTCATGCGCGCATCCGATATGCGCACCATGTCCTTGACCCCGGCGCGCGCGAGCTTGGCCGGAATCGGCAGGTAGCCGGCCTCGGGCATCGCGTAGCCGCTCTTGGGGCCTGCGTTCTGCAGCACCAGGAAGTCGTCCGCGTTGACGTCGAGATCGGGCGCGTCGATGCGCGCCGCGAGGTCGTCGAGCGAGTTGAACACCACCGCGCGGCCTTCCTTCTCGAACAGCTTCGGATCGGCCGCCGAGCGCTTTAGAATCGCGCCGTTCGGCGCCAGCGAGCCGAACAGGGCCACCAGTCCGCCCTCCTTCGCCAGCGGCTCGGCGAACGGCCGGACCACGGCGCGGTCGACCCACGGCGCGCCCGCCTGCCCTTCGCGCTCGAGCCGCTCGCCGAGCGTCTCGCCCGCCACGGTCATGGCATCGAGGCTGAGCAGCGGCTTGAGCTCGCGCAGCACCGCGCCCAGCCCGCCGGCGAAGTACAGGTCCGACATGTAGTGCTGCCCGGTGGGCTTGAGGTCGACGAGCACCGGCGTGCTGTCGGACAGCGCGTTCAGGTCCTTCAAGTCGATCCTGACCCCGACTCGCCCCGCGATCGCGGTCAGGTGCACGATCGCGTTGGTCGAGCCGCCGATCGCGAGCAGCACGCGCAGCGCGTTGCGGATCGACTTTTCGGTGATCACCTGCGAAGGAAGAACCGGCCGCTGCGCCAATTCGACCGCGCGCCGCCCGCTCGCCTCTGCCGCGCGCAGCCGGTCGGCGTGCACCGCGGGAATTGCGGCGGTCCCGGGCAGCGCCATGCCCAGCGCCTCCGCGAGCGCGGCCATGGTCGAGGCGGTGCCCATCACCGCGCAGGTGCCGGCGGTCGTGGCGAGGTTGCCCTCGACCTCTTCGATGCCCTGCGCGTCGACCTTGCCGGCGCGGTGCATGGCCCAGAAGCGGCGGCAGTCGGTGCACGCGCCCAGGCGCTCGCCGCGGAACGAGCTCGGCATCATCGGCCCGGCGAGCAGCTGCACCGCGGGACGGTCGGCCGAGGCCGCCCCCATCAGCTGCGCGGGGACGGTCTTGTCGCATCCGCCCACCAGCACTACCGCGTCCATCGGCTGCGCGCGCACCATTTCCTCGACGTCCATCGCCATCAGGTTGCGGAACATCATCGAGGTGGGCGACAGGAACACCTCGCCCAGCGACACGGTCGGGAATTCGAGCGGCAGCCCGCCGGCGGCCAGCACGCCGCGCTTGACCGCCTCGATCAGCTCGGGGAAGTGCCGGTGGCAGTTGTTGTAGCCGCTCCTCGAATCGGCGATGCCGACCGTCGGGCGCGCGAGCAATTCGCCCGAGTAGCCCATGCTCTTGGCGAACGAGCGCCGCAGGTAGAGCGAGAACCCCGCGTCGCCGTAGTTGGTCAGGCCGCGCGCGAGGCCTTTCGGCTTTTCCTTGTCCATGCCCGGATTCTAGCTTCGCCTAGCCCCAGATCGCGCGCGCCGCGTCGACGCACAGCTTCAGTTTCGCGCGCTCGTCGGCCTCGGTCACCGGGTTGCCGCCCATGGTGCTGGCAAAGCCGCATTGCGGGCTGAGCGCCAAGCGCGCCGCGTCGACGTATTTCGCCGCTTCCTCGGCCCTGCGCTTGAGCAGATCGAGGCTCTCCAGCTGTGGCGTTTTCGAGCTCACCATTCCGAGCACCACGCCCTTGTCCTTGGGCATGAAGCGCAGCGGCGCGAAATCCCCGGCGCGCGGCGTGTCGAACTCGAGCAGGAAGTGGTTGACCCGCGCGCCCCCGAACAGCCTCTCCGCGATCGAATCGTAGCCACCCTCGGCGAGGTACTTGCCTTTGTAGTTGCCGCGGCACATGTGCACCCCGATCACCATCCCGGCCGGCCGGTCGCGCACCGCCTGGTTGATCGCGCCCACGTACAGGTCGACCAACCGCTGCGGGTTTTCGCCCTCGCCCTCGACCTTGGCGCGCGCGGCGGGGTCGCAAAGCATTGCAAGCGCAACCTCGTCCAGCTGCACGTAGCGCGCGCCGGCCGCCGCCAGGTCGGCGATCTCCTGCTGATAGACGCGCCCCAGGTCGGCAAAGAACTCTTCGGGCCCGGTGTATACGCCCGCTTCGGCGTAGCGGGCCCCGCGCCAGAAGTGCATGGTCGATGGCGCGGGCATGGTGATCTTCGGCGTGGCGCGCGTGATGCCCGCAACGAAGCGATACTCGTCCAGCGTGATCGGCTTGCCGCGGCGCACCCGCCCGACCACGTGCGGCGCAGTGAAGTCCGCCTCGTGACCATGATCGTCGTGGAACTTGAAGCGCGCTGGCCTGACTTCCAGGCCCTCCGTCAGCTCGACGAAGCGCGCCCAATAGGAAGTGCGGCGGAACTCACCGTCCGTCGCCAGCTGCAGGCCGCAGTCCTGCTGCAGCCGCACGACGTCCCGGATGGCCTCGTCCTGGATCGCTCGCAACTCCGCGTCCGGCAGTTTTCCTTCGGCGTGCTCGCGAAACGCCCGGCGCAGCTTCTGCGGTCGCAGCAGGCTGCCGATGTGGTCGGCGCGAAACGGCGGCCGGCCGTTGGGCTGGATGCTTTCGCTCATGGTCACGGTATTCTATGGGCCACTGAGGGAGGAGCGCCATGGCTACCGTCGATCGCAAGCACGCCACCCGCGCGAATTGGCTCGAGACGCTGCAAAGGCACCGGCGCGATTTCGAGCAGCCCGGTTCGCCCGAGTACTGGTCGCCGTCGCTCGATTGCGCCTCGCGCGACGAGCTGCGTGCGCTGCAGGACGAGAAGCTTTGCGTGCTGACGCCGTTCCTATACGAGAACTCCGCGTTCTACCGCCGCCGTTTCGACCGGCTCGGGCTCGCCCCCACCGACATCCGCACGGTCGACGACCTGGCGAAGTGGCCGCCGGTCGACAAGAAAGAGATGGCCGAGGATCTCATGGCGAACCCGCCCTGGGGCAGCTACACCACGCACGACGACGAGGTCTGGGACCGGCGCGGCTGGACCCTGTTCCCGACCTCGGGCACGACCGGCCTGCCGCGCATCTTTCGCTATTCGCAGTTCGACCTCAAGCAATGGCAGTGGGCCAACGCGCGCGCCTTGTGGTCGCTCGGTGCGCGACACGGCGAGAAGGTGTTCCTGGTGGTCGGCTTCGGCCCGCACGTGTGGGCCTGGGGCGTGCTGCATGCGCTCGCGCACATGGGGCTGCCGTGCATTCCCGGCGGCGGGCTCACCGCCGAGCTGCGCTGCAATATCATCCTGCGCTACAAGCCGACCATCCTCGCTACCCTGCCCTCGCAGCTGTTGCGTCTCGGCCGCACCATGCAGAAAATGGGGCATGACCCGCGCAAGACCTCGATCAAGACGCTGTTTACCGGCGGCGAGCCGGCCGCCGGGATCAAGGCCACGCGCGAGCGGCTCGAAGACCTGTGGGGCGCGAAGCTGGTCGAGTTCTACGGCTGCACCGAGGCTTCCCCGCATTCCGGCGGCTACTCCTGTCCAGCGGCGCTGCGCCCGGACGGGCGCATCCAGACCCACCTCATGGAGGATTTCCAGGTCTGGGAGCTTATCGACCCCGACACCGGCGAGCGCGTGCCCGAGGGCGAGCGCGGAATCACGCTTTGCACCAACATGAATTCCGAGAGCTCGTCGCAGCTGCGCTTCGTGGTCGGGGACTACACCGTGTTCGACAGCGCGCGCTGCGCCTGCGGGCGCACCCACGTGCGCGCGATCGGGGGATTCCAGGGCCGCGCCGACGACCTCATCAACCTGCGCGCGATCAAGTTCTATCCCTCGGTGCTCGAGGAGGCGGTGCGCTCCGTGGCGGAAGTCGGCGACGAGTACGAGGTGGTGCTCGATACCGACCAGGAGGGGATCGACTTCATGACCGTGCTGGTCGAGCACGCGGACTATCTGAATCCCCGGGCCGTGGTGGCCGCGCTGCAGAATGCGATCAGCTCGCGCATCGAGCTGCGAGTCGGCGTCGAAGTGCTGCCGCCCGATACCTTGCCCAAGACCGAGTTCAAGGCAAAGCGGATCAAAGACCGCCGCAGCAAGTCTTGAGCCGGAACCGCGTTGCGCTCCCTGCTCCGATTTCTCGGCCGCCAGGCGCGCTGGGCGCTCCCCGCGGGCGTGTTCGTCGGCATCGCGCTGCCCGACTTGGCCGCGCTGCTGCGCCCGCTGCTTACGGCCGCGGTGATCGGCACGCTCACCGCGGCGCTGCTGCGCCTGGACTGGAGCCGCCTCGCGGCCGGGCTGCGCCGCCCGGCCCTGCCGGGCGCGATCGCGCTCTGGCAGCTGGTGGCCTCGCCGCTCGCGGTCTGGCTCGGCAGCACGCTCGCCGGGCTGCCGCCCGACCTGCGGCTGGTGCTGGTGCTGCAGGCGGCAGCGCCGCCGATCGGATCGGCCGCGGTGTTCGCCATGATCCTCGGGCTGGACGGCGTGCTCGCGGTGCTGGGCACGGTCGCGGCGACGCTGCTGCTGCCGCTCACCCTCACCCCGCTGGTCGGCTGGCTGCTGCCCGAGGCCGGGCTGAACGTCGACCTGGCGGCTTTCTTCGTGCGCGTGACGCTGCTGGTGGCGGCGCCCTTTGCGCTCGCCTGGGGGCTGCGGCGCGCCGTGGGCGCGGCGCGCCTGGCGCGCAACGACGAGCTGCTCGCCGGCGCCAATGTGCTGCTGCTGGTGGTGTTCGCGATCGCGGTGATGGACGGGGTCACGGCGCGCCTGCTGCGCGATCCGCTCTACATCGGCAGCCTGCTGCTGGCGGCCTGCGCCGCGACCGCGCTGCTGCACCTGGCCGGCTTCGCCCTGTTTCGGCGCGCCGGGATCGCCGCCGCCTACGGCGCGGCGCTGCTGAGCGGCAACCGCAACATGGGCCTGATGCTGGCGATCACCGCGGGCAGCGCCGGCGCGGCGTTCTCGCTCTACGTCGGCGTCGCGCAGATCCCGATGTACTTCGCGCCGCTCGCCCTCACCCCTTTCGTGCGCCGCAGCCGGCCGCTACTGCGCGAATAGCTCGATCATCAGTTCGCGCAACCAGCGATTGCCGGGGTCGCGCTCGAAGCGCTCGTGCCAGTGCACCGCTACCTCGGCCGGCGGAATCGGCAGCGGCACCGGCAACGACTTGAAGCGGCCGTCGGCCTCGTAGGCGCGCGCGACCTGGCTCGGCAGCGTGAGCAGCAGGTCGGTGCGCGCGAGCACCAGCGGTACCACGGTGAAGTGAGGCACGCGCAGCGCGATGCGGCGCGTCAGGCCGTGGCGCTCGAGCGCCTCCTCGATCACCCGGTGCCCGCTGCCGGTCGAGGACGCGAGCGCATGCGAGGCTTGCAGGAACAGCTTGCGCGTCAGGCGCGTGCCGATGCGGGGATGGTCGCTGCGCATCAGGCAGACGTAGGGATCGCTGAACAGCCGCCGGCGCCGAACCGGCGCGGCGAGCCCGGGCAGGAAGCCGACCGCGATGTCGAGCGCGCCGCTGGCGAGCCCGTCGTCGATTTCCTCCAACGGCAGCCCAAGTGCCTCCAGGTAGATCCCGGGTGCGCGCTCGCGCACGCGCTCGACCAGCCGCGGCAGGAACGAGATCTCGCCCAGGTCCGACATGTAGAAGCGGAACGCGCGCTTCGAGGTCGCCGGGTCGAAGCCGCCGTCGTCGGCGAGCGCCGACTCGATCAACGCCAGCGCCTGGCGTACCGGGTCGTCCAGGTCGCGCGCGAAGGGCGTCGGCGCCATGCCCGAGGGCGAGCGAACGAACAGCGCGTCGCCGAACGCCGCGCGCAGGCGCGCGAGCGCGTTCGATACCGCCGGCTGGGTCAGCCCGAGGCGCGCCGCGGCGGCGGTGACGCTGCGCTCGCGCAGCACCGCGTCGAGCACGCGCAGCAGGTTCAGATCGAGATCAGCCACATTCATGTATGTGATTAATATCATGCGCCACATCAATTTGACAAATATGCTTTCCGGCCCGTAGCCTTGTCCGCTCGGAGCTGCCGATGAACCTGCCCGAACGTCCCCTCACGGTGCTGATCGCGGCCCTCGGCGGCGAGGGCGGCGGCGTGCTGGCCGACTGGATCCTCTCCGCCGCGGCGGCGCAGGGCTACCCGGTCCAGAGCAGCTCGATCCCGGGCGTTGCGCAGCGCACCGGCGCGACCACCTACTACCTCGAGATCTACCCCGCCCGCGCGAGCGAGCTCGGCGCGCGGCGCCCGGTCATGACGCTCGCGCCGGCCCCCGGCTACGTCGACGTGATGCTCGCCTCCGAGTTGCTCGAAGCGGCGCGCGCGCTGCAGAACGGCTTCGTCACCCCGGACCGCACCACCCTGATCGCCTCGACGCACCGCATCTACACCACGCTCGAGAAGATGGCCATGGGCGACGGGCGCCTAGACAGCGAGCGCATCGTCAAGGTGGCGCAGGCGCTCGCCCGCCGGGCGCAGCTGTTCGACATGCAGCGCCTCGCGCGCGAGGCCGGCACGGTGATCAGCGCGGTCATGTTCGGCGCGCTTGCCGGCTCGGGCACGCTGCCGCTGTCGCGCAGCGCCTGCGAAGCCGCGATCCGCGGCTTCGGCAAGGGCGCCGAGGCGAGCCTGCGCGGCTTCGCCGCCGGCTATGCCCATGCCGCGGGCGAACCGGCCGCGCTCGCGCCGGCCGAGGCGAGGCGCCTGCGCGCGCAACCGCTCGAGCGCGTGCGCAGGAGCTTCCCCGCCGAAACCCATGCCATCCTCGAGCAGGGCGCCGCGCGCTGCGCAGGCTATCAGGATGCGGCCTATGCGGCCCTGTATCTGGACCGGCTCGAACCGATCGCAAGATTCGAGCGCGAGCGGGCCGCCGATGGATACCGGGTCACCAACGAAGCCGGGCGCTTCCTCGCGCTTTGGATGTGCTACGAGGACGTGATCCGCGTCGCCGACCTGAAGACTCGTCGCAGCCGCTTCGAGCGGGTGCGCAAGGAGGTGCAGGCCGCTCCCGGAGAGCCGCTGCACATCGTCGAGTTCCTCAAGCCGGGGCTGGAGGAAGTCGCGGCGCTGCTGCCGCGCGGCCCGTCGCGTGCGCTGCTGCGCTGGGCCAGGCGGCGCGGCTTGGCGCTGCGGCTTAACGTCGGCCTGCAGGTCAAGACCACCAGCGTGAGCGGCTTCCTCACGCTGCGTTCGCTGGCGTGGCTGCGCCCCTGGCGCCGACTGAGCGCGCGCTACGCCGACGAGCAGGCGCTGATCGAGCGCTGGCTGGCCGCCATCCGCAGCGCCGCCCGCGACCCCGGGCTTGCGCTCGAGATCGCGCTTTGCGGACGCCTGATCAAGGGCTACGGCGACACGCACCAGCGCGGCAAGGAGAACTTCCTGCGCATCATGGATACCCTGGTCGAGGGCGGCGCGCTGGCCGATGCCGAAGCGTGCGCTGCGGCGGTGCGCGACGCGCGCGAGGCGGCGCTGGCCGACCCTGAGGGGCGCCGTCTCGAGGGCTCGCTCGCGGCGCACGGAATCGCGCCGCTGCCGCCCAGGGCCAAGCCGCTGAAGTTCTTTCGCAAGGCCGCCTGATCGTGGAGCGCCAGTTCAGCGAAGAAATCGGGCTGCTCAAGCTCGGCGCGGGCGAGACCTTCCGCGGCGAGGGCATTCTCGCGGTTACCAAGGCGTTGCTGCAGTCGGGCGTTTCCTACGTCGGCGGCTACCAGGGCGCGCCGGTATCGCACTTGCTCGACGTCATGGTGCAGGCGCGCGACTACCTCGATACGCTCGGGGTTCATGTCGAAGCCTGCACCAACGAGGCCTCGGCCGCGGCGATGCTCGGCGCCTCGATCAACTACCCGGCGCGCGGCGCGGTGACCTGGAAATCGATCGTCGGCACCAACGTCGCCTCCGACGCGCTCAGCTACCTCTCGAGTGCGGGCGTGATGGGCGGCGCGCTGATCGTGGTCGGCGAGGATTACGGCGAGGGCGCGAGCGTCGCGCAGGAGCGCACTCACGCCATCGCGCTCAAGTCCTCGCTCTGCCTGCTCGATCCGCGCCCGAACCTGCCGACGATCGTGAGCATGGTGCAAAAGGGCTTCGAGCTCTCGGAAGCCGCCAACACGCCCGTCATGCTCGAGCTGCGCATCCGCGCCTGCCACGTGCATGGGACGTTCGCCGCGAGCGACAACCGCGCCCCGGCCATCTCGGGGCGCAGGCCGCTCGAGCAGGCGGCCGAATTCAACTACGACCGGCTATCGCACCCGCCGGCGACCTTCAGGCAGGAGAAGCTCAAGGCCGAGGTTCGATTGCCGGCGGCGCGCCGCTTCGTGCGCGAGCAGCGGCTGAACGAAGTGTTCGAAGGCAGCGAAAGCGACCTCGGCATCGTGGTGCAGGGCGGCCTGTACAACAATCTGCTGCGCGCGCTGCGCCTGGCGGGCCTCGCCGACGACTTCGGCGCGAGCCGCATCCCGATCCTCGCGCTGAACGTCGTCTACCCGCTCGTGCCCGAGGAGATCACCGCGTTCAGCGCCGACAAGCGCGCGCTGCTGGTGGTCGAGGAGGGACAGCCCGAGTTCATCGAACAGGACATCGCCACGATCCTGCGCCGCGCCGACGTCCAGACCAGGCTGCACGGCAAGGATCTGCTGCAGATGACCGGCGAGTACGGCGCCGAGGTGCTGGTGCGGGGGATCGCGTCGCTGCTGGCGCAGTACGCGCCCCGGATCGACGTCTCGGCCGGCACGCGCTGGCTGGAGCAGGCGCAGCAGACGCGGCGCAAGGCTGCGGCGCTGCTCGGGGCGCCACTGCCGCCCCGCCCGCCGGGATTCTGCATCGGCTGCCCGGAGCGTCCGGTGTTCGCCGCGCTCAAGCTCGCCGAGCGCGAAGTCGGCCGGCCGCACGTGTCGGGCGACATCGGCTGTCATTCGTTCGCCACCTTCGAGCCGTTTTCGGTCGGAAACTCGATCCTCGGCTACGGCATGGGTCTCGCCTCGAGCGCCGGCGTCGGGCCGATGATGGCGCGCCGCCCGATCGCGATCATGGGCGACGGCGGGTTCTGGCACAACGGCCTGCTCTCTGGCGTCGCGTCCAACCTGCTCAACAAGGGCGATGCGGTGCTGATCGTGATGAAGAACGGTTACACCTCGGCGACCGGCACGCAGGACGTGATTTCCAAGGCTGCGGACCGGACCATCGAGAACACCCTCCAGGGCCTCGGGGTGGGTTGGATGAAGACGGTGCACAACTACCACGTCGGGCAAGTGGCGCAGACGCTCAAGGACGCGATGAGCACCGACTACCCGGGGCTGAAGGTCGTCATCGCCGAGGGCGAATGCCAGCTCGAGCGCCAGAGGCGCATCCGGCCTCAGAACGCGGCCGCGCTCAAGGCGGGCAAGCGCGTGCTCAGGACCCGTTTCGGGGTCGACGAGGACGTCTGCTCGGGGGACCACTCCTGCATCCGCCTCTCGGGCTGCCCCTCGCTCACGGTCAAGGACCCGGCCGATCCGCTCAAGGTGGACCCCGTGGCTCACGTCAACGACGACTGCGTGGGTTGCGGGCTGTGCGGCGAGGTGGCTCACGCCGCGGTCCTGTGCCCGTCGTTCTTTCGCGCCGAGATCGTCCACAACCCGTCGCGCTGGGACCGCTTCAAGCACTCGCTGCGCCGCACCCTCATCGGCTGGCTGCAGCCCGCCTGAGGCGGGTTTTCGCCCTGCCGCATTGCGGCCGCCGGCCAGACCGGAGAAAATGCACATTCTCGATCCCAGGAGCATCTAATGGCTTCGGTCCTCAGGCCCGGGGTGCGTCCCGCACCCGACGGTGCGCGCGCCGACCTCTACCGGCGGATGGCACCGGACAATCTGGCGCCGCTATGGGAAGTGCTGCACAGCCTCGTGCCGCCGCAGCCGGAGACGCCTTGCGTGCCGGCGCTGTGGAGGTACCGCGACATCCGTCCCTTCATCATGGAGTCGGGCGAGGTGATCACGGCCAAAGAAGCGATTCGGCGGGTCCTGATCCTGGAGAACCCCGGCCTGCGCGGGCAGTCCGCGATCACCCGCAGCATGTTTTGCGGCCTGCAGCTGATCCTGCCGGGCGAGATCGCGCCCAGCCACCGCCATACCCAGTCGGCCCTGCGCTTCATCGTCGAGGGCTCGGGGGCCTACACCGCGGTCGACGGTGAGCGCACCACCATGCACCCGGGCGATTTCATCATCACGCCGCCCTGGACCTGGCATGACCACGGCAATCCGGGCAACGAGCCGGTAGTGTGGATGGACGGTCTCGATATCCATATCGTGCGCATGTTCGATGCCGGCTTCATGGAAACCTTCCCCGAGGAGGTCCAGCCGGTGACGCGCAACGAAGGCGATTCCAGCGTGCGCTACGGCAACAACATGGTCCCGCTGGCGCCACTGCCGGCCTCGAAGACCTCGCCGATCTTCAACTATCCCTACGCGCGTAGCCGCGAAACGCTGCACGCGCTGGCCAATAACGGCGATCCGGACGCCTGCCACGGCTGGAAGATGCAGTTCATCAACCCGCTCAGCGGTGCACTGGCGATGCCGACCATCGGCAGCTTCATCCAGCTGTTGCCCAGGGGCTTCAAGTCCGCCGCCTACCGCTCGACCGACGCGACGGTGTATTCGGTGGTCGAAGGCAGCGGCACGGCAAGGATCGGCAGCCAGGACTTCGCGTTCGAGCCGCGCGACACCTTCGTCGTGCCGAGTTGGCACCCGGTGCGCTTCGAGAGCGTCGCCGAGTGCGTGCTGTTCTCCTATTCCGACCGCCCGGCGCAGCTCGCGCTCGGCCTGTGGCGCGAGATGCGGGCATGAGCGAAAAGGATCTCCTCAGCCGCGAATACAACAACCGCGAGCTGGTCCCCGATCACCCGCAGTACTTCGCGCGCTGGGCCGAAGGCTCGGCGCGCGCGCGCGCGACCATGACCTGCTACCTGGACCGCGACTACGGCCCGGCCGCGGGCGAGAAGCTCGATATCTTCCCGGCCAGGAAAGGAGACGGCTCGGTCCTGATGTTCATCCATGGCGGCTACTGGCGCTCGCTCGACAAGCGCGACTTCGCCTACCTGGCGCCCGCGTGGGTCGACGCGGGCGTCTCGCTGGTGGTGGTGAACTACGACCTGTGCCCGCAGGTCACGATCGAGGAGATCGTGCGCCAGATGCTGCGCGCCTCCGCCTGGCTGTACCGTCATGCCGAGGAGTACGGCATGGACGAGGAGCGCCTGTTCGTCAGCGGCCACTCGGCGGGCGCGCATCTCACGGCGATGCTGATGGCGGCGCTGTGGCCGGTCTACGAAGCGCAGCTGCCCAAGGATCTGTTCAAGGGCGGACTTGCGGTGAGCGGCATCTACGACCTGCGGCCCCTGGCGCGGGTGGATTTCCTGAATGCCGACCTGCGCCTGGACGAGGCGGCAGCGCTCAAGGTCTCGCCCGCTTTCCTGCCCCCCGCCACGCGCGCGCCGCTCTACACCTGCGTCGGCGGCGCCGAGAGCTCGGAGTTCAGGCGCCAGAACGCGCTCATCGCACAGCGCTGGCGCTCGGCCGTCGCAGGCGACATTGCCATGCCGGGGCATAACCATTTCTCGGTCGTCGACGAGCTCGCCAATCCGGCCAGCGCGCTGTTCGCGGGCGCCAAGCGCATGATGAAGCTCGACCGCTGATGGACGCGGCCGAATCCTATCTTCAGCCGGGCATCTACATCGACAGCGACCACTCCGCGGTCGCGGCCTTCGCGCGCAAGTCCGTCCAGGGCGCGACCGATGTCGATCGCGCAGTGTCGCTCTACTATGCCGTGCGCGACGGCATCCGCTACAACCCCTTTCTCGATTTCACCGTCGACTCCGCCTACCGTGCCAGCAGCTGCCTCGAGGCCGGAGAGGGGTTCTGCGTCGGCAAGGCGGCGCTGCTCGCCGCCTGCGCGCGCGCCGAGGGCATCCCGGCGCGGGTGGGGTTCGCGGACGTGAAGAACCATCTTTCCACGCCGCGCCTGCTGGAGTACATCGGCAGCGACATGTTCATCTACCACGGCTACACGGAGCTCATGCTCGAGGGCAGGTGGGTCAAGGCGACGCCCGCATTCAACCTCGCCCTGTGCACCAAGTTCCGCGTCAAGCCGCTCGAGTTCGATGGACGCAAGGATTCGATTTTCCATCCCTACGACCAGGATGCGCGCCGCCACATGGAATACGTGCGCGACCGCGGCAGCTTCGCCGACGTGCCGGCGGCCCGGATCCAGCAGGCTTTTCGCGAGTTCTATCCCCGGCTGTACGGCCTCGGCCGGCAGGCGGCGCAAGAAAGCTTCGGCTGAAAGGCGCCGGCGCTCCCGCATGCGCAGGCTGCTAGAGGACAGCTTTCGCGCCGCGGTCGCGGCGGCCGACCCGCTGCGCATCCTCGGGCCTCATCTTCCGCGGCCGCCGCGCGGGCGTACGCTGGTCGCCGCCGCGGGCAAGGCCGCGGCATCGATGGCGGCGGCGGTTGAACGGGACTGGCCTTCAAGCGCGGCGCTCGAAGGGCTGGCAATCACCCGCTATCGCCACGCGCTTCCGACCTCGCGCATCCGCGTGCTCGAGGCCGGGCACCCCGTCCCCGACGAGGCCGGCGAGGCCGGGGCACGCGAGATACTTCGGCTGGTCGGTACGCTCTCGCGGGACGACCTCCTGCTCGCGCTGCTCTCGGGCGGCGGCTCGAGCCTGCTATCGCTGCCCGCCGAGGGCGTCGCGATGGCGGACCTGAAATCGGTGACCACCCAGCTGCTGCGCTGCGGGGCTGCGATCCAGGAGATCAACACGGTGCGCAAGCACCTGTCCGCAATCCAGGGCGGACGCCTCGCCGCGGCATGCAAGGCACCGGTCCTTGCGCTCGTGATCTCCGACGTAACCGGCGACGACCCGACCCACATCGCGTCCGGACCTTGCGCGCCCGATCCGACCACGTTCCGCGATGCGCTCGAGGTGCTGGCCAAATACGGCGTCCAACCTCCTGCGGCGGTGCGCGCACGCCTGGAGAGCGGCGCCGCCGGCCGCATCGCCGAGACGCCGAAGCCGGGCGACGCCGTTTTCGCACAAGTGGAGAACCGGGTCGTCGCCACCGCGCACCGCTCGCTCGAGGCCGCGGCCGAGACGTTTCGCGCCGCGGGTATCGCGCCGGCGATCCTGGGCGACACGCTCACCGGCGAGGCGTCCGACGCGGCGAAAGTGCTCGCCGCGCTGGTGCGCGAGGTGCGGCGCTACCGCTCGCCGTTCGTGCCCCCGGTGGCGCTCATTTCCGGCGGTGAATGTACAGTCACGCTGCGCGGCGAGGGCGGACGCGGCGGGCGCTGCAGCGAGTTCTTGCTCGCGCTCTCGATCGAGCTGGAGGGCATGGACGGCATTCACGCGATCGCCGCCGACACTGACGGCATCGACGGCTCGGAGGACAACGCGGGCGCCCGGCTCGCCCCCGACACGCTGGCGAGGGCTCGCGCGGCAGGGATCGATCCCCGCAAATGCCTCGCGGCGAACGACAGTTACGGGTTTTTCGCCTCGCTCGGCGACCTGCTGGTCACGGGCCCGACCCTGACGAACGTGAACGACTACCGGGCCATCGTCATCGTCTAGACACTGCGACCCTGCTGCCGACGCGCAAGCCCAGCTTGCGCGCGGCGCTCGCCCGGTTGGCGGCGATCTCCACCAGTCCGAGGCTGTTCTCGTACCAGAACGCGGCCCCGCGGCGCAGCACGCTGAAGGTCTGGGCCCGCGCGAGCACCCGGCCCCCGGCCCGCAAACGCGCGCCAAGCGCGACGTACGCGGCGCGAAGGCCGGTCATCGCATTGCCGTAGTGATCGACGTAGATGACCTGCGCCAGATCGGCCGCGTCGAGCAGGACGCGCGGGGCGCGCGGCGCGGCGAGCCAGCCCGCCGGCACGCGTCCGCGCGCCAGCGCCGCCGCGACCGGGGCGAACAGGTCGCGGCCGTGAAACGAGCTCGACAGCGAGGCCGGGCGCCACGCGATGCGCCGACAGCGGCGGTACTTCGCGCGCCGCCAGAGGACCGAAAGCAGGCCGTTGTCCGGGCCCACGAAACGGCGGCCATCGGCCTCCATCACGACCGCATCGCGCGGCCCGCCCACCCCTGGGTCGATCACTGCAAGGAACACGCTGCCGCGCGGGTAGTAGGGCGCGAGCGCAGCAAGGAGGTGTGCGGCGGACTCGATCTCGAAGGCGGGCGCATCGTTCAGCGCGTCCACCACCGGCGTGCGCGGCGCGCCGTGCTGCAGCACGGCCTTGACCTGGCCGAGGTAGGGATCCGACGAGCCGAAGTCGGTGAACAGGATGATCAAGCGGCCTTCTTGTCTTCCTTCTTGATTTCCTTCTTCTCTTCGGCCGGCTTCTCGGGCTGGTCGAGCAGCAGTACCAGCGCGAGCGGCGCATTGTCGCCCTTGCGAAATCCGCTCTTCAGGATGCGCAGGTACCCACCGTTGCGCTTGGCGTAGCGCGGTCCCAGGTCGTCGAAAAGCTTGCCGACGATCTCGCGGTCGCGCAGGCGGTTGAACGCCAGGCGCCGGTTGGCGAGCGAGGGCCTCTTGCCGAGGGTGATCATCGGCTCCACGACACGCCGGAGCTCTTTCGCCTTGGGCAGCGTGGTCGTTATCGTCTCATGGCGCAGCAGCGAATTCGTCATATTGCGCAGCATCGCGAGCCGGTGGCTCGTCGTGCGATTGAGCTTGCGCAGTCCGTAACCGTGACGCATGGCTTGTTGTCCTTATCTCCGGCGCACCCTAGACGCGGTGATGCTCGAGTCCCGCCGGCGGCCAGTTCTCGAGCTTCATGCCGAGAGTCAGACCGCGCGAAGCAAGCACTTCCTTGATCTCGTTCAGCGACTTGCGCCCGAGATTCGGCGTCTTGAGCAGCTCGGTCTCGGTGCGCTGAATCAAGTCCCCGATGTAGTAGATGTTCTCGGCCTTGAGGCAGTTCGCCGAGCGCACCGTGAGCTCCAGATCGTCCACCGGGCGCAACAGGATCGGGTCCACCTGCGGAGACTTCGGCTGCTCGGCCGGCATCGAGGTTCCCTCGAGCTGAGCGAAGACGGAAAGCTGGTCGACCAGGATGCGCGCCGAATATCGAATCGCTTCCTCCGGCTCGATCGCGCCGTTGGTCTCGATATCCATGATCAGCTTGTCCAGGTCGGTACGCTGCTCGACGCGCGCGGACTCTACGGAGTAGGAAACGCGGCGCACCGGGCTGAACGAGGCATCGAGGACGATGCGGCCGATGCCCTTGGTCTCCTCCGGCAGATAACGCATGTTGCCCGGGACATAGCCACGCCCGGACTCGACCTTGATCTGCATCTCGAGCTTGCCGCCCGAAGCCAGCGTCGCGATGACGTGCTCGGGATTGACGATCTCGACGTCGTGCGCGGCCTCGATGTCGGCGGCGGTGACCTGACCCTCGCCGTCCTTTTTCAGCGTAAGGATCGCTTCCTGCCGATTGTGGAGGCGGAACACCACGCCCTTGAGGTTGAGCAGAATATCGACGATGTCCTCGCGCACGCCGTCCATGGTGGAGTACTCGTGCACCACCCCCGCGATCTGCACCTCGGTCGGCGCGTAGCCGGGCATCGAGGAAAGCAGCACGCGGCGCAGAGCGTTGCCGAGCGTATGGCCGTAGCCGCGCTCGAATGGCTCCATGGTCACTTTCGCGTGGTAGGGCGACAGGTTCTGCACATCGACGATGCGCGGTTTAAGAAATCCGGATTGCGGCATTTTTTCGTCCTGCGGTTGGGCGTATAGGGAGTGCGGGGACAAGACGCGGCATCACCTCGTCACTTCGAAAAAAGTTCGATCACCAGGCTTTCGTTGATCGAAGACGGCAGTTCGGGCCTGGTCGGCAACGCCTTGAACGTGCCCTTGAGCGCTTTCGCGTCAACTTCCATCCACTCGGGAATGCCGCGGCTCTCGGCGGCTTCGGCTGCGGCCTTGACGCGCAGCTGCGCCTTCGCCTTCTGCGTCACCTCGACGACGTCTCCAGGCCTGACCTGGTAAGAGGGAATGTTCACCCTCTTGCCGTTCACGTGGATGCCGTTGTGGCGAACCAGCTGGCGCGACTCCGTGCGCGATGCGCCGAATCCCATCCGATAGGCGACGCTGTCAAGACGCGTCTCGAGCAGCTGCAGCAGCCGCTCGCCCGTCACGCCCTTCGAGCGCGACGCCTCGGCGTAGGTCTTGCGGAACTGGCGCTCGAGAACGCCGTAGATCTTGCGGATCTTCTGCTTCTCGCGCAGTTGCTTGCCGTAGTCCGAAAGACGCTGACCGCTCTTCTGGCCGTGCTGGCCCGGCGCATAGCTGCGGCGCTCCACGGCACACTTGTCGGTGAAGCACTTCTCGCCTTTTAGAAACAGCTTCTCCCCTTCGCGCCGGCACTGGCGGCACTTGGCGTCGAGATTTCTTGCCATGGCGTCTCCTTTCCCGTCGGATCAGACCCGGCGCCGCTTGGGCGGCCGGCAGCCGTTGTGCGGGACGGGCGTCACGTCAGCGATGCTGGAAATCTTGAGCCCGATCGCGTTCAGCGCGCGCACCGCGGATTCGCGGCCCGGCCCCGGCCCCTTGATGCGCACTTCGATGTTCTTGACTCCGCACTCCTGCGCCGCCCGTCCGGCGCGCTCCGCGGCAACCTGGGCGGCGAAAGGCGTCGACTTGCGCGAACCCTTGAAGCCCGCGTTGCCTGAGGTCGCCCATGACAGGGCGTTGCCCTGCCGGTCGGTGATCGTCACGATGGTGTTGTTGAACGAGGCATGCACATGCGCGATTCCCTCGGCCACGTTCTTCTTGACCTTCTTGCGCGCGCGCGCTGTCTGCTGCGTCTGCTGCTGCGTGGGAGTTCTGGTCGCCATGAATGTCCTTTATAGCCTGCGTTACACCTTGCCGGCCTGCGCCGTAAGCTTGATCGCCGTCTTGCGCGGCCCCTTGCGGGTTCGAGCGTTGGTGCGCGTGCGCTGCCCGCGAACCGGCAGGCCCTTGCGGTGACGCACCCCGCGGTAGCAGCCAAGGTCCATGAGGCGCTTGACGCTCATCGAGACTTCGCGCCGCAGGTCGCCCTCGACAGAGAGGCGCATTACGTTGTCGCGCAACCGGTCGAGCTCCGAGTCGGTCAGATCCTTGATCTTGCGTGATCCCTCGACGCCGGAGGCGACGCAAATCGCCTGCGCGCGTGCGCGGCCGATTCCATAGATCGCCGTCAGCGCGATCTCCGCGTGCTGGTGGTTGGGGATATTGATTCCCGCGATCCGTGCCATGTGCTAGTCCCGTAAGTGTGGTGCCGCGAGCGAAAAGCCGAATATTTTATCCCGAAAATCCTGTCCGCTCAAGAGGTTAAATCATCCTTGGCGCTGCTTGTGACGGGGATCGGAGCAGATGACCCGAACCACGCGCTTGCGACGGACGATCTTGCACTTGCGGCAGATCTTCTTTACTGAAGCCATTACTTTCATGTCCAGCTCCTTTGTGCCTCGGTGTCTACCGCGCGGGCAGACCACCCTTGAAATTCGCCTTGCGCAGCAGGCTTTCGTACTGGTGCGACATCACGTACGCCTGCACCTGCGCCATGAAGTCCATGGTGACCACAACGATGATCAGAAGCGACGTTCCGCCGAAGTAGAACGGCACGTTCCATTTCAGGATCAGGAACTCGGGCAGCAGGCACACGAGCGTGACGTACAGCGCGCCCACCAGCGTGAGGCGGGTCAGAATCCGCTCGAGGTAACGCGCGGTCTGGTCACCGGGGCGGATGCCTGGCACGAAGGCACCCGATTTCTTGAGGTTGTCCGCGGTTTCTTTCGGGCTGTATTGCAGCGCGGTGTAGAAGAAGCAGAAGAAGATGATCAGGGCAGCGTACAGCATGACGTATATGGGCTGCCCGGGCGTGAGCGTTCCGGCGATATCTCGCAGCCAGAGCATCCCTTCCTGCGAGCCGAACCAACCCAGCAG
>Ga0335081_10001890_pt1 | contig 33165 bp, 27 predicted proteins | sample Lox_Sample_35_FD_206713 | JGI IMG/M metagenome (GOLD analysis project Ga0335081, IMG submission 206713) | Soil microbial communities from Loxahatchee National Wildlife Refuge, Florida, United States - Lox_Sample_3.5 | ecosystem: Environmental > Terrestrial > Soil > Wetlands | place: USA...
TGGCCGAAGATTTCCGGCAAGCTTTATCCGGAGGGTTGGGCCCGCCTCGCCGCACTGATTGTTTTTCTCGGCTTCAACCTGACATTCTTCCCGCAGTTCATCCTCGGCTACCTTGGAATGCCGCGCCGCTATTACGAATACCCACCGGAATTCCAGGTTCTCAACGTGCTCTCAACCGCGGGAGCCACTGTTCTCGGCGTCGGCTACTTGCTGCCGATGATCTACTTCCTCTGGTCCATGCGCTACGGCAAGCCCGCGCCCGATAACCCGTGGCAGGCCGCCGGGCTGGAGTGGCAGACTCAGTCTCCGCCGACTACTTTCAATTTCGAGGAAGAGCCAGTCGTGACCTGGGAAGCCTACAACTACGACGAGATCGATGCCGGACACAAGCAAGAGGAGGTCAAAGTTGTCGGATAGCCAAGCCGCCGTATCTCCACACGAAGGCCTCCATAACCCCGGTCTACTGCATCACTTCGCGACCGAAGAGCAGCAGAAGGACGCCTCGAATCTCGGCATGTGGATCTTCCTGGCCACCGAAGTCATGTTCTTCGGCGGACTGTTCTGTGCCTACCTCATCTATCGCGGATGGTACTTTGGCGATTTCGCCGCCGCCAGCAAGTCGATCGACGCTGCCCTCGGAGGCACCAACACCGCCGTCCTGATCTGCAGCAGCTTGACGGTGGTTCTCGCTATCTGGGCCGCCCAGACTTCGCGCCGTGCCCTCCTCATCTTGATGCTCGTCCTCACCATGCTTTTCGGCCTTGCTTTCTTAGGCATCAAGGGTATTGAGTACCGCGACAAGTTTGTTGAGCACCACGTGCCCGGTTCTTCCTTCAATTTCGAACATGAGGAAGTCCCCGGCCACCCGGGCCAATATGCCAACCCTCGCCACGCGCAGATTTTCTTCGCCCTTTATTTCGTCATGACCGGGCTGCATGCCCTGCACATGATTGTCGGTCTCGGTATTTTTTCCTGGCTTCTGTACAAGGCCTGGAAGGGAGCGTTTACTCCGCGTTATCACACTCCCTTGGAAATTGGTGGGTTGTACTGGCACTTCGTCGACATCGTGTGGATCTATTTGTTCCCGTTACTTTATTTAATCGATCGGCACCCGTAGGTGTCTGAGGCTCGAGACTGCTATGTCTGACCATTCCAAATCGTCGCCGTTAGTGACGTACTTCAGCGTTTGGATCGCGCTGCTCGTCGGTACCTTCCTCACCTACGAAGTGGCCAAGATCGACCTCGGTGTATTCAATTCCGCCGTCGCCCTGATCATCGCCACAACCAAGGCTCTTCTAGTCGCTCTGTTCTTCATGCATCTCAAAGGCGCCAGCGAAAAGCTACTGAAGCTGGTCGTCATCTCGACGATCTTCTTCCTGTTCATCCTGATGGCCCTCGCCATGGCCGACTACGGCACCCGCTACTGGAGCTGATCGTTTCTGTGTGGGGACAACCGCCTCGGCTGTCCAGCCGCAAAGCGGTGCAAGAATGCAAGTCGAGAGCAAAACGGGAAGGGCACGAGTTCACTCGTGCCGCAAACCGGCCGGGACCGGTCGCTTTAGCGTCTGAGGTCCGCTCTTGAACTCATGCCCGATCGCCGTCCGCATCGTGCGGCGCATTGCCTTGCACAGCCCGGATCACAAGCCGCGCAACCGTGGAAGAGCGGCCCTTCAGGGCCGCGTCAAACGCGCCGAAAAGCAAGGGGCTTCAGCCCCCGATGCGATATACTCCGGCCGTCGAGTAAAACTCTCTCCGAGGTGATTTATGGCATTCTGCAACTCGTGCGGCGCAAATCTCGCTGACGGGACGAAGTTCTGCAATAAGTGCGGGGCGGCCGTCACCGGAACCGCGCCTGTGATGTCAGCACCTGCGGGAGGCCCGGTCCCAGCCGCTCCCGCCAAAGGCGGCAGCAGCGCGCTCAAAATCATCCTGATTATTGTCGGGATCATTGTTCTGATCGCCATCCTCGGGATGGTCACATGCGGTGTCGTCCTTCATCGCGTCGCCAACAAGGTCCGCGCGCACCAGGACGGCGATAACGTCAAAGTCGAAACTCCTTTCGGCAAGATCGAATCCACCAAGGATGCTTCCAAAGTGGCTGAGGATCTTGGTATCGACATCTATCCTGGAGCCGAAATTCAGAAAGAGGGCGCATCTTCGGCGACCTTCGGCTCGATCCACACCACGTCTGCGAATTTCACCAGTTCCGACGCGCTCGACAAAGTCTGCGCCTTTTACAAAGAGAAGTTCCCCAACGCGATGGCCAGTTCTTCAGATTCGAGCCATTGCACCATCGTCTCCAACGACAACAAGAACATGGTGACCATCAACGTCGAAACCACCGGAGACGGCTCCAAGTTCCAAATCACCAACGTCACGAAATCAAAATAACGTTTGGGATCAGTTGAAACCGGGTGCCCCATTTCTCGCGCGTTCTGTGCGCGAGAAGTGGGGCTTTTGATTTGTCACTGGATTGTGTGGGGACAGCCGCCTCGGCTGTCCGGCGGCCCGATGTTTTCCGGGCCGCAGTGACCCGTGCTGAATTCTAGCCTTGTCATCCTGAGCGACGCGCATTTTGCGGCGCTCAGGATCCATGCATTTTCGCGGTCGACCACAACGCCCGTTGTCATTCCGAAGCGCGGCCGTATCGCGCGAGGAATCTGCTGTCGGGTGCCCCATTTCTCGCGCGGTGTGTGCTCGAGAAGTGGGGTCTTTGACTCCACAAGTTACAATCAACTGTCCCCATGTCCGAAAATCTATTCACCCCGGCTCCCGCAAAATCGAACATCACCGACCCTCTCGGCCTCGCCGAAGCTCTCCGCACCCGCATCCGCGGCGACGTTCGCTTCGATAATGCTGCCCGCGCTATGTACGCCACCGACGGATCCAACTACCGTCAGGTGCCGATCGGTGTCGTCCTCCCCCGCGACAATGAGGACGTAATCTCCGCCATCTCCACCTGCCGCGAATACAGTGCACCGCTCCTCTGCCGCGGCGGAGGCACTTCGCTCGCCGGACAATGCTGCAACGTCGCCGTCGTCCTCGATTTCACGAAGTACATGAACCGCATTCTCGAGATTGACCCCGACCGACGCATCGCTCGCGTGCAGCCCGGAGTCGTTCTCGATCACCTGCGCAACGCCGCCGAAAAGTATCACCTGACCTTTGCCCCCGACCCCGCCAGCCACGACCGCTGCACCATCGGAGGCATGATCGGCAACAACTCCTGCGGCGTCCACTCCATCATGGGCGGGAAGACCGACGACAACATCGAAGCCCTCGAAGTAATCACGTACGACGGCACCCGCCTGACGCTCGGACAAGGTAGCGCCGGCGTCTCGCCGGCTGTCGCGGGGACGTCTCGTCCCCGCACCGACCGCGCGGCTCAAGTTCAAACCGTTCTACAACAGATTGCAGCTCAATACGGCGACGCCATCCGCAAGCAATTCCCCAACATCCCCCGCCGCGTCTCCGGATACAACCTCAACTATCTTCTCCCCGAGAACGGCTTCCACATCGCCCGCGCCCTCGTCGGCTCCGAAGGAACCTGCGCCACCGTTCTCGAAGCCACATGCCGACTCATCGAAAGCCCGCCGGCTCGAGTTCTAGTAGTCGTTGCCTATCCCGACATCTACCAGTGTGCCGATCACATTCCCGAAGTTCTCGAATACAAGCCCATCGGCCTCGAAGGCTTCGACGACTTGCTCGTCTACTACGAGCGCAAGAAGGGTATCAATACCGAAGGACTCTCACTTCTTCCCGAAGGCAACGGATGGCTGCTGGTCGAGTTCGGCGCCGACACCATCCCCGGTGCTGAGCTGCAAGCACAGCGCATGATCGATGCTCTTCGCCGCACTCCCAATCCGCCGAACGTGAAGCTCTTTTCTGGCGCGCAAGCCAAGCGTATTTGGGATGTCCGGGAGTCGAGTCTCGGCGCAACCTCGCACGTTCCCGGCGAGCCGCTCAACTGGGAAGGATGGGAAGACGCTGCGGTCGCTCCCGAAAAACTCGGCGCTTATCTTCGCGATCTTCGCAAGATGATGGCCGTCTACGGCTATAAAGGTTCGCTCTACGGACACTTCGGCCACGCCTGCGTCCACACGCGCCTCAACTTCGATCTCGAATCGAGAGAAGGACTCGCCAAGTACCGCAAGTTCGTCGAAGAAGCCGCCGACCTCGTGGTCAGTTACGGTGGATCTCTCTCCGGCGAACATGGCGACGGACAGGCCCGCGGCGAACTCCTCCCGCGCATGTTCGGTCCCGACCTCATGGAGGCCTTTCGCAAATTCAAGACCGCATGGGATCCCGACTGGAAGATGAATCCGGGCAAGCTCATCGAGCCGAACAAGCTCGACGAAAATCTTCGTCTGGGTCCCGACTATCATCCGTGGGAACCAAACACGCATTTCCAGTACCCGCTCGATCACGGCAGCCTTCCTTACGCAACGTTGCGTTGTGTCGGAGTTGGCAAGTGCCGCCGTGAAGAAGGCGGCGTAATGTGCCCCAGTTGGCGCGCGACGCACGAAGAAGAGCATTCCACCCGCGGCCGCGCTCATCTTCTCTGGGAGATGACACAAGGCGAAGTCATACGCGACGGATGGAAAAGTGAGGAAGTGAAACACTCGCTCGACCTCTGCCTCGCCTGTAAAGGATGCAAGAGCGACTGTCCTGTCAGCGTCGACGTAGCGACCTACAAAGCCGAATTTCTTTCGCACTATTACGAAGGCCGCGTCCGCCCGCTAAGCGCCTACGCCTTCGGCAACATCGACATTTGGGCCAGTCTCGCCTCAAACGCTCCAGGGTTAGTGAATCTCACAACACAACTTCCATTCCTGAGAGATATCGCGAAGCTAGTCGCCGGCATTCCCCCGCAACGCCGCATCCCCGCCTTCGCCCCCGAAACCTTCAAACAATGGTTCCGCCGAACGTCGCCGCATGGACGCGATTCGTATCAGGGCACGGCTTCAGCCGTGCCGTACGACGATCGAAATGAAAGAGGGGCTTCAGCCCCGGGCCGATCCCCGCTGCCGACAGAGCCGTGGAAGAGTGGCCCTTCAGGGCCGCGTCAGCAGAGCAGAGAAGAAGGGGCTTTAGCCCCTGCGGTCCTCCTCTGGGCTGACACCTTCAACAACTATTTCTCAACGAACACCGCCAAAGCCGCCGTCGAAGTCCTTGAGACCGCCGGATTCCGCGTCCTCGTCCCGCAAGCTAATCTCTGCTGCGGACGCCCTCTCTACGACTTCGGCATGCTCGACCGCGCCGAAGCCCTGCTTCTCGAAATCCTCGACACCCTCGAGCCTGAAATCGAAGCCGGAATCCCCGTCGTCGGACTCGAGCCCTCCTGCATCGCCGTCTTCCGTGACGAACTCATCAACCTTTTTCCGCACGACGCGCGCGCTCGCGCCCTGAGCAAGCAAACGTTCCTGCTCAGTGAATTCCTCGAACAGAAAATCGGCGCCAACGCGACCCTGCCTCAGCTCCCGCGCAAAGCCCTTCTTCACGGACACTGCCACCACAAGTCCATCATGAAGATGACTGCCGAAGAATCTCTTCTCCACCGCCTCGGCATCGACTTCCAGTCGCCCGCTCCCGGATGCTGCGGTATGGCAGGGTCCTTCGGCTTCAAGAAAGAGCACTACGAAGTCTCCGCCGCTATCGGAGAGCTCGAACTTCTCCCCGCCGTCCGCCAGGCTCCCAACGACTGGCTCATCATCGCCGACGGATTTTCCTGCCGCGAGCAGATCGCCCAGAGCACCGGACGCCACGCCCTCCACCTGGCCGAAGTTCTCCAGATGGCCCTCCAACCAAGCGCTCTCGACAAAGACGATCCGTACCCTGAGTCGCGTCTAATCCGCGAGCACCAAGCTGAACTCCGTGACTCCATGCAGCAAGCCGGAATCAAACTAGGCGCCGCCGCAGCCGCGGGACTCCTCCTCTACGCCCTGGCCCGCCGCCGCTAAAAACCGGTAGACCCGAAAAAGGTCGAAAGGGTGGATTTTGACCATGTGGGGACAGCCGCCTCGGCTGTCCAGCTGCGGAGCAGCGAAAGGTTCTTCTCTCAAGCAGCATTGCCAAGCCGCAAAGCGGCGAAGGACGTCTCGACAAGCTACAGCCGCCGCGCAAACAGCCCGCGCCGCCGTGGAAGAGCGGCCCTTCAGGGCCGCGTCAAGCGGCCACTGCTAGCAGGGCTTCAGCCCCTGTGGTCGTCGTATCCGGCTTCGTTAAGCGCAATATAATCAACAGCTTACATCCATTTACCCCAAACCGCCCACAATCTGGGACAATATAAAAGAGCCCGGAAGTCCCCGCTGCGTCAGAACTCACCGCTCCAACCGAGAACTGACAACCGAGAACTGAGAACCGCACCCCCATGGATCGCGAAGTCAACACCATCGTCAGCCCCGACGTCGCCCACGACCTCTCAGTCCAGGTCAAAGAGTCGACTCACCCGACCCCTGTTTGTCCACTCCGCGGATCCATCCTCGTCCTCATCCAGTACGACGTCTGCGAAGAGATTCGACTCGACGTCATTCGCCAGCTCCTGCAGGCCCGCCACGCGCAACCCACATTCAAGTCCAGTCAGGCGCCCGGATACGTCCGCTACCAGCGTCCTCCCGTCGTCGACCGCCTCGAGCCCATCGTGCTCGATTCCGGCGAGCGCCTCGGCGGAGAGATCAAGTACTACGACTACGGCGTCGTCAGCCTTCTCTTCGAACTCCCCTTCGCCGGAGACTGGCAGAAACTTGTCGAACTTTCCGCCCGCTGGACCTCCGACACCAACTTCGAGAAGCTCGCTAGCAAAGTCATCCACCAGCGCCTCGAACGCGCCGCCCCAGCTCTGATCAAGCCTTACGACGAAGACCGCTGGCTGCAAGAGGACTACTATATCTTCCACGTGCGCGAGATTGACGGATCTCCATCTGCCGACGACCTTCTCTCGACGCAGCGCAACGCCATCGCCCAAGTTGTTCGCGGAGAAACTTCCGTCCTTTCCGATAGCGAGCGCCAGGAAATCTTGCAGTCGCGCATTTCGTACTATCCGAGCGACCTCGCCGTGATCGGATGGAACGCCGCCTTCATCTACGACACGCAAGCCGGAGCCGAGACCGCCATCCAGCTCCTCGAATACGCCAACTCCCAGCTCCTCGAATTCCGCCACTACGACGAACTTCTCACCCGCGAGCTGGAGAACGTCTACGACTTCCTCGAAGTGGGAGGCACCGGATGGTGGTCGCGCTGGCGCACCGCCAATGCCGCCTCGAAGCTGCACACGGTCCTGCTCGACGTCAACGAACTCACCGAACGCGCTGACAACGCCATCAAATTCCTGAGCGACATGTTTTCCGCGCGTCTTTACAAGCTCTGCGCGCAAAAAGTCGGCGTCCCCGACTACAAAGACTTAGTCCAGGAAAAACTCCACACTGCTGAAGACCTCTACCGCTTCATGGTCGAGCAATTCAACCAGTCCCGCGCCTTCGTCCTCGAACTGATGGTCGTCATCATCCTGATCATCGAACTCGTCTACTTCTTCAAAGGGAAGATGTAGGATTTGAGCGATCGCGCCATCGGGTGATTTTGCAATTTGGCAATCGGGCAATTTTGTAATTCAAAACCACCTCCCGGCGCCATTCCGAGAAGCTCCCACCATTGTCATTCCGAGGAGCAAAAGCGACGAGGAATCCGCTGTCCCGGATAGCTACAACGGAGCCGACGCAACCGTGGAAGAGCGGCTCTTTAGGGCCGCGTTCAAGCGGATGAACGGCACGGGCTTTAGCCCCTGTGGTGACCCGCATCACTGCCGCAGTACCTTCCCCACGCTACCCTCCGATGGACAAGAAGAAGGAGTCTCCCATGCCCGCTCCTCGCCATCTCGATGCCATCGAACGTTTCCTCGCTGTCAAGCGCCTGGCCATGGTCGGCCTGTCGCGCAATCCGCGCCACTTCAGCAACGTGCTCTACAAAGAACTTCTCCGCCGCGGATACGACGTCATCCCCGTCAACCCCAACGCCGCCCAGATCGACGGATGCCACTGCTTCGCCCATGTCGCCGACATCCAGCCACCGGTCGAAGCCGCGCTGCTGATCACTCCTGCTTCCGCCACCGATGCCGCTGTCGCCGACTGCGCCAAGGCCAACGTGCGCCGAATCTGGTTCTACAGCGCCGGCTCCGGAGGCGCCGTCACCGACTCGGCCGTCGCCTTCTGCCGCGAGCACCAAATCGAAGTCATCCCCGGAGAATGCCCGTACATGTTCTTCCCGCAAAACGGCCTGCACGCCATCCATGGATGGATCAATAAGCTGATCGGGAAATTCCCCAAAAACGCGGTCGCGTAAAATTGGGTGTCCCATTTCTGGCGCGTTGTGTGCGCGAGAAGTGGGGATTCTGATTTTTGTGGGGACAGCCGCCCTCGGAAGCCTGCCCTGAGCGAAGTCGAAGGGTCCAGCGGGATTTTGCCTTATGTGGGGACAGCCGCCTCGGCTGTCCAGCGGCCCGGATCTTTCGGGCCGCAGTTTCTTTCGCGTGCAGTTGTCATTCCGAAGCGCGGCCGTATCGCGCGAGGAATCTGTTGTCCCCGCCCCGCTACGGAGTCAACACCACATGCACCTGCGTCTCATCATCCGTCGCGCCATTCCCATTCCGTCCGTAAATCACCACAACACAATCTCCGGCATTCACCGGGACCGGCTGGTAGAAGACGCTCTCGACCTTCTTCTGCAAGGTCGCCTTTCCCGTCTTTCCTTCAGGAATGTTGTACGACAGCGGCACGCTCGCCAGATGCACGGCGTCCGCCGGCAGCCAACTCTGCAGTGTCGACTTCAACTGCGGATTCGGAAATCCCGAGCCGTTCAGATTCTGCTCAAAAATTCCGCATCCTCCCGGCAGCAGGTAGAAGTCATTGGACGCTCCCCACGCCTCTCCCGTCGGCAGCGGACCGAAGTTATTCGTCCCGTCAAACGTGCTGTCGCTGATGTTGCCCTCCAACTCGACCAGGTGTCCTCCGGTCAGCATCGTGATCGGCATCGCGAACGCTTCGTCGTTGTTGAGCGTCGCATTTTCGCAGCCCCAGCTCATGCCGAAACAATATTCGCCGGTAATATCGATCACCGTGTTCGGATTCGCGCTCATCGGGACATAGGTCAAATCCAGATCCGCCGCCATCGTCACCTTTCCTCCATCCAGCGGACCGCCGCCGTAATAAAGGCCCACGCATCCGGTCATCGGCAACGGATTCGGAAACGTAAGGTTTACCGGAAACACCGAATCCGATTGCGCCGGATTCTTCGCAATGTCACTCCAGATAACGGTGGCCCCGCTCAGAGTCAGATCGTGCGCCGGACATTCTCCCGACCAATACACCAGTTGCCACAGCACTTCGCTGAAGTGCGGAGTGGCATTCGTCAGCGAAAGCGTCCCCGTCAGCGCGATCGCGCCCGCCGGAGAGTTCCCGCCATCCAGCACGTGATACATCCCAAGATAAGTCGGAAATCCCGGTAGCCAGGTCGTCTGGGATTGCTGAATGTGGAGAACGGACGGCGCCGCGCTCGCCTGTCCCCACAAACCCGCCGGGACGAGCGTCATCGCGAGAAGGATTACTTTCCAGTACATACGCATAGATATCCTGTCTTCTTCAAACATGGTTGAAGGGAAGGTGTGCAATTTGTGGCAACTTAGAGCCCGACACATCGGCTCTGCGTATGTAAACCCCGAACTTTCAAAAATATTCCGTAACGATTTGTAATCGCCAAGAAAGTTTTTGGAAGGAATGGGTGCATGCGTTCGCGTCCGCGCAAATTGATGCAGAGTCCCGTAGGGACGGCATAATGCAGCCCGGGACGTAAGTCCCGGGTGCGTGCCTTCATCGGAACCAGTCCCGTAGGGACGGCAGAAGTTTCTTTCGCCCCTTCGGGGCTTGGTCGTTTCTTCTGCTTTACCCACCGCTTGCGCGGTGGGCTGTAGTCTTTCGCTCCTTCGGAGCTGGGGCAGTTTGTGCGGGCTTGCGTGGTGGATTCGACGTTTGTAGTCGTGGATCAGGCGTGCCGTAGGCACGCGTTGTCTGTTGGCCGGCGTTCCCAGCGCTGAAGCGCTGGGCTACCGTCGGGCGTCCCTCCGGGACGCGGCCTTCGGCGGCGCTTTCGATCGCAATACGGGAAGATGATGACTTCGCCTGCCCTACGCTTTGCGTCGCCGCTGGCGCGGCTTGCCCTTCGGTCGAGTCCTGTTTTTTGAAGTCATGAGCCGGAACTGCGCTCGCTTGCGCTTTGCGTTCGGCTTCTTGGCGTTTGAGGATTTGGCCGCCGCGTTCCATGCGTTCCCACAGCTCTGGATCTTCGTCGACTACTGGCCTGGGCTTCATCGCGGATACGGCGGGGAGTTCGTCTTCGGCTCCCGGTTCGCCGGGTTCGACCCACGCGGCTGCGGCGGCTTGCGGCATCGAAGCGGCAGCGCTCGCTTCGCTCGCTGGACAGCCGATGGCGGCTGTCCCCACATTCATTTCCTTCTCCACATGAGTCTCTTCTTCTGGAAATGAATACTCGGGGACTTCGCGGACCATGTCGTGAGAGTTCCCGAATTTGGCGCGGCGGGAATTCTTTACCGCGATGTGTAGGGCGCGGAGGATCAGTTCGGCGCGCTTCAGGTCGATGGTGTTGCGCATCAGGGCGTTGATGACTTCCATCAGGCTGGACTGGATGCTTTCTTCGTCCTCGAGGATCGCGATGGGATGAAGACGGGATTGCGGTGGTTTGCGGACGCCGCGATGGGCGTTCTGGTGAAAGTAGCAGAAACGCTCTCCGTAGAGAGCCGGGGAGCCGCAACGGACTCCGGTGACCTTGATATGAGTGCAAGTTTTTGTAGGTGACATAGTGTTGATGGCTTCGTTGACCTTCTCGAGAATTTTTTTGTATTGCGGCCGTAAAATCTTGGCTTCACGGGAGTTAGGAGCGGATGAGAGGACGACGTCCGCGTAAAATTTTGGAAATAAAGGGTTTGTAACCAAAATATTGCGAACAAAGGAGATAAGGGAGGAATTCGAGTAGCGGGCGGGGAGTTTGGGGAGTTTCGAGGCGGGGAGCCACGGTTCGGACCTCGGGCATTGGACCTCGGACGTCGGCGAAACCCGCTCACCACAGAGGTCACGGGGTTTCACAGAGGGGTTCTGTGGGGTGGTTTGTGGTGGTTCTGATTTGGGACCCTGGCTCACGGTCCCAGAGTGGCAAATCTAGAATTTTGAGTAAAGGTCAGTTGTCACAAGAAAACTGGTTTTTCCTGTGGAAAAGTAAAAAAAATCAGAATCTCACGGTCGGCGGCGTTCGAGGTACCCACCCTTCGCAAAGGAGGCGAAGGATGGGGCACCCATTGAGATGGTGGTGTCCGCAGGTTCAAGGGTAGGCCACTCGCCTCCGCGGAGATTCGGATTTTCACTTGCCTATCAACTCCAAGACTGGATCCATTGGCTCCGCGATGGAGTAGCCGGAGTTGTGGATTTGCATATTGTAATAGCTGAGAGTTGTATTAACCCATGTTTCCGAGAGCGGAACATATTGACTGATAACACCTATGACTCGGATCCTGTTGCCCAGGCCGAGTGGTGTGACTTCGAGCACGGGGCCGCCGCTGTTTCCTTGAAAAGTAAGACAGTCTAAGACTAGGGTATTGTTCGTGTGGTTTAGGCCGGCAACAATGCCCTTGCGGAGCAGAGGTGCGCTGTAATCGATTTGTGGGGCTTGTTGAAGCCCAATAGAAGACGGATACCCTAGGACGTATACATCATTCGCGGTCAGGACCTCATTGAATCTCTTGATGAAATCGATCGGGGCGAGCAATAGCCCGGACTTCGTGGAGTGAAGTATTTCAACGCCACGAGATGGCTTCGCGGTGTGACTGGTAGCCGCAAGATGTTGATCGTTGGATCCGTCATCCATCTTGGCTATCTCGACAATTGCGACGTCGTGTGATGGGTGGGCTTTGACCTTGCCTGCAACGTTTAGTAGGGTCAGGTCAATGGAGACACGATTTTGTTCCTTTTCGATGGGATCTTTGGAATATGACACCAAGGTGGCCTTCCCGCACAGAAGTTGGGCCTCTGAGTTAGGTTCGGCTATTGCTTTGAAGAGTACGTGTCGGGCGGTGACAAGGTACACTGCAGGACCGGAGTTTAGGTAGAAACCGGATCCCTTCACCTCCACGGTGCCCGCTGTACAGTTCGTTAAGTCAATCAATACAGGATAGGCAAGGTTGTCGTCAGGAATCGCCCTTTGTCCAAACGCGGTGGATAAGCTTACGAAAATCAGAGCAATACATATGGCGCCTAGTTTCATTCGAAGCTCATCTCCTCGGGTACGTGCGCAGAGTTAGCCTTACTCGGACACGCGCGTCGCTAGGTGCTGGCTCGCCAGCGAAAAAACCGTTCGATGGGTAATTTTAGATTTACCGTTGTTTTATCCTTTGCGAAGTCCTGCCAGCGATTGACGATACCAAATCCCTGATCTTTGTCCAGAAGGTGCAGCCTCAAGATGCTGTCTTCGAGAGCTTCCTGTCTTCCTATAGGCAGGCCTAGAGCGTCGCCTTTCAACGCATCTTTCTCGAATGCTTCCTTGGATATACCTTCAATGAGATGCGCAATGCTCCTGACGCCGTAACGAAATGTGGTATGTGCAATGAAGCGAAGAAGGGAACGGGGAACGAATACCAAATCTTCTCCGAAACGATCTTTCAAAAGAGACACTGTCACACAGACTTTGTCTACACGACGATCTCGTTCTTCAGTGCGCAAGTCGAATTCGGGGATGTTGATGACGCCGCCGTTGATTCGAGATAGAAGGTCAACTAGTTTCCCTGTTGGAGCATAATCGCTTTGAGGTTCACCATCCAGTCTCATTAGCGCCGAGCGCATCATTGCCTTTGGCAGTTCCGGATTGCTCCCTGCTAACACGATGACTGACTTTCCGAGCCTGAGATCACGATGTCCTACATGGAGTGCACCCTCCCACAGAAGCGGAAGCAGTGCCGGATAGCGAGAAGGATCGCTGTCGAATTCATCGAGGAATAGAAGCGGAAAACGGTCATTGACTTTGAGGTTACGCAATTCATCGATCGGTTGCGCCATGTCGTCGGTGGATTGCATGGTTGCCATATTGAAGGTAACCGCCTGCACGCGATCTCCCTTCATCGCACCCGCAAGTTGTTTGATGAAATGCGACTTGCCAGCTCCGGGAGCGGCGAGCATCAAGGCGTTGAAAGGCCTCTTCCGAGTTGAGTCTCGAAGATATGCAGTGATTTGTTGAATGAGATGCGAAATCTCCTCGCGGTGAGGATCGTCGAGAGTTGCATAGCCTTTTAGTAGGGACTCGCTTTCCTCAAAGGCCAAGGCACAACGACCGTCCGGTACTTCTTTGACGTCAATGATTGTGTCTTGGATGATCTTCCGCGCTGCGTTCGTCTTCTGCGTAGCACTTAATTTCCGAAATGCAACTATTGCCTCGTAGTCTTTTACGTCGATGGCCGAATCATCAAAAAGGAAATTGTGTAGTCTTTTCCTGACCGGGGTAGCACGGACGATACGAGTGTGTGTTTTCTTTCGAACAGCCATTTCTCTTACCTCGCTATTCAGTCGAACTAAGCGTGGCCCGCAAAATGGGGGTCCTACGGCATAAGTGCCGCGGGACCCCCGTCCTGGTGCGTCCTTTTTACAACTGTAAGTCGATTGCGGAAAGTACACAGTCGTGTAACTGGGGTGGCACGAGGGAGCTATGAGCGAGTGAGCTACGAGCAATGAGCTATGAGCAAACCCAACGACTTCGAGGATTCCCTGATTCCGCTGGGATTCGGGAAGCGCGTAGGGATCCTTCGACTGCGTTTTCGTCCGCTATCGCGCACGAAAACTCCGCTCAGGATGACATGAGCTTGGAAGGGGCGAAAGAAACTGCGGCCCACAACATCCGGGCCGCCGGACAGCCGAGGCGGCTGTCCCCACATAAATCAAAATCCCCACTTCTCGCGCACACACCGCGCGAGAAATGGGGCACCCGGTTTGGTGTGACTTTGAAACTCGAAACTTGAAACTCGAAACTTGAAACTTGAAACCCACCGTTTGAGATAATCCTAGGTTGTCCGAAAACAACCTGGGAGGCTTCTTGAACGTACTGTTGTTGGAGAACATCAGCGCGGTGGCGGTGGAGCAGTTTCGCGCTGCGGGACACAAGGTCGATTCGCACAAGCCGGCGCTCGAGGAGCGTGAGCTCATCGAAAAGATCCGCGAGGCGTCGATCCTGGGCGTGCGCTCGAAGACGAAGGTGTCGCCTGCGGTATTCGACGCGGCGAAAAAGCTGGTGGCGGTGGGCGCGTTCTGTATCGGCGTCGACAAGATTGATTGCAAGGCGGCGAACGAGCGCGGCATCGCGGTGTTCAACGATCCGCACTCGAACTCGCGGTCGGTGGCCGAGCTGGCCATGGGAGAGATCATCCTGCTGCTGCGGCGGACGTTCCAAGCGTCCACCGAGATGCATCGCGGCGAGTGGAACAAGTCGGCGGCGGGGGCGCATGAGGTCCGCGGCCTGACGCTGGGGATTGTGGGATACGGCAAGATCGGCTCGCAGCTCTCGGACCTTGCCGAGGCGATGGGCATGCGCGTCATCTTTTATGACAGCGCGCACGTGCTGGCGCGCGGCAATGCGCGCGGCGTCAGCTTTCGCGAACTGCTGGAGACGGCGGATGTGGTCACGCTGCACGTCGATGGGAAAAAAGAAAATCAGAATCTGTTCGGGAAAGACGAGTTCGCCGGCATGAAGCAGGGCGCGTGCTTCCTGAACCTGAGCCGCGGGTTCGTGGTCGATCACGAGGCGCTGGCGGCGAATCTGAAGTCCGGGAAAATTTCCGGCGCGGCGATCGACGTATTTCCGCAGGAGCCGGAGTCGGGGCATGAGTTCGTCAGCGCGCTGCGGACGTTGCCGAACGTGATCCTGACGCCGCACGTCGGAGGATCGACGGAAGAGGCGCAGCAGAATATCGGGTCGTTCGTGTCGGCGAAGCTGCTGGATTACGTGAAGACAGGCGATTCGACGCTGAGCGTGAATTTTCCGCCGGCGCACCTGGAATATGAGCAGGGATCGTACCGGCTGATGCATATCCATCAGAACGTGCCGGGCATTCTGCGGGCGATCAACGATATTCTCGGCGACCGCGGGATCAACATCGAGCGGCAGGCGCTGAACACGCGCGGGACGCTGGGATATGCGATCTATGACATTAACCGTCCGTGCGACGCTGAGTTGATGAAGGATCTACGCGGGGTGCCGCATACGATTGCGGTGCGCGCGCAGGGATGTTGAGTCTCGAGCTACGAGCTGCGAGCAAATAGCAGATTCCTCACCGGCTTCGCCGGTTCGGAATGACAAGAAAAGCTAGGAGTTCTGCTTGTACCTCGTAGCTCGAAGCTCGCAGCTCACTGCTGTCTTCTTGCGCGGCGTAGGGTTTCTGAAGGAAGCTCGCCGAACATTTGGCGGTATTCGCCGGAGAAGCGGCCGAAGTGAAGGAATCCCCACCGCGACGCTACGCCGCTAACGCTCGTCTGCTCTGCCGGTTGCAGCAATCCACTGCGAACCTGCGCCATCCGGACATTGCGCAGGAACTCCATGGGCGTGCATCCGCGCTTGCGGCGGAAGGAGTGTTGCAGAGTGCGGGCGTTCACACCTGCAGCCTGGCAGACGTCTCCCAATGAGAGCGGGAGATGTGCATTGGCGCGCATGTATTGTTCGGCAGCATCGAGTTGGAAGCTGCCGGCCTCCGCCGTCCGGTTAGCGAGACGCGTGTAGTTGTGTGAGTGAGCGCGCAAAAGCAAGGAGGTGATGGCGTCCTCAAGCGCGCGGAGCGCGAGGGAATCATCGCCGTCGGTGGCGCGAAGAGCGTCGTCGTAGTCGAGGCAGAGCTGGCGCAGACGCTGTCCAGCCGCGCTGCGCAAAGAAAACGCGGGTGCGAAGAATAGTTGGCTGTGCACTTCGCGGTCGAGCATCTTCTCGAGCTCTTCGAGCAGGGCTTCCCGCGAAAAGCGGACGAACAGGACCTCGTAGTTCGGCGTGGTGCGCACTTCCACCGGAACGATTGGCGACTGAACGAACGCGGTGTCGGAATTGACGTTGACCGTCTCGCGGGACGTGCAATGCGTCCCCGCTCCGCTGCCTGCGAGATCAAAGACGAGCGCAAACGAGTCGGCGGGCAGGCAGGACTTCACCCGCATCATTCCCGCGGTTGCAACCCGCGAGGTGGTGATGCGTGCCCCCTCAGTAATTGCGATCCTGGTAGAAAACGCCGGCGAGCCGGGCATGAGTTCGGACGAATACGGGATGGCGGCGTCCCTGAGAAAGAAGGCAGCCTGATCTAGGTCCCTGGTTTCTAATAAACGAGTGCTGTCTACGACCCCTATTTGATTCACGCACTTCCCCCCGGAGCAAGTGCGGCCCGGTTCACTTGCGCAACGGTAGAAGCGCATGAACCGGCTGACCGTGAAAGCATTGTAGCTTGGAGAGTCCAGTTTGAATAGCACTTACGAGGCAACTAAAGCGTTTTATGAATGCTTTCGGGTGCGATTGCGGCAAGTGGATAGGGCAAGGGATTTCTTTATGATCAAAATTCCGAGAGATTTTTTCGTACAGATAGAGGTGATGGTACGTTCGTCATCGAGCCGGTGCGCCGAACTTCGCCCGGCGGATTGACCCTGCGGCAGGAATGCGAAAGAGTAGGCTCAGCAATCGCAAGCCAGTCGGCGATGGGGAGCTGGGGATGCGGGAAGGCCGCGAAGTCCGGCGCTGGGAGCGGTACAACGTGATGATCTCGGTCAATGTGACGATGATCGAGAACGGGAAATGCGTCCGCCTTGCCGGACAGGCTTGCGATATCAGCAAGGGCGGACTTCGGCTGCTCGTCACGAGAATGATCGAAGAAGGCACAAACCTGACGATGCACTTTCTTCTGCCGTACTATTCCAACGAACTTGAGATCTTGGGCGTGGTGCGAAACCGGGACAGGTTCACCCATGGAGTCGAGTTCATCAACCCGACTGCTTATCAGCAGCACATCATTGAACGAACGTGCGACGTATTCGCGCTGCTCAGCGACTGACCGTACGCGAACTCCTCGTTGTATTCCAGTCATCTAGCCAGAGTTGGTCCCGATCGCTATCCTGTGGGGCTTCGGAATTGCGAAGGAAGTTGCTTTCGCTCGCGAAAAGCGATTTCTCGTGCGATACGGCTGCGCTTCGGAATAACAAAGCGTAAAGTATGGTTCGCGCTGCGGAATGGCGGCGGTTAGGAGTGAAGATGAAGGGGCTCAAAGGTAAGCGGGTCTTGATCACAGGCGGGGCGTCGGGGATCGGGGCGGCTACGGCTGCAAGGTTTCTTGAGGAAGGATCGAGCGTTTGTGTGCTGGACCGGGATGCGTCGGCGTGTGCGCGCGTGAAGCATGAATTGTCCGGCCTGGGAGAAGCGATCATTGCGGACGTGACGGATCTGATGCAGGTCGAGGCGGCGTTCGCGGAGGCGATCCGGCTGATGGATGGCGTGGATGTGCTGATTAATAATGCAGGCATCAGCATCCGCCACAAGTTTCTCGACATTACTCCGGAAGAGTGGGAGCGCGTAATTGCGGTCAACCTGACCGGGGTATTTTATGTAGCGCAGACGGCCGCGCGGCATATGTGGGAGCAGGGGAGTGGAGTGATTTTGCAGACGGCGTCCACGAACGGGGTGATGGGGTATCCATTTTATGCAGACTACAACGCGACCAAAGCGGGCGTCATCGAGTTGACGAAGTCGATGGCGCTCGAACTGGCGCCGAAGGTGCGCGTGTGCGCGGTAGCACCTGGATATGTGCTAACGCCAATGCAGAGGGCTGAGTATTCCGATGCGATGCTGGCGGAGGTCAACGGTAAGATCCCGATGGGCCGGCATGCGTCGCCCGAAGAGATCGCTGGCCTGTTTGCGTATCTCGCGTCAGATGACGCAGCGTTCGCAACCGGGCACGTGTTTACGCTGGATGGTGGAGAAACGGCTGGCGGATTAGCCAGCCGGTAGTTCTCGTTCGCAGATTGCGCGGAACAGCAGATTCCTACTTGCTCGCTGCGCTCGCGCGGTCGGAATGACAAGATTAGCTGAGATCAACATCGCCACTTCTCGCAATACCGGCCAGAAATGGGGCACCCAGGTTTCTTATGCGCTTGCAGAATCGAGTTGCGTTGATTACTGGTGGGACTTCCGGTATTGGGGAAGCGACCGCGCTTTTGTTTGCGAAGGAGGGTGCGCGAGTCGCGATTGTGGGGCGCAATAACGTGCGCGGAACTGATGTTGTGAGCCGGATCAAGCAAGCGGGTGCGGAGGCTATCTTCGCTGCCGCGGATGTGAGTTCCGCGACGGATTGCGAGCGAACCGTGCAAGAAGCCATCGCGGCGTTTGGAAGAATCGACATTCTCTTTAATAATGCCGGCGTGTTTTATCCGCAGACTGCGCTTGAGTGTTCCGAGCGCGAGTGGGATGAGCAGATCGACATCAATCTGAAGGGCACGTTTCTTATGTCGAAATACGTGCTTCCCGGAATGATCGAGCGTAAGAGCGGAGTGATCATCAATAACGCGTCGGGGTGGGGAATTGTGGGAGGCGATCACGCGGTTGCGTATTGCGCTTCGAAGGGCGGCGTCGTGCTGATGACGAAGGCGATGGCCATTGATCACGGCCCGCAAGGGATTCGCGTGAACTGCATTTGTCCGGGAGATGTGGAGACGCCGATGCTGCCTGCGGATGCCAAGATGCGCGGATTGAAGTGGGAAGACTATATCGCTGGATGCGCGAGCCGCCCTCTGGGTCGGGTGGGAACGGTCGATGAGATTGCGAAGGCGGTGCTGTTCCTGGCGTCGGATGATTCGTCGTTTATGACGGGCGCGGCGCTGGTCGTGGATGGCGGAGGGACGGCCGACTAGTGGCTGCGCGACACAAACAGGCGGCCGTATTCCTGGGAGGTGGGCGCATCACCAGCGCGATGGCGGCGGGGTTGCGACTGGCCGGAGATCGACGGGAGATTGTTGTCTACGACCGGAATCAAGACAAGCTGCGGCGGATGAAGAAGGAATCGAGGATTCGGATTGCTCGAAGCCTGGAGGACGCTTTGCAATCCGACAGCCTGGTTGTTATCGCCGTGCGGCCGGGATCCGTTGCTGAGCTCCTGGGGCAGATCGCGGAGTGCAGCGCTCAGCCGAAGCTGATCGTGAGCCTGGCCGCGGGAATTCCGCTGAAGAATCTGCGGACGTGGTTTCCAAAAGTAAGGTGGGTGCGGGCGATGCCGAGTCCGGTATGCCGCGTAGGGCGCGGGTTGACGGCATTATGTTTTGAGCGCGGCATGAGTGCGAAGGATCGAGCATGCGTGCGGAATTTGTTTGCGAGGGTTGGCCAGGTGGTCGAGGTGCCGGAGCGAAAATTCGATGCGTTTACGACGACGTATTCGTCGAGCCATGGATATCATGCGCTGGCGGCGCTTGCGTCGGCAGCGAAGCGTGCAGGATTGGATCGAACGACGGCGTTGATGGCGGCTGCCCATGCGCTGGCCGATGGCATTGAGTATTGGCGCGAGAGCGGATTGAGTCTCGCCGAGTTGTTGCACGAGGCGGCGACGCCGGGAGGCATTGCGGCGGAGACGATGGCGGCGACGGATCGTGCGGGATATCGGCGGGCGGTGCGGAAGGGATTGCGTGCAGGGATTGAGCGGGCGCGGAGGAACGCGAGGTAGGGGATTGGTACTGTCCCTCCGGGAATCGTATCGACATTATGTTGAGTACCCGTCAGTTCGTGACGGCTATCGCATTTCGTTGTCGCGGCGCCGCAAACACACGGTCTGCCGTTTCTTTCGCCCCTTCGGGGCTATTGTCTTCTCCCGCCGTCAACACCCACGGCTTGCGCCGTGGGCTGCATTCTTTCGCCGCTTCGCGGCTGCTCCTCAAAACATTGCTTTGCGCAGGCTCGCGGGACACCTTCGGAAGTGTCACATCTACCGTCCTCAATCTCTAAAGATCGCGCTACATTACGAGCGTCGAAGTGAATCGTTGCAATAAATTTCACACTAGTCGCAGGTGTCGAACGGGGATAGATTCTACCGGCTCACAGGCTCGGGTTTTGCGTTACCGCGTCGACGTAGAAGTTCAGCGATCCGGCAGATGCAACTTTTCGTTTCATCGTGGGTTGCATGAACCGTCAGCCAAGGAGATGAGAGAAGTCATGAAGAGTCGTTCAGTTGCAAGAATTGCATTCAGCGCCGTAGCCTCGATCTTTCTGATGTGTTTATCCGGATGGAGCCAGTCGGTGAGTTTTCAACCTCCCGCGAGCCGGATCAAGTTCATAGACTCGAGTAATCCTGCAACGAATCCGTTTCCGCAGTCGGTCGCGATCGGCGATTTCAACGGAGATGGCAAGCAGGACCTTGCCGTTCCGGTCTATAGCATCTTCACGTCATTCAGCGACCTCACCATTCTGCTGGGTAACGGCAACGGAACATTTACCGAGGGGCCCGTGGTTGGCGTAAGCGGACAGAATGTGAACAATGCCGTGGCGGCCGATTTCAATGGCGATGGAAAACTCGATCTGGCGATTTCGCTTCCGGACGCGAATGAAATCCAGGTGCTGCTCGGGAATGGCGACGGTACGTTTGACGCGCTATCGCCTGTATCGGCGGATGCGATCTTTGTGATTGCGACGGGCGACTTCAACCGTGACGGAAAGCCGGATCTGGTGTTAGTGAATCCGGGAACAAGTTCGGTGACGATCCTGTTGGGGAACGGCGACGGAACGTTCACTGAAAAGACGAACGTCGTGATGTCGGGCGGGGCGGAGGCAGTCGCGGTGGGCGATCTGAATCGCGATGGGATTCCGGATCTCGCCGTCGTGAATGGCGTCAGCGATACGGTGACGATCCTGCTGGGAAAAGGAGACGGCACGTTCACACAGGTGAAGGCACAGCCGGCGACGGGGATTGAGCCGCTGTCGGTGGCGATCGGAGATTTTAATGGCGATGGAATCGCTGATCTTGCGGTCTCGAATCAGAACAACGGATTTCCAAACCTGGGCACGATCACCATACTGCTGGGGAATGGAAAAGGCGGATTCAAGCCGACGACCACGAGTCCGCAAACCGGATCGATTCCAGAGACGATTGCGGTCGCGGATTTTGACGGCGATGGGAAACCGGACCTGGTTACGGCGAATGCCGGGAGCAATACGATCTCAGTGCTGCTCGGGCAGGGACACGGAGTGTTCGGCAAAGCGCTGACTTTTTCGGCGGGCAAGGATCCGCTTTGCGCGGTGGTTGGAAACTTCAACGGGGACAAGATTCCGGATTTGGCGATCGCGAATAATACGACGGCGTCGACGACGATATTGGTGGGGCAACGGTGAGCGGGCGAGTTGGTGTTTCTTTCGCCCCTTTCAGAGGCTGACTCATGTTTCAATGTGCACCCACGGCTTGCGCCGTGGGCTGCACTCTTTCGCCGCTTCGCGGCTAGCTTTCCTGCCGGGCTACCGATCGTCCACCCGCTTGTGATGCGCCGGCAGAGACGTTGCGAGCAACGTCTCTACGATGAGATTCGCTCCTACTTCGCGGGAGTGATCGTGATGTTGCGGAAGGAGACGTGTCCGGCTTCGCTCCCTTGCAGGTAGATCGGGCCGGGTAAGCCTTCGTTGCTGTCCAAAGCGCCTCCGGTGATTCCCGGAATTTCCTGGTTGTCGATGATGGTCTGACCGTTTTGCACGACCGTGACCATGCGGCCGATGAGGGTGATGTCATAGGTCTGCCACTCTCCCGGACGTCGCGGTTGTTCCGGCGAGGGCGCGAGGAATCCATAAATTCCGCCGGTGCGCATGGTGGCACCTTCCGGATCGGCGTCATTCTCGATCTGGAGTTCATAGCGGCTGCGCAGGTAGATCCCGCTGTTAGCGCCTTTTTCGCAATTGAATTCGACATGCAATTTGAAGTCGTTGAACTTGGCCGTGGTGATGAGTTCGGGCCCGCGGCCGGGACTCACGAGAATTCCATTTTCGACCTGCCATTTCGTGGTCGCGTTCGGGTCGCTTGGGGTCCATGCGGACAGGTCTTTGCCGTTGAAGAGTTGTACTGGCTTTCCCCATTTAGGAGTGCCCGTTCTCTTTAAATCGGGCGCGCGGACGCCGGTCCATTGCCAGGGAGTTCCGTCCTGCCCGGTGGTGGTGCCAACCAGCTTGTCGCCCGAAAGCTTCCCCTGAAACACCATGTCGTCCTTCCGGTCTTCTTCTTCTTTGGGCGACACGAACATGATGTTGCCGTTGGAGATTTCAGCCTTGGGAAGGGGCCGCGCATGTCCCCAGCGGCTGACCATGCGGACCTGGAATTGTCCGCCATCTTTGGTAATTTCCAGCCAGGAGGGGTAGTCACGCTGCGGAGTGTGCAGGGTGAGGTCCCAGCGGCCGAGAAATTTATCGTCTGCGCTCTGCGCAAGACTGCGAGCTGAAAAGGGTAGTTGGATCAGAAGAAAAAGAGCGACGTTCAGCACGAGGAAAATTGTTCGGCGAGTCATATTGTGCGAGTCCCGATCGCGGAGCCAGTGTACCGCAACGGTGGCTGGGTGCTTACGGGAGTCGGATCAAAATCCTTAGCCTCGGTTAACGGCAAATACATAGATCCCTTCGACTTCGCTCAGGGCAGGCTCTGAGGCGGAAAACACCGCCTCAGGATGACAAAATTGTTGCGTATGCAGAAGTGTTGGGGGCACTCAATAGTGGTTGTGCAATAGCAGATTCCTCCTTGCTCGCTGCGCTCGCCCGTCGGAATGACAAGGGCGCTAGGTTACTTTCGTCATCCGAGGTGAGGTGTGGATTCTGCAAGAATAGATGTGAGGTCCGGACGAACAGATCCGGCGTCGGGGTGTGTGTTCGATGGAAGTGACTACGTCAAAAGCGGTGCGGCGCAGTACGAGGGTGCGCGTGGAGATTCCGGTAAGCGTCATCAGCCTCGACCGGAGGCGTCCGTTTGGAGACAAGTGCACGCTGCTGGTTGTCAGCGCACAAGGATGTGGATTCCGGAGTACCGAGGAGCTGCAGATTGAAACTCCAATCATGCTGAGCGGGCTTCCCGGAGGCGGGAGTGTGACGGGGCGCGTGGCAAGCTGCGTTCCGCTGGGAAACGAGGGGAAGGAGTTCCTGATCGGGGCAGCGCTTTATACGCACGGAAATGTGTGGGGAATCGCGAATCCGCCGGCAGACTGGAATGTTGCGGCGAAGGACGATCCGGTTGCTCCGGCTGCCGGTAATGCACCGGTTCCCGCGGAGCAGGTGACGGTAAAGAAGAAGGCCTGGCCTTACAACATGTTTGAGGCTGGGGCTGAGTTGCACCCGGGGCGGAAGTAGTGCCTCCCAGGTGATTACAGCAGACTTCTCGCGCGATACTACTGCGCTGCGGAATGACAAACCTCCTGAGTCGATCTGACCTCGATTTCATGCGATGCGAGCAACATTCCCACTCCTGGAAAATTCGGCCAGAAATGGGGTAACCCCAGATTCCTCTAGATCCGCGGTTCAGCGGAAAACCTCCGATAAGAACAATCATCTCTCTTGGGCTTTGGTAACCTTCGCTCTCGTTACCGGGACTGCGATACTTACTAGGCCTATGGAAGACGAGTTCGAATCATCCGCGAGACTACTGCCGCCGCCGAAGCGAGAGAAGGTGGAACAAGTGGAGCGTCCGTTCCGCGTGAAACTGCGCGGATCGGTGCTGGTGTTGGTGCGCTTGCCCAACAAGCGCGATGTACGCGGCGCGATTCACCAGCTTTCGACGACGGGCGGTGTGATCCATTTGGAAAAGCCGCTCGATGAAAAGCTCGGAGTTGAATTGATCTTCCATCTGCGCGAGACGACGATCCGCAGCAAAGCGCAGATGCTGTTTCCCATGTGGGCAACGCAGGGCTGGATGCAGCCGTTCCGTTTCGTCGAACTCACCGACGCGGACCGCGAAACCCTGGATACGAATCTCAAGCAGTTTGTGTCCGGCGAGGCGCCGAAGGCGAAGGCGGCCGGGGCTAGCTAGTACTCAGTACCTAGTTTCGGACATCGGACATCGGACATCGGACTTCGGACCCAAGACCCAAGACCCAAGACCCAAGACCCAAGACCCAAGACCCAAGACCCAAGACCCAAGACCCAAGACCCAGATCCGACTTCTGGCGTTGAATCTGAAACCTCTTGACATTCGAGGAATACGAGTTTTCCTCCTGCTTTTTCCGAGGTTACTCTGGTTACATTGGGGTTGTGGATTGGGAGGCCTATCATCACTTAATAGGAATAATTCCATGAAGCGGCTTCAGTTTCTTGTATCGCTGACGAACAACGATAACGACTATCAGCAGGAACAGGCGGCAGCGGCGCAGAACGCAGCGCGGCGGTTCGGCGTGGATGTGAAGATCATCGACGCCAATAATGACGCGGTGGCTCAGAGCCAGCAACTGCTTGAGCATGTGCAGAGTTCGTCGGGGCGACCGGACGCGATCCTCTTTGAGCCGGCCGGTGGGACGGCGTTTCCGCAGGTAGCACGCGCCGCAGCGCAGGCAGGAATCGGCTGGTGCGTGCTCAATCACGAAGTGGATTATGTTCTGGAGTTACGGCGCACGTACAAGATTCCGATCTTTGCGATCAGTTCGGATCACACTGAGGTTGGGAAAATCCAGGGACAGCAATTTGCGGCTCTGCTGCCGAACGGCGGAAACATTCTCTATATCGAAGGTCCGGCGAATAGTTCAGCGGCAAAGGAACGCACGGCTGGAATGATGAAGACGAAGCCGGCGAACATCCAAGTGAAGTCGATGCGCGCGAACTGGACCGAAGAGAGCGCACACAAGACGGTAAGTTCATGGCTGCGGTTGCGGACGTCTCAGGAGAGCCGGATCGACCTGGTCGGCGCGCAGGATGACAGTATGGCGATGGGCGCGCGCAAGGCGTTCAGCGAGATCCCGGAGGAGTACCGGGCGCGGTGGATGAAGATTCCAATCACGGGCTGTGATGGAATGCCCAAGACGGGACAGGCGTGGGTGAGAAACGGGTCCTTGGCGGCGACGATTTTCATTCGGCCGAACACGGATCTTGCGATCGAGATGCTCGTGGAGACGTTCAAGAGCGGCGCGGTTCTGCCCGAGTGCAAGATGACGACGCCGGAGTCAATTCCGTCACTGGCCGATCTGGAGGCCGCGGGACAGAAGTTGGCGAGAGCGGCAAAGGTCTAAAAAGGTTTCAACGTTTCAGGGTTTCAAGGTTTCAAAGTTAGGGCGTCCTTGCGGACGCCCTTTTCGTCTATCCGAGATTCTCTACTTCAGTTCTTCCACGAATGCCAGGCTGGCGGACTCTACCGGGATCATCTTGAAGGCGCTGCCGTTTTGAAATTCGTATTGATCTTCGGCTGCCTTCTCCCAGGAGGCGAAGGTTACATGCAACGATTTCGCGGTTGCATGCAGCTCCCTTGAGATTTGCACGAACGACTGGAAAGCGCTGATGGAGCCGACCGGGTTTAGGTTCGCGGCGATGTTCATGCTGGCATTGGCAATGTCGTAGGCCAAGTGAATCTTCTCGCCGGTGGTGAGGCCCTCCGCGCCAAGCTTTGAATCTTCCAATCCTGGATAGCGAACGAACAGGCGGGTGTAGTTGTTGGCGAAGCGCCGGGCCTGCGGGCCCGCCGTCGGAGTGATCGCGGGCATGTAGATGGGCGAGAGGATGATCTCTTCTTTCTCCAGCTTCAGCAGGAGCACACCGTTTTTCGTTTCGACTTTCTTGATTTCCGCGGGCGTGACGGAGAAGGAATCAAAATCGGTCTTGCGGGAAGAGGCATTCTGGAGGATCAGATCGCCGAGCCCGTCGTTGCCCGCGTTGTGATCGGGAGGAATGGGCTTGCCCTTCTTGTCGTAGGAGGAGAGAAAGATCATCTGCAGACGGTCGCGAGTCAGTTCACACTTCACCGCGTGATCTCTCTTGTGGCCGCGCAGTTCGGCGTAGAAAAACACGGGAAGATTCTGACTGGCGACGGCGTCGAACGATCGCGCGGCAGAACGGCCGTCGTTGGCCTGAAGGTAGACGAATCCCATGAGTTCGTTGGCCTCGACGCCGAGCGGGAAGAGAGTCAGGGCGTTGGCCAGGTGGTCGGCGGCATCCGCGATCTGCTGTTGAGCATAGGCGAATGGAACACTTACACCGGCAACCAGGCGTGAGCTCCCTTTTTTCTTCTTATACATTTTGTTCTTGTTGCGTTGCGCCTGTTTGTAGAGCGCAGCGCGGTCGTCCATGCCATTGAAGGTGAGATTCATGGCGCGGTTGAGCAGGTCGGAGAGGATGTCCTCGGCTTCGCCGACTTCTTCGTCGTACTTGTCTTTCTTTACTTCCAGCGTGTCGAGATGGATTTGAGCTTCGGCTTGGGCGGAGGCGTCGGTCGTCAGCTTGGCATATTGAGTGAAGTGATCGCGGGCTGCATCGAGATTTGCGAAAGCTTCCTGGATCAGAGCCAGGCGCCATTGAGTTGGCGCGAAGTCGGGAGCGATGGTTTCAGCTTTCTGAAGCTGGGCGAGAGCACGATCGAACCTGCGCTCCTCCAGGGACCGCGCGGCCGCAGAGTACAAACTTCGAACCTGAGATCCCTGAGGATCGGGCAGTTTCTGAAGGGCATCGAGATCGGCGAGGCGAAGCTGGACGTGGGTGGCGTCGGTGGCGTTGGGCGCGAGCTCGAGGTAGCGCTGCAACAACTGGGAGGCTTCTTCGGAGCGATCGTTGTCTTCCGCGCAGATGGCGAGATCGAATGCGAGAGCGGGCGACGTGATGGTGGACGACTTCATGCCACTGAGCGACTGGCAGAGATTGGCATGGCTATGCTTGCGTGGGGAGGCGTGGATATTCGTCGTTGCTGAACTCTCTACGAAGTTGGTTTGCGTGACATTCGGTGCATTCGGCGTCGCCGCGGCAGGAGTGCTGTCTTCAAGCGACGTGTCGAAGCCGATCTCGTCCATCAGCCGGTTGACGTAGAGGTTGTGATCTTTTTCGACGGTGGAGGGAGTGGCTGTCTGCTGCCCGGTGACCCAGAGCGTACGAAGCTCTTTCAGCTTGCCGCTGCGCTTGGGATCGGCGGTGGAAGAGATGGCTTCGTCGAGGTATCCGAGCGCGACCGCGGGATCGTTCATTTTGTAGTGACAGAGCGCGAGATCGTAGGCCAGCACTCCTCCGGAGCTGTGGAAGTCGAGTGCGGTTTCGAGAATGTCGCTGGCGGGCTTGACCTGGCCATGCTCGTAAAGTGCGCGGGCGCGCTTGAGGGCATCTTTGACGCGGCCACGAATCTCGTCGTCGATGTGCTTGATGGCTTTGTCGGCGTCCTTGGTCTCCCAGAAAGCCTGCGAGCTGGCATATTGCTTGCGGGCTTCGACGAGATCGCCGGATTTTTCCGATTCCTTGGCCTGTTCGATAAGTACTTTCGCCTGCGCTTCGAGCGCTTTCTTTTCGTCTTTCTCTTCAGACGAGAAGGCGGGAGTGACAGCCAACAGCAGCACGAGAATCAATGCGAACTTCATAATCACACCATCCTGAGCGGTAGGATCGGCGATTGCCTGAATAACCCCGGGAAGGTCCCCTATCAGATAAAGCGGTTTTGCCATCGGTGATTGGGTCAGGAGGAAGGCGATTTATTGCGGCTTGACAGGGCAGGTAAGCTGTCTCGGTCTGCGAAATGGCTTTTTTCTGATTTGTAACGTTCCGTTAACAATCGACGGGTATAGGGGAAGCACGACTGGGGGCGTCAATACCATGGAATTGAAGGAACAGCGACCGGCATCGGTCTGGGATGAGATTGCCGAAAGCAAAGCGTTTCGAGACCTGATGGCGACGAAGAAGATCTTCATCGTGCCGGCATTCGTGTTCTTTGTGCTGTATTACTTTGCCCTGCCGGTGCTGGTGGGATATGCGCCGCGATTCATGAGCATGAAGGTGATCGGGCAGGTGAACCTGGCGTATCTGTTCGCGCTGTCGCAGTTCGCCGTGGCGTGGATCATTGCAGGGTTGTATGTGCGGGCTGCTGGAGACTTTGACCGGCTGGCCGAGGACATCGTGGAGAAGGCCGAAAACTCGAAGGGGGACCAGTAGGCCATGAATATCTCCCTGGTGATGTTCCTGGTGTTTATCGCGATCACTCTGGCGATTACCTATTGGGCTTCGAAGCGGTCGGCTGGGGCCAGTGCATATTTTGCGGCGGGACGGCAGATCAAAGGATGGCAGAACGGTATCGCTGTGGCGGGAGACTACATGAGCGCGGCATCGTTTCTTGGGATCGCGGGAATCATCGCGTTCCAGGGCTATGACGGCTTCTTGTTTTCGGTGGGCTGGTTGGTGGCGTATCTGACCGTGTTGCTGGTGATCGCTGAGCCGCTGCGGAATGCCGGGAAGTACACCATGGCGGATGTGTTGGCATACCGGCTGAAGCCGCGTCCGGTGCGGGCGATGGCGTCGCTGAGCACGCTGACCGTCAGCACGTTTTACATGATTGCTCAGATGGTCGGAGCAGGCGCGCTCGTGAAATTGTTGCTGGGAGGATATGTCAGCTACAACGCGGCAGTGATCGTGGTTGGAATACTGATGATTGTGTATGTCGTGTTCGGAGGGATGCTGGCGACGACCTGGGTGCAGATCGTGAAGGCCGTGCTGCTGATGGCGGGGACGATCCTGCTCAGCATTCTGGTGATGGCGCATTTCGGTTTCAGCTTCGGAGATTTCTTCAATGCCATCGCGCACGTCACGTATCACGACGCAAAAGGCCAGGAAGTGGTGAAGGATTTCCTCCAGCCGGGGCTTCGTTACAAGCCGCCGTACGGGCCGCTGGATTTGATTTCGCTGGGGCTGGCACTGATCTTCGGAACGGCCGGGCTTCCCCATATCCTTATGCGTTTTTATACGGTGCCGGATGCGAAGACGGCGCGACACAGCGTGGTATGGGCCATGGTGTTGATCGGCAGCTTCTACACCATGACGACCTTCCTCGGATTTGGAGCGGCGACGATCGTGGGGCCGGATTTCATCAAGGCGCATGGCGGCACAAATATGAGCGCTCCTTTGCTCGCGCAAGCGCTGGCAGGAAACATATTCTTTGCATTCATCTCGTCGATTGCGTTTGCGACCATCCTGGCAGTGGTGGCGGGCTTGACGATCAGTGCGACGACGTCTTTCTCGCACGACCTGTGGACGAACGTGATCCACGGAGGCAAGGAACGGAGACCGGGCGAAGAAGTGCTGGTGGCGAGGATTTCGGCGTTCGTGGTGGGAGCGGTGGCAATAGGGATCGCGATCCTGCTCGGTCCGACGGCGAACGTGGCGTTTCTCGTGGCGCTCGCGTTTGCAGTGGCGGCGTCGGCGAACCTGCCCGTGATCGTCTTGTCGATTTTCTGGAGACGGTTCAACACCGCGGGAGCCGTGGCGGGACTAGGTGTGGGATTGCTCGCGTCGATTGGATTGATCCTGGTGAGTCCGAGCCTGATGGCAGTGGATCCGCCGACGGTCACGGGAACGGCCACGCACCTGATTCAGGCGAAGGCGTGGTTCCCGCTGGAGAATCCGGGAATTCTTAGCATCCCCCTGGGATTCTTGGGGGCAGTCGTTGGGACACTGCTCAGCCACGAACCGACTTCGCAGCACAAGTTCAATGAGTTGATGGTGCGGTCGAATACCGGGCTGGGGGCGGAGAAGGCGACTGCGCATTAAGAACAGGGTTCAGGGAGTTGTTTAAGGGGTGATTTTGAAGATCACGCCTGACTGAAAAAATCCGCCACCTTCCGTTACGCCGTACAAGTTTCCTGACCCGTCGCGGATCAGAGTTCCGAAAGTTGTTACGTTTCCATCGGCGCAACTCGGTTGGGCGCAGAAGCTGTAGAGGATGCTTTCATTGCCCGCAGAATCGATCTTGAAGATCGTGCCCGCCGAGTTGGCGCCTCCGTAGAGGGTGGTGCCATAGAAATTGCCCGAACCGTCCGTGACAAGTCCCGCGATGGGGAGATAGCCATCTCCTCCGGCGAGTCCGAAACTGTGGAGTACGGATTCGGTTCCGGAAGGCGTAACTTTGAAAACGGTGCCCTGGAGGTTCGCGCCGCCATTCAAAGTCGTTCCATAGAGATTCCCGGCGGAGTCTCGCACCAGGCCCGCGATGGGCTGGCTTCCATCCGGGCAATGGGCTTGCTGGCAGAAGTTATAGATCACATGGAAGCGACCGGCTGCGGAATATTCATACACGGTGCCAAAACTGTACTTGCCTCCGCTGGCCGTGGTGCCATAGAGATTTCCATGCTGGTCGAGGAGGAGAGCTCCTTCCGGATTTGCCGCAGCAAGGGTGAAGTTGTAGAGAATGGTTTCTTTTCCGGCCGGCGTAATCTTGAACAGAGTGCCCCATCCGTGAGTGCCGCCGCTGACGGTGACTCCGTAGGAGTTGCCCTTGGAATCCTGAATCAGCCCGCCGCTGGGATTCAGGCCGTCGGTGCCATTGCCGAAGCTGTGTAGGACGGATTCCGTGCCGCTGGCGGTTATTTTGAAAATGCTTCCGTCCCCTAACTGCGTACCGTTTCGGCCTCCGTTTGCCGAGCCATAAAGCGCTCCGGAGTTGCTGCGAACGACTCCGTAGGGCGGACTGATTGCATCCGGCGCCAGGCTGAAGTTGTAGAGGATCGTTTCTGCATTGCTGGAATCCAGCTTGAAAATGATACCGACGCCCTGAGTTCCGCCGCTTTGAGTAGTGCCGTAGAGGTTCCCGGCTGAGTCGCGAGCCAGGGTGCCCGAGGGACTGATCCCATCACCGGTCACGTTCCCAAAGCTGTAGAGGACGGAGTAGGTCTGGGCGGTCGAGAGGGTGCTGGCGGAAAGGACTAACAGAATGACGAGAGCGGAGGCCCAAGAGAACTTATTCACAAAACCCCCTGAAGAAACGTGCTCAATTCTAGAGTTGCACCGCGAGTTTGAAAACAGTGAAAGTTTGTGCATGCCGGTACCGTTCGAAGTCGTTGATGCGATGCGAGTAAGGCCACGCGGCCCGGTCTGTCTGTGCTAGATTTGGGTCTGCGGGCCCATAGCTCAACGGTTAGAGCAGCAGACTCATAATCTGTTGGTTCCAGGTTCAAATCCTGGTGGGCCCACCAACGATGACGTCCTTCACTACGCTCAGGATTTCGCCTGCGGGCTCCCGCTCCGCTCACGCCCGCAAGACGGCTCAAGTTCAAATCCCGGTGGGCCCACCAGAAGCAGGTTTCAAAGTTTCAAGGTTTCAGGGCTTCAAAGTTAAGGCGCGCTTGGCAGCGCGCCTTTTGTATATGCGGGCAATTCGCGTTGACTAGTTGAAAGTTATGACTTCTTCTTCCCGCCGCCACACTTCCATACCTTCCGCACCCAGAGCAAGCGCACCGAGTGATGCGACTGCCGGAACGGATTTAGAGGGAGGGCGAACCGAGGCTGCGCCCGGAAGTCCGGCGGAGACACGCTTGTTCGCGACCGTCTCGTAGCCGTATTCGGTGACGGTGGCGGAGATCTGCGATGTGTTGGTCTTCACTGTGACGCGAACCCAGCCGTAGTGAGTTTTGCCGCCGAACTTGAACTTTACGCCCAAGAATCGATTAGGTTGATTGCTGTCCCACTTCCCGTATAGGTGCCGGGGATGGGAAGTTGTTGCGTAGGCGTGACCCGAGGAGCGTTCCATCATCGCGAGCGTAGCGAACTTCGCCGAGCCGCCGATTTTCGCACCGCGCAGCAGACAGGATGCATAGGGCTCGTTCGCACCGTTGGGAGGCGCCATGACTCCGGCTCCGGCCCCAAGAGCCTGAGCGTTCAGGTTCGCGAAATAGAAAGAGTGTTCCGGATAGTAGGTGAGAAGAAATTGGACGTCGGCGATACCGTCGTTGTTGAAGTCGATGGTGACGGGACACGGAGAGTTGAGGTTGCACAGAGGAATCGGGATGGTCTTGTTGGTGATGACGATCGTTCCGGTTGCTGGTTGGGATAACGCGAGCATGCCGACGCCGGCCGCTGCGGCAGTCACCGAGTAGAGATTAAGTCGTCGATTCAGGGATTCGGGAAGTGAGTTGATGGTGGGCGACATAAAAGTCCTCCGCTAGAGTGGAATTGAGTTTCTTGGCGTGGCCCGTAGAACGGTCCCAGAGGTTGCTCGATCGGGAGGCAGAGTGTTCACGCGTTGGCATCGGAGGGAGGAACCGATGCACTACGTGAAGGAAATACATCGAGTGTTCTGTGAGCATCCGTCTTGCGTCGCAGCATTGTCAAGATGAAGGAAATTGCACGTTGACTCAGGGGGCACTTAATTTGAATCCCAGTAGGCCGCACAAAAACCTAATCAGAAGGCCAACCTGGCTGAGCGTCATTGAGGAACGACTATGCCTCCGCAAGTGAATGGAATTCTGGAGACGTCGCTGTACGTTGAGAGCGCGGCGCGGTCTGCCGAGTTCTACAAGAGAGTTTTCGGCTTTGAACCGCTCGAACCGGGCGAACCATTGAACGACGAGACGCGTCTGTGCCCACTGCGAGCCGGGGACCGAAGTGTGCTGCTGCTGTTCAAGAAGGGCGCGACGCAGGATACGAATGCCACGGGTGCAATTCATGTTGCGTTCGGGATCGCCCGATCCGACTTGGCCGCGTGGGAAGGCTGGTTAGGGGAGCTCGGTATTCCGATTGAGTCGCGCCAGACGTGGAAATATGGCGGCGAAGCTCTCTACTTTCGCGATCCGGACGGCCATCTCCTGGAAGTTGTAACGCCCGGTGTGTGGAACTTCTACTGAGCCTTCCAGCGAGCGATGTGCGGAGTTCCGGGCGCGATTACCAATAAGAGCCGCGTGCGCTGTGGGAGCGTTGACACTCGTCAATACGCGGAAGTAGAGTGGGCTAGGTTTTTCCACAACAATAGAAATGCTTGGGCAGGAGGCTCGTATGCGGACGAAGCTGCTCTGTGCGGGGGCATTAGTCTGTCTGGTTGCAAGTGCGGCCTGGGCGCAGGATCCGACGAAGGTAGAGCCGAAGCACTACCGGCTGGATTTCGAAAACGACAAGGTGCAAGTCGTATCGGTGCACTATGGGCCGCATGAGAAATCCGGATTGCACGAACATCCGGGT
>Ga0335081_10001891_pt1 | contig 33161 bp, 32 predicted proteins | sample Lox_Sample_35_FD_206713 | JGI IMG/M metagenome (GOLD analysis project Ga0335081, IMG submission 206713) | Soil microbial communities from Loxahatchee National Wildlife Refuge, Florida, United States - Lox_Sample_3.5 | ecosystem: Environmental > Terrestrial > Soil > Wetlands | place: USA...
TGAGATGGTGCGGAGGGACACGGGGTCCTTCGGCTGCGCATTTGTCGTCGCTTCGCTCTGACAAATGCTTCGCTCAGGATGACAGAGTTTCGGGAAGGGGTTTGCCATAACGGAGTTAGGGAGGTGATTGCCGATGAGATCGAGTAAGCGTTTGAGTGACACCGGCGTTTCACAGAAGGAGCTTGCCACGGTTTTGGTTGAGACTTATTCCGTTAACGATTTGATGAACCAGCATTTGCTGGCGCATCTGGATTCGCGGGCTTGGCGGGCTGCACCTCTTGGGAAGCCGGGGAGCGGGCGGACGATTGCTGCTCTTTTTGCGCATTTGCATAATTGCCGTCTGGTTTGGATTCGGAATTCTGCGCCGCATTTGAAGTGTCCGTCAGCGCTCGATCCGGACCGGTGCACGATGAAGCAGGCCGCGGCTGCACATAAGAAGAGTGCGGAGCAGTGTTTGCGGATGTTGAACGATGCGCTGACTGGCGGGCCTGAGCGGCGCGTCACGAAATTCAATCGCGGGAGTTGGGCTCCGGTATGGCCAGCTGGCGGGACGATGTTTGCTTACATGTTTTCGCATGAGGCGCATCATCGCGGGCAGGTGCTGATGCTGGCGCATCAGTTGGGGTATCGGATTCCTGCGCGGGTGTGGGGACGGATTTGGCAGTGGAATTGGTTATGGAAGCAGGTGGGGTTAGAGACGCGGCCGCGCTAATTGACATCATGATGCTTGATTTGATAGCATCATGATGTGCGAAGCACTATCACACTTGACGATGACGTAGCCGCTCTTCTGAAACGAGAGATGCGGAAGTCCGGAGAACCGTTCAAACAAGTCGTGAACCGCGCCATACGCGAAGGGCTGAATGCCGCGAAGCAGCCTGCGAGAAAGCCGTTCAAAGTGAAAGCCTTCGATTTGGGGGTACCTCACTTCGAAAAGGTGCAAGAACTACTTGAGTACTTGGAAGGTCCGGAATACAGGTGATCGTCATTGACGCGAACCTGTTGATCTACTCCTACGACGCACGATCACCTCATTACTCCAAGAGCAGCTCATGGATGGAGAAGGTCTTCTCCGGATCGGAGCAGGTTGGATTACCTTGGCAGAGCGTAACCGCGTTTCTGCGTGTTGTAACCAATCGACGTCTACCAGGTAGAGGAGTGACTCTTGATCTGGCTGTGGGTGTAGTTGATGAGTGGCTGAAAGAGCCGAACGTACGAATTATTGTGCCAGGGGACGGGTATTGGCCATTGCTGCGGCAGATGATTGTGGACGGCCAAGCTTCGGGGCCGCTGGTAAGTGATGCGGAAGTTGCGGCGCTCACGATTGAGTATGGAGGAGTGCTGCATACGGCGGATCGGGATTTCGCGCGCTTTCCGGGGCTGCGGTGGATGAATCCGCTGACGTTGTAGGTCTGGAATGCTGGGCAGGAAATGGAGCCAACGCGAGAGTGCCGGACTTGCTCGCTCCTTCGGAGCTATATTGGATAGCTCTTTGCATGACGGGTTGCGGTGGGTACTACCAATCACCTTTTTCCATCAGCTGAGAGTCAGGAATCTCGTGTCCGTGGGAGTCGATCCATCGCAAGACCAGGATGTGATTTTCAACACGAAAAACAAAATGATAGGTTCGAGTTCGATCTTTCCTTGCAATGTGGTGCAGTAGAAGAGAAACACCGTTACCGGCAGCGGGGCTTTCCGCTGAGATTTCCAGCGCATATCTTTCAGAAGACTTCTCATCGACCCGGATTTCGTAAATGCCTTCCTTTGCATTGCAGACCTCAACCGCCAGCGCGCGGCTATGTACGTTTGGACGATTGGGGATTTGATTGATCGCGCCGTAACTGGAGTCAGGGATTCGCCTTCCCGAAGACGATTCGCCGGCCGTGCGACCTAGCGGATCTGTGAGAAGAAGCATAATCGCGGGCGAGGAATCCCTGGTTGGAGTATGCACGGTGACACTCAGCGAAGGAAGATCAAAACAGTAACCTAGGAGTGGTTCGAGGGACTTGGATTGAGGATTCTGGGATTTGAGGGGGGATGAGACCGCCATCATGAGAATCAAGACAGTCACAAACGGACGCATGCTTGCCTCAGTTCACGCGACTCAGATCTCTAAAATTACCGGCATGATTAGCGGGCGCTTTTGGGACTGCTTGTTGATGTAGCGCTTGAGATCGGCGCGGATTTTTTCTTTGATTACGCCGTAGTCGCCTTTTTCTTCTTCGCTTGAGAACGCAAGCGTATCTTCGACGATGCGCTTCGCGCCTTCCATAAAACCGTCTTCACCGATGTTAAAGCCTCGGGTGACGATTTCGGGCGTGGTCTCAACTTTTCCTGAAAGTTTATTGATGGCAATGATCGGGAGGACGATACCGTCTTCGCTGAGATGGCGCCGGTCTTTGATGATCAGATCTTCGACCACGTCTGTCCGGTTGCCGGAGTCGATGCAGACGCGGCCTACGTTGACTTTGCCGGTTTTGCGAGCGCCGAGTTCGTCGAATTCGAGGATGTCGCCGCTTTCGATCAGCATGACTTTGCCGACCGATCCGCGCATTGCCGCGGCCATTTCTGCGTGCAGTTTCAGTTGGCGATATTCACCGTGGACCGGGATGAAGTAGCGCGGCTTGACGAGGTTGATGATCAGCTTGAGTTCTTCCTGGCTGGCGTGTCCGGAGACGTGGATGGGCGGGCTGGTGCCGTCTTCGTAGATCACGTGCGCTTCGCGGCGGAAGAGGTGGTCGATCATCCGGTAGATAGTTTTTTCATTGCCGGGGATGATGCGGCTGGAGAGGACAACCGTGTCTCCTTTTTCGATTTTGGCGTGCTTGTGATTGTCGACGGCGGCACGGGAGAGCGCGGACATAGGTTCGCCCTGGGTGCCGCTGATGAGCACGCAAACCTTTTCCGGCGGGAAATTTTTCATCTCGCCGGGATTGATGACGAGACCTTCGGGGACTTCGATGTAGCCGAGATCTTCGGCGATCTCGGCGGAGTTGTTCATGGAGCGGCCGATGAAGGCGACCTTGCGTCCGTGCTCGTGGGCGAGTTCGACGGCGAGATTGATACGGTGGATCGAACTTGAGAAACAGGAGATGAACAGGCGGCGCTTGGTGTGGGCGAAGACCTCGTCGAACTTGCGGCGGACGGCGCGCTCGCTTGGTGTGTATCCCTTGCGCTCGACATTGGTGGAATCCTGAAAGAGTGCGAGGACGCCTTCTTTGCCGTATTCGGCGAAGGTGTGGAGATCGAAGAGCTTGTTGTCGGTGGGCGTGGGATCGACTTTGAAATCGCCGGTGTGAATGATCACGCCGAGCGGACAGTGGATCGCCAGTGCGACGCAATCGACGAGACTGTGCGTGACCTGGATGGGGTGGACGGTGAAGGCTCCGAGTTTAATACGCTCGTTGGCGCGCATCTCGCGGAGATCGGCGTCGTCGAGCAGGCCGTGTTCGTCGAGTTTGTCTTCGACGTACGCTAGCGTGAACTCAGTTCCGTAAACCGGAACGTTGAGTTCGGAGAGGATCCAGGGCAAGGCGCCGATGTGGTCCTCGTGGCCGTGGGTGAGGATAATTCCGCGAACGCGCTGGCGGTTTTCGATCAGATAAGAAATGTCGGGGACGACGATGTCGACGCCGAGGAGTTCGGCTTCCGGAAACATGAGTCCTGCGTCGATGACGATGATGTCGTCTCCCCAACGCACGGCCATGCAGTTCATACCGAACTCGCCAAGGCCGCCCAGGGGGACGACGTGCAGCTTTCCTGTTGGCATGGAGTAAAGAGAATGCTAGCACGTTCTGCGAGTCCTGAGTCCCGAGTTGCGAGTCCGGAGTTCCGGCTTCAGGCTTCAGAGTCGCGATTATGACCTTGGTCCTTGGACCTTGGGCTTCGGGCGTGCACTCGATGGCTTTCAGGATCGAAGTGCTGTAAGGTGAAAACGATGGTGGAAGAGCGGAAATCGTGGCTGCGGCAGCGGGTTGAGAAGGCACTGGTAAAGGGGTTGACGCATGCGTATGAAGGCGTGCGGGTCGATCCGCAGAAGTTTCTTTTGCAATTGAAGGTGGCGTATCGGGTGCCGATCAGCGGATATCGCGGCGTGTACTCGTTGGACATTCGGGAGTTGGATGTTGTGTCGGATTCGGTCATTCGTAGTGGCATGAGGCTGGCGGCGCTGGAAGGCGCGGGTTTTGGACTGGGGGGGCTGATCACCATCGTTCCAGACCTTGGGATTCTGTCGGCGATTACGATGCGCACGATTCAGAAGTTGAGTCTGCTTTATGGGTTCGAATACAACACCGACGACGAGATCGCGGAGCTTTGGATAGCGGCGGCGAGCGCGGCGGGTGTGGATATCAGCCGCGAGTTGATCGAGAAGGAAGTGGTGAACAGGTTTGTGCCGAGAGTGATCCAACGGATTGCTGCGCGAGCGAGCACCGAGGTGGTGGAGAAGTGGGCGGGGCGGATGATTCCGCTGGCCAGTTCGGCGATTGGGGCGGGGTTGAATTACTGGTTTGTGCGGGCTTGGGGGGAGCGGGCGCGGATGCATTTCAGGGGGAGACACTTGAAGGTGCGTGCGAACGAGTTGCAGAACAGTTCGGCTATGACGGAGCAGGCCAGTCTTCCAGAGCGCCGCGGGTGACGAGTGCGGAGGCGAGACTTCTCCGCTACAGCCGGCGAGGACGCCAGCGCTACGTATGATACAAAACTAAATTCATGCTTACATTTTCTTGCTCTGCCATTTTGTTTGATCTGGATGGTGTGCTTTGCGACTCGACTCAGGCTGTTGATCGAGAATGGCGGGAGTGGGGTGCGCGCATGGGCGTGGATGGGGATGCCATCATGGCGATCTCGCATGGAGTGCGGACGGTTGAGGTGATACGGCGAGTGGCGCCGCATCTGGATGCGGAGGCTGAGGCGGCGGCGATTGAGAATCATGAGGCGCATGATCAGCGGGGAGTTGTGGTCATGCCTGGTGCTGTCGAGTTGGTGCAGTCGATTCCTGCGGGACGATGGGGTGTGGTGACGTCGGGCTCGCGATTGCTGGCGGCAAATCGGTTGCGGCATTGTGGAGTGCCAGCGCCCGAGGTCATGGTGACTTCCGATGATGTGGTGAACGGGAAGCCGCATCCGGAGCCGTATTTGAAGGGGGCGGCGCTGCTGGGATTTCGTCCGGAGGAATGTTTGGTGATTGAGGATGCGCCTGCGGGGATTGCGTCGGCGAAGGCTGGAGGGATGAAGGTGATTGGGTTGGGGAGTACGTATGGGGCGGAGAGGCTCAAGGGGGCGGATGCGGTGGTCTCTGGATTGAAGCAGATTCAAATTACCGTCGAGCGAGAGGGAAGATTGTTGGTTGGGCTCGAGGGTGAAAAAGAATCTCTTTAGAGAAATTCATCTAAAAGCAGGACATCGAGGTTTGGCACGCGCTTGAAAATTGCATCGTTGGTAACGAGGGCAGTGGCGTTCGAAAAGATCGCGGTGGAAGCAATCAGAGCGTCGGGAGTCCCGAGGCGATAAGTGGCGCGCAACGATGCCGCTGAGTTAGCGATCTGAAGCGAAGGGGCGATCCACTCGAGATTGGGAATAGTGGTGAGCAGGGAATAGAAGTCTTCCGCCTGAGAGGAATTTGCAATTCGATATGGTTGAACGAGGATTTCCGTTAGAGCCACGGTTGAGGTGACGGCAGAGGACTCGTGACGCTCGATCCATTCAAAGACGGCGTCAGCAACCTGGAAGTATTTTGGATTCCACTCCATCTGATAGATGAAGGCACAGGTATCGAGGGCGATGCGGCGGTGCCGAGCGAGACGCTTCCTTATTTCCAACTGCTGCGTTCCTTGCGGAGGTAGTCCTTAGGATAGAGGCCTCGGGCGATACCGGCGAGCGCAGCGCGATGAGATTTAGGCCTTTCGATGACGATGATTTTCTCGCCTACCGTGCTGATGATGAGTTTGTCGCCGGGCTTGAGGTCGAGCGCCTCGCGGGCTTCGCGCGGGATGACGATCTGGTTTTTTGAGGAAAGAGTCGCTTCAGCCATGCTTTACATTTTAGCATAAAGTAAAGCGCGGCGGGATCACCATTAGTCTGACGTTTGGAGCGTGCGGTAACGACCGTTTCTCCAGAAGTAGAGGACCGACGACTTCTCTAACCATTCGGCTTCGAACGCATCCAACTTTGTTTTTATCGACTGTGTGGTGTCGAAACCGGAATATTCGCCGGGTGGCAGTTTGGAAATTACGAGTCCTGAGCTAGCGCCGGCTTGCCCGTCGTTATGATCCAGAACTTTTACGGAGTAACGTTCGGCACTTGTGGACTTAGCTAAGACGACGATCTTATAGCCCGACTCAGGCTGCGATTTGGGAATCAAAACAATGGCGTATGCGGTTTGGTCGGAGAATTCAAAGTGCCCCACTGCGATTCCTGGGCAATCTTTGGGGTGCGCTTTAGTCCAAAGCTCACGGTCGTAGCCCTCAAGATCCGAGGTTTGTTTCAACCGCCAGCCCGGGAAAGTTTCGGTCACCAACGATTTGGCTTGCGGCGGGAGGGTATCGGCGTCGCATGTGTTTTGACTTTTCGCCGCTAGATGAGTTCCTACTGCGAGAAACATGAAAACTAACAATTGTCCAAGACGACGCATAACAGATGATCGTAGAGATCGAGTTATTAGGAGTCTACGTTACTTCGGCGCAATGTCGTCTGAACAAGGTTGTGCGCAGTCTTACCGAAGCCAGTCTTCGAGTTCAATCCCCTTGTCGGTTTTTTCGTCGCGGTACTTCACGATTACTGGCGTGTAGAGGGAGAGATTCCAGTCTTCTGTCCTGGAGGGGGATTTGCCCTTTTTTACGGCGCGGGAGCCTGGGACGACGACCGCGTTCTCCGGAACTTCCAGTGGCGCTTCGGCTGTGGCGCGATAAACTTCGCCTTTTACCAGATCATAGAGCGGAGTAGAGCGCGTCAGGATTGTGCCTGCACCGAGGACTGCTTTCGCTCTGACTAACGTGCCTTCGAAGATGCCGCAGTTTCCTCCTACTAGCACGTCATCTTCGATGATGACCGGGGCGGCGTTGACTGGTTCGAGGACGCCTCCGACCTGAGCAGCGGCGCTTAGGTGGACTCGCTTGCCAATTTGGGCGCAGGAGCCGACCAGGGCGTGGGAGTCGACCATGGTGCCTTCGTCGACGTAGGCTCCGACGTTGATGAACATTGGCGGCATGCAGATGACCGAGGGGGCGACGTAAGCTCCGACGCGGGCGGAACTGCCTCCCGGGACGACGCGGACGCGATCGGCGATTGCGAATTGACGGGCGGGGAAGGTGTCTTTGTCGATGAAGGAGAGGCCGGCGGACATGTCGGCTAGGGCGCCTAGACGGAATCCGAGGAGGATGCCTTGCTTGACCCAGGCGTTGACGATCCATCGGCCGTCGATTTTTTCGGCGGCGCGGATTTTGCCTTGCGTGAGTTGATCGCGGAATTCGAGGAAAGTTTTACGGGCACCGGGGTCGCGTTCTACTTCGCCTTGGGCGGAGAGGCGTTCGATGGCGGCTTTCAGGGACATGAATTGTTGATTGTTGATTGTTGAATGTTGAATTGTCAAAACCTTCAACCACAAAGGGCACCGAGGTTCACGAAGAAAGGCCTCACGGAGTGAGTAGTGCGTGGCAGAGATTCGCGAATCAACAATCAAGAATCAACGATCGACAATTTCTTTACACGCATTTGCATTCGCTGCGGATCAGGATATTGGTCATGGCGTGGGCGGTTTCGCGGGCTTCGGCTAGCGTGGCGTAGGGGCCGTGCCATTTGGCGTGGTTGTTTTCGTGACCGGCGGGGCGTCCTTTACCGTGGCTGCATTGGCCGCAGGTGCCGCGGTGTACGACGATTTTGTGCGGGCCGGCGACCCAGTTTTCGTAGATGAAGAATTCGGTGGCATCGGGAGATGGGGCGGCAGGTTTAGTAATAAGTCCAACCTCGGTTGCGACTTTTTGCAGCTTTGAGCGGGTGTCGCGGCGCATGGGGAGTAACGGCAGACGATAGACTTCTTCCAGCTTTCCCATCATTGCCAAGACTGCCTTGACGGGCAGGGGGCTCGATTCGATGAAGTTGGCCTGCATCAAGGGCAGATATTTGCGGTTGAGGCTGCGGGCTGCTGTCCAATCGCCGGAAAGCGCGGCGTGGGTGAGGGATGACATCTCGCGCGGGATTTCGTTCGACGCTACTGAGACGACGCCCACGCCTCCGAGGGCGATCACGGGGAGAGTGACAGCGTCGTCGCCGGAGAAGACGAGGAAATGTTCCGGGACGGAGGCGATCACTTCCGCGACCTGGGTCATGTTTCCGCTGGCTTCTTTTACGCCGACGATGTTCGGGATCTCGGAGAGGCGCACGAGCGTAGAAGGTTCGAGGTTAGCGGCGGTGCGTCCGGGGACGTTGTAGAGGATGATCGGCTTGTCGCCGACGGCTTCGGCGATAGCTTTGAAGTGGCGGTACTGGCCTTCCTGCGTGGGCTTGTTGTAGTACGGCGAGGCGGTAAGGATCGCGTTGACGCCGGGGCGTGCGGCGAGTTCCTTGGCTTTGGAGACTGCGTCGTGCGTGGCGTTTGAGGTTGCGCCGGCTACGATGGGGACGCGTCCTGCTGCTACTTCGATGGTTGTGTCGATGACGTGCAACCATTCGTCATGCGTAAGAGTTGGCGTCTCGCCGGTGGTGCCGCAGGGGACGAGGAAATCGATTCCAGATTCGATTTGCCATGCCACCAGATTGCGCAGAGAGGTATCGTCAATCGAGCCGTCTTGATGGAAAGGAGTTACGAGGGCGGTGCCACATCCACGAAGTTGCATAGGGATAAGATAGCGCGAATGAGAGTTGGGGGAAAATCGTGTGACGGCGGTCACAGGGGCTTGATTTTGTCATGTAATTGTTCTTGGCGTTGCAGCGATGGCGGGGGAAGGGCACCACAGGGGCTAAAGCCCCATTTCTGGTGATGCGTTGAACGCGGCCCTGAAAGGGCCGCTCTTCCACGGTGGCGAAATCGTTCGAGAAGATTTGCAGCAGAGAAATGTCGAGCTGTGCTCAACCCTTCGGCAACGCTCGACCCTTGGGCTACGCTCAGGGCAAGCTAGCGGAGGGTGGCTGTCTCCACATTGCCCGGGATGAGATATCCGCGGCTCCACTTACAACTCTCGCCAGATGGTTTTGAAATCGTAGAAGCCTTTTTTGCCTACTAGCCATTCCGCCGCGCGGACTGCGCCTTCGGCGAAGCCTCGGCGGGATTTGGCGTCGTGACTCAGATAAATTCGGTCCGCTTGCGATTCGAAAATCACTTCGTGGAATCCGACGACCTCGCCCTCACGGAAGGATGTGATTTCGAGAGGTTCGTGTTTGGGCGCGGACTCGTGAATCAGTTTTTGAATCGCGATGGCGGTGCCGGAGGGTGCGTCTTTTTTGTGAACGTGGTGACGTTCGAAGATTTGTCCGGAGTACTCGTGTTGTAAAGCGGCTGCGGCGCTGCGAGCGGCTTCGAAAAACAGGTTTACTCCGATGGAAAAATTAGGAGAGTAGACGAATCCCGTGTTGTGCCGCTCGACCAACGCGCGGACCCGGTCGAACTCCTTATACCAACCTGTCGTGCCAACGACCATGTTCTTCCCTGCTTTCACGCAGGCTTCGATGTGCGCCATCACGGAATGAGGTGTGGTGAAGTCGATGACGCAGTCCACGTCGTACAGGGATTTAGAACCCAGCGCGGCGCAGCCGGCATTTTCATTCGCACCGACAATGCGGACGTGATGTTTGCGTTCAGCGGCGACATCTGCCACCAGCGATCCGGTTTTGCCGCGGCCCAACAGAAGAATATTCATATGCGATTGCCTGTAGAGATTTAATCACAGCAGTCAGTTTTCCTGACCAGAACTACCCTCCGAACTCGATTGATTCGTGGTCCGCACGGTTTGGCGGGGCGGCCCCTCGAACTACTTGCTATCAAACCGACAACACCGTTTATTTTCGGGGCATCCCATAACGGCGCCGCAAAAGGAGAAATATGGATCAGAATCAGACGGCAATCGTGATTGGAATCCTGGTGATCCTGATCGTAGTGATCGCCGTAATTGCTTACGTTTATTCACGCAAGCGACGCAGACTGCAGATACGCCAGCGTTTCGGCCCTGAGTACGACCGGGTGGTACAGCAGGAGGGCGATCCGCGAAAAGCGGAAGGGGTGCTGGAATTCCGGCAGAGGAGACGAGAGAAATACAAAATTCATCCGCTGTCGGCAAACGACCGATCGAGCTTTGCCGTGAGATGGAACGAAGTGCAGGCCCGGTTCGTGGATGATCCACGCGGGGCGGTGACTGTTGCAGACAGCTTAGTGACCGACATCATGCAGGCCAGGGGATATCCGATTGGCGAGTTCAATCAGCGGGCGGAAGATTTGTCCGTGGACTATCCGCAGATTGTCGAAAACTATCGCGCAGCACACGAGATCGCAGTGCGGCACGGTGCCGGGAAGGCCAGCACCGAGGATTTGCGGCAGGCGATGGTGCATTACCGTCTTCTGTTCCAGGAACTGCTCGAGGAACATCGCGAGAGAAAAGGAGCATAAATGGCGACCCCGTTGAGAAAAGGGCAAGAAGAATTCGAAGATCGCTTTGAAGATCAGGAAATTACAACTGCGGATCTGGCGCAAGGGAAGCCGCCGGCAACAGAGAGTCGTGGGCCGCAACCAGTAGTCGGAGACCGTGGACCGAGAGCGGCCGGAACAAGCGAGGCTGCTGCGACTGACACTGCAGGTGCGAACGAAACAAACACGGATGCGAGCGGCCCGCTATTTCCCAGCGAAGAATTGCAGGGACTACGGGCACGTTGGAAAGAAATTCAGACTGCTTTTGTGGACGAACCCAGAAAGGCAGTGGAGCAGGCGGATGGGTTGGTCGCGTCGGCGATGAAACGATTGGCGGAGGTGTTTGCTGACGAGCGGTCTGGATTGGAAAAGCAGTGGGACCGAGGAGAGAGCGTTTCGACCGAGGATCTGCGAGTGGCCCTGCAACGGTATCGGGCATTCTTTGACCGGCTGCTGTCGGTGTGATGGTAGGGATGCTTCGACTGCGCATTGAGGATTGCTCCGCTCTCCTCTATGCTCCGCTCAGCATGACATTACCGGCGTCGGTACCTAGGACTGGAAGGCGCTCGCTTCGCTCGCTTGGCGGGCGAGGCGCCCGCCCCACACACCCACACTTGCTACGCGAAGACTTCGGGGTCTAGTTCCGAGAAGAAAGTCTTATGCAGGCGCTGGATTACTTCGGGGACTTCGTCTTCTTCGATCACGAAGGTCAAGTTAATTTCTGAGGCGCCTTGGGAAATCATCCGGATTTTTTTGTCTGTCAGTTCGCGGAAGACGTGTGCGGCGATACCCGGGGTGTCGCGGAGATTCTCTCCGACCAGGCAGACGATTGCTTTGCGGCCTTCGTATTTCACATCTGCGAGTTTCGCGAGGTCGGCAGCCAGGGCTGGGATTGCCTGATTCGAATCGACGGTTAACGAGACGCTTACTTCTGAGGTGGAAACCACATCGACTGCCACTTTGTGACGGTCGAATGCCTCGAAGATCGCTCGCAGGAAGCCGTGTGCCAGCAACATGCGCGGGGCGGCGACGTCGATGATCGTTATGCGTTTTTTCGCGGCAATTGCCTTGAAGATGTTTTTCGTCTTTGGTGCGCGCGTGGCGATGCGAGTGCCTTCGCAAGACGGGTTGCGCGAATTCAGAACGTAAACAGGAATGTTCTTTTGAATGGCGGGCAGAACCGTGGCGGGGTGAAGAACTTTCGCTCCGAAATATGCCAGTTCGGCGGCTTCGTCGAAGCTGATGACTTTGAGCCTGCGGGCTTCAGGACAGGTGCGGGGATCGGTGGTCAGGATGCCGTCGACATCGGTCCAGATCTCGATGCGATTGGCGTTGAGGCCTGCGCCGAAGATGGCGGCGGAGAAGTCTGATCCGCCACGTCCGATCGTAGTGGTGATTCCCGAACGATTGGCGCCGATGAAGCCTCCCATCACGGGGACTTGTCCGTCGTTTATCAGAGGCTGAACTTTTGCCTGCAATCGGAGATTGGTTTCGTCGTATTGCGGGACCGCTTGCATGTAGGCGTTGTCGGTGACGAGGACGTCGCGGGAGTCGACGTGGACGCCTTTGAGTCCGCGGGCTTCGAAAGCGGCGGCGACGATCTTGCTCGAGAGCATCTCGCCGAAGGCAGCCACGTGATCTGTGGTGCGGGGGGTGATCTCACCGACAGCAGAGATGCCGCGTAGAAGCTCGTCGAGGGTTTCGAAATCGGCTCCGAGTTCGGAGTGGAATTCTGTAAATCGCGCTGTACCGAGGAGTTCGCTGGCAGTGTTGTAATGGCGCTCTTGCAGTGAGCGGCAGAGCTTTAGCGCCGTCTTGCGCTCGCCTTCGCCCGCTGCACGGGCCATAGTCAGCAAGGTGTCTGTCACTTTGGCCATGGCGCTGACGACCACGACCGGTTGTTGCGAGAGGCGGCCCTCGACGATGGAGGCGACGCGGTCGATGGCTTTGGCGTCTTCGACGGAAGTTCCGCCGAATTTCATGACGATCATTCGACGGACCTCGGGTCGAATGATCTGCGGCCGTGACGGCGCACGGATGCGGGCGCGCGACGCGTCCGCAACAGCCGGCGGGACGCCGGCGCTACTAAAGCCGGGCTCACCCTAGATATCCCTTCGCTTTGAGGAGTTCTGCGTTCAGGAGCGCGGCACCGGCTGCGCCTCGGATTGTGTTGTGCGACAGAACCGTGAATTTCCAGTCGAGGACGCTGCACGGACGGAGGCGCCCGACCGCAGTGGTCATGCCAGCGCCCAGATCGACGTCGAAGCGTGGCTGCGGGCGGTCGCTGGCTTCGAGATAGACGATTGGTTTTTCCGGAGCGCTGGGAAGCTTCAGCTCTTGCGGTTCGGCGCGATACGAGTTCCAGGCCGCGATGATCTCTTCAGACTTCGCTTTCTTCTTCAGGCGAATCGAGACGGACTCGGTGTGTCCGTCTTCGACGGCGACGCGGTTGCACTGAGCGCTCATTCCGAAATCGCCGGGAATTACTCTGGCCCCGTTCACTTGCCCAAGAAGCTTCCTGGTTTCTTCCTCCATCTTTTCTTCTTCGTTTTTGATGAATGGAATGACGTTGCCGAGGATGTCGAGCGAGGCAACGCCGGGGTATCCGGCGCCACTGACGGCTTGCATCGTTACAGCCATGACCGTATCGAGGCCGAAGTGTTTGTGGATTGGAGCGAGTGCGAGCACGAGGCCGATTGCGGAGCAATTGGGATTCGTAACGACATAGCCGCCGGATTTTTTGCGCCACGCCTGGGCGTCGATCAACTTGATGTGTCCGGCGTTGACTTCGGGGATGACGAGGGGCACATCTTCCTGCATGCGCAGGGCGCTGGAGTTCGAGACAACGATGCATCCGGCGTCGGCGAAGCGAGGCTCGAGTTCGGCGGCGATGGCGGAGTCCAGCGCGGCGAAGATCACTTTGGGAGCGCCATCTGGTGTGGCGGGAGAAACTTTCATCTTCGCGACCGGCGGAGGAATTTGCGTCTTCAAGCGCCAGCGCGCGGCCTCGGCGTAGACCTTGCCCTCAGAACGATCGGAGGCGGCGAGCCATGCCACTTCGAACCACGGATGATGCTCAAGCATCTGGATGAAGCGCTGTCCGACGACACCGGTAGCGCCGAGAATACCGATTGGAATCTTATTGTTCATGTGTACTTGGGATTTTATAACAAGCGAGAGCTGGTTCTGGCAGGAACCGTCAGGCGGGCAGATTACTAATGCGCGATGGTGAACGAGTGTGGGCCATGCGCTCGCGATGAAACCGATACGTCCATGATTGCGTCAGGGGACAGCAGATTCCTCCATCCGCACTTCGCGCGTCGTCGGAATGACAACCTTTCTTTTGGATGCTTCCTTGGTGTATCGCCAGATTTTACTTACGGGAGATGGTCTGGCTGCCGAGGGAATAGTCGGATGTGAGGGGGCCGAAGCGGCGTTTTTCAGCGTAGAGGCGCCAGCGGCGGAAGACGATGCGAAGGCTTGCCATGACCGGAATCGAGAGATAGATGCCTAAGATGCCGGCGATTTCTCCTCCGGCCATGACGCCGAAGATGGCGGCTAAAGGGTGCAATTCCATACTGTCGCCCATAATGCGAGGCGAGGAAACATAGTCTTGGATCAACCTCCAGGCTACGAGGAAGATCAGGACCACCAGCCAATGCGAATAGCTCATCAGCAGAGCGACGGTGATGATGACCAGTCCGGCAACAAGCGGTCCTATTACAGGGATGAATTCGAGTACGCCGCCAAGGGTTCCGAGAACCAGAGCATATGGAACGCGCATAGCGCCGAGGAAACTGGAGTAGACGATGAGTGACAAGGCGGCGAGAGTGAGTTGGGCACGGATGAAATGTGCGAGCATCCGGTTCAGATCGCCGAGGACGTTTTCGAGAAACTCGCGCTGGGGACGCGATTGAATGGTCGACAGCAAAAAGTCGCTGAACAGGCGTCCATCTTTCAGGAAAAAGATGGAAAGCAGGGGAACGACGAAGAGCAACCACGCTTGCTTGGCGACATCGGCGGTGCGGAGGCCGATGCGTTGGGCGATCTGCGTAATGTCGTCCTGATGGCTCACTAGAAAAGATTGCACGAAGGCTGTGGTGTTGTAGTTCCAGCCGTGTTCCGCTCCGAACTGATTGGTAAGTTGTCCGGAACTGAGCTGCGAAAGCAGACCGGGCAGCGACTTTCCGAGGCGTCCTGCCTCACGAGTCACTTTTGGACCGACCACGACAAAGAAGACAACGACTAGAGCGAGTAACAGGGTGTAGATGACTGCAATGGCGCGTACGCGGCCTTTGAGCACCTTTTCCAGGCGGTTCACTAAGGGGCCCATCAGGTAGGCGAAGAAAATGGCGAAGAGGAATGCGACGAGCGTGTCTCGCGTGACGTAGAGAAATCCGAGGCCCAGGGCGAACAGCAGCACCGTGATCAGAACGCGAGCCGTGCGTGAGTCAGTCAGCAGCAATAAGTTTTCCAGGGCGATCTCAATTCTGCCGCCGGGAAATTGCTAGTCCCGGACTACTTCGGTCTCATCGGCAGGAATCGCAACTCGTATGAGCTTAAACTGGTCGCGGGCGTCTACCCACAGCGACCATTCGAAATTTTCCCCTTTTAGATTCAAACGGAGCAGATCGCGTTCAGTACCGCGGATGGAGACTTTCTCGTCGCCGACCAATTCGAGGCGAATGCGAGCTGAAGTATGCTCCTGGGGTACCAGAACGCCAAATTCTGCAGGATCTTTCTGGCACTTGAAACTCGCGCCTTCGGGCTTGCAGTCCGCCGACAGATAACGCCAGATCAGAACCTCGCGTTGGATGAAGAAGTTATTGTCGAGGATGGGGGAAGTATTTGGCATCAGAAAAGGCTGCTCAGCCGCCTTCGAGGACGTCGGAGTCGTGATTTTCTCGATCAAGAACTCGTTTTTGGGCAGAACCGTAAGCGAACCTCCGGAGGATTGGCTCCAATCGTAGAGGACCAGTTCGCCGCCCGAGGTGACCTGGAGTTCGGATTTTTGCGTGACTGGATTGCTGCCGGAGGTCTGTTTAATCTCGGACTTGATGGTGCTGGAACTCGCGCCTTGCTGTACGTGGAAGGTTTCGGTCGCGACCCGCGCCCCTTTGAGGAAGACACCAAAGGATCCCGAGTCGATGGTCTTGCTCTCGGGTTTGGCCTGACCCTTTTTGTCCGCCGCGTGAGCGACTAATGTGCTGGAAAAAGCCAGGGCCAAGAGGCCAGCTCGGAAGACAACTCGATTCAACTTCACTCAATTTCTCCTTGTTGGCTGCGAAGACTGAGTTTCTTCAGGCTCAGTTTCCGGATGATGTCCAGAGCAACAGCCTCGATCGAACGGCCACCAGTGTCGATCCGTTTTGAAGCTCTCAGGTAAATCTTGCGCCGCGCGCGATGGAGTTCATCGAACTGTTGCCGGCTTTGGAGCAATGGTCGCTCGGTTCCGGCTTCGCTGGCCTGCCGACAGCACCTGTTCCACAGATCCTCAACGGGAGCATCCAGAAAAAGTGTCTTGGCGCCTAATGCCTTTAAAAGATCCGCGTTGTTCGGCTGCACGAATGCGCCACCACCAAGCGCGACCACTTTGGCCGCGCCCCTGCGCAATTCTTCGACGACTTGCCGCAGAGCGTTGTGCTCCGCTCGGCGGAACTCGAGTTCTCCGGAATCGCGAAAGATCTCTGCGATCGTACGCCCCTCGCGCTGCTGGATTCGGTCATCGAGATCTTCAAAGGCCCAGTTCAGCCGTTGCCCAAGAGTTCGGCCGACGCTGGTCTTGCCAGCGCCCATGAAGCCCACCAGAAACACGGCAGTTACCGGAGATGCAGAGCGTTTTCCAGTCTCAAACCGCACACTCGTGCGGGATTTGGGAGCCGAACGCTTGCTGGGACGCTCCAGTTTCTTCTTTTTCTGGTTATTTCTCAGGGCGTTTTCTGAGGTGAATTTTACCACTGAAGCTGCGGAGAACCACCGTCGAAGAGACTGCGGCCCGACCCATAGTACCCCAGAAGGCACTGCCTTCTTTCATGACGAAGGAGGGGTGTTCTTTGGGCTGAAGATGCACATCGTCGTGCACCTCGCCGCGAACCGAGCGGGCATTGACATCCGCGGAGATGGTGTCAGGGACGGTGGCCTCGATATCGCCGCTGTGGCTGGTGAGGCGGTATTCGCCATGGTCACCGAAGTCGCCGATGTACTTAATTTCGCCGCTGGTAGAGATTACTTGCACGAGGGGGCCGTTCACACCCTTGAGGGTGACAGGGCCGCTCAGAGAGTCGACTTCGACGTGGCCGTCTTTGACATTGGTGAGAGTCACAGTGCCATTGAGCGTTTTGACGTGGACATGAGCATCGCTGATATCGCTCACGTCAACTTTCGCGGCTGCACCTTCGAGACTGACATCGCCGTGAAGTCTTTCGGCGTGCAGGGAGCCCGCGCTGGAATGTAACGTCACGCTGGCGTCGGCAGGGACAAGAATCTCGTAATCGACGCGGCCCGATTGCTCGTTGGCTCCGGGCAACAAATGAGACTGGACTTCAACGCGATTTCCGACCAGAGAGTTATCGACTTCCACCTTATCGGAGGCGAGGATAGCGTTTATAACGACGACATTGCCGGTTGAAGGCTTCACCGAAACCGAACCATAAGGGTTGGTGACGGTGAGACCGGCTTTCGGCGCAACATTAAAGTGAAAGTCCTTGTGAGTCTGAGCGGCGAGAGTTGCTACGGTCATTCCGGCCATGACCGCGCCAATTGCTGCAATTTGAGTAGTGCGCCCCTTCATAGTTCCCTTTAATCCTCGTTCGATCGCACGAGCGCTTCGCAGTGAACCATCGCCATTATGGCAGAGAACGGTCCAAGGCCAGCTCAAAAAGCATGGCCTTTTCCTGATACGCCGCCATCAGGGAGCGGCGAGCCTCTTCATCGTTTGGATAGGCATCTACGTCATTCTTCGCATCTTCGATGTACTGGTTGACTCGCTGCAGGTTTTCTGTGTATTCCGCTTTCAGTGCAGGAGTCTGTTGCGCGATGGCCTCCAAGAGATCGGCATCGTTGAGGCCTTCGATTGCCGCCTCAGAAGAGAGTGCCGCAGTTGTAGCTGGTCCCTTTTCGACTCTACCGGTCTGCGTGTTGGTGTGTTGGCGAACGAAGATGCCAGCCGTGATCAAGAACAATGCTGCGGCGGGAGCGAGCCAGCGGGCCCAACCCCAGGAACTGCCAAAAGCAGGTAACAGGGAATGGCCTGATTTCTGCGGACGAATCAGGCCTTCCTTTCTCAAGGCAATTTCGATGGAGTTCCAAACCCGTGGACTGGGCTCGTGCTCGGCGCGTAGTTCGCCGGCCGCGCAAGCAATGACGAGCAGATCGGCTACCAGAGCGGCGCACTCGGGACAGTTCTTAAGATGAGCGCGTTGTTCGGGCCGGCTGCCGTCTTCGTGTTCTGCCAGACTCTCCCGCAATTCAAGGCACGTCATACAACACTCCCCAAGCCTCTGCTACCTTCCGGATACCGCCAAAATCAATGCTTGCTCCTTACGGCCTGCTCACTTTTCGTCTACAGCTCTTCAGGCATTGTTTCTTACTTTGTTGCCTGTAGAGGCCGTTCAGGATTTCTCTGCTTTTTCAGTTTTTTCATTACGACTCATTTTGAGCATGTCGCGCAACTTCATCCGCGCTTTGTGCAACTGGGACTTGCTGTTGCCAATAGAGCAGCCGACGATTGCAGCGATCTCATTATGTTCGTAACCTTCCACATCGTGAAGCACAAAGATCGTTCGATAACCAGGGGGAAGATCGTTCACGGCTTTCTGCAATCGAAGCCGGTCGATGGACCCCGCCAACGCCATATCTTCCGCACCGAAATCTTTTTTCGGTGTATCGTCTTCGCCTGCGCCTTGGGTTGTTTCCTCAAGGGAAACCAAGGGAAGGCTTTTCTTACGCAGGTGCATTAACACCACGTTCACGGACAGCCGATGCAGCCACGTCGAGAAAGCCGATTCGCCCCGAAACGTCGCTATCTTACGGTAAAGCTGGAGGAATGCTTCCTGGGTCAAATCCTCCGCTTCCGCGGTGTTCGAGGTCATGCGCAAGCATAGCGAATATACACGCCTCTTATGCTTGTCGTAGAGGGCTTGGAACGCCTCGGCGTCGCCTTGCTTTGCCCTCTCGATAAGACTGGCTTCAATCGAATCGCTAGGCTGTCGCTGTCCTGGGTCGGTCAAGTTGCCTTTTCCGGCCGCACCCCGTGAGATGCGGCTAAATATCTTTACGTTGTATGGCTTGCGGGCAATCGCGGCAGAACTAAAGTAATTGCAGTATTCAAGAAATTAGAGCAAATCTACCGTTCTTTGGATTCGCCGATCGTTGTCTGCCGCGTCGGAAACCATTCTGATTCAAACTCATGACGCGGGTGCAAGTTGCTGGAACTACCCTATACGAAATTTAGATTCCAATTCTTCTGGAAATGGTAATTTTTTCGTCGCTAGGTTGTCGCCGAAGTTGTGGTGATGGTCTCAAGACCGTGGCGGTGAGGGCCCGTTTCGCGGATGCGCAGGAGGATCGACAGTGCCATCCCGATAAATCCCAGCACGGAGAATATCCACATGCCGAGGGCATACCCGCCGGGATTGGAGAGACTGGCATGTGAGAAATCGTTCGCCTTGCCAATCAACAGATTCAGAAGGAAAAACCCAATCTGCTGGATCAGGGTCATTAGGGCGTAGGCCGTGCCCAAGCGGGACTGGTCGACGATGTAGGCCACAGCCGGCCACATGACTGCAGGGATCAAGGAAAAGGCGATTCCCATCATCGAGACGGGAACATAGAGCGAGGTTGAGGAGTAGGCCATCATCAAGTAGACAGGCATCAAGAGCAACGAGCCCAACATCATGAACAGGGCTCGTTTGCCGACCCGGTCGACCAGCAGCCCAAACAAGGGAGTGGCTATCATTGCCGACAATGGAAGCAAGCTGTTCAGCCGACCGGCCAGTTCGAGAGAGAGAACCCGGACGGCCTCTGCGGCATGTACGCCACCGTGGGCAGAAAGGATCTTGTTGGTGAAGAAGTCGATCGCGAAAGTACGAAACGGGAAGATCGCCGAATAGAACGTGAAGCAGAGTCCGACAACGAGCCAGTACGAGGCATCGAAGCGAAAGATTCCGCGAAATTCCAATTTGTCCGTCGCCCCAGCTCGTCCCAGTTCGTAGTGCCGCTCCGCCTTACTCTCCAGCGCCCAGTAGATCGCCGAACAAACGACGGCGAAAACTCCCGCTCCCACGGCAATGAGTAGCGGGTTTTGCCAGCTTGGTTGTCCGGCGGGGCCATTCGGATAAAAAGCGCGATTGGCCCAGGTGGGAGAATTGTCTGCCGCGACGGATGCGAGCCGGGCGATGGTCAGGTTGATGCCGAAGGCAAAGCTGAGCTCCTTGCCCTTGAACCATTTGGCGAGGGCGGTAGTGACCGCGACGATCATGGATTCCGCACCCAAGCCTAAAACCGTGCGTCCAGCAATCATCAGTGGGGCACTTCCTTTCGCCGCGGTGATTGCAGCACCAAGCAGGCAGATGATTGCAAAGACAAGAATCGACTTCTTGGTTCCGATGCGGTCGATGATGATGCCGCCGACAAGGAGCGTGGCTACGGCTGCGACACTGTAACTGGCATTGAGCCAACCAAACTGAGTGGCCGAAAAGCCGAGATGATCAATGAAAATCCGTTCCAGCGCATTGATGCTGTCGTAAATGTAGTAATTTCCGGCTTGGGCGAGACTGACGAAGACGAGGACTGCCCAACGGTACAGCCGGGTTGGCTCCGGGCGACTAGTTACGGGCATTCGGGCTTTCACTCACTGAGGAACCGAGCAGATTAGCAGAGTGCGTGCCAGTTCGCCCGACTTTCTGGCGAGCGATGCCACCGAAAGTGGTTGAAAAGCACCGATTCGGCGGAACTCAGCCACCAGCGGGCCAAGCAACTGACCGACTGATCGGTTTCCATCGGACATCCAACAGTTTAAAGAATTAGCGAATTACTCGCGCCTGAAATGGGCGTGTGTGTTTGGTCTCACGCCTGCAGCAGCACACCACAAGTTCGGCCTGTTTTTGGATGGCTTGCTCGCGACGTCCAAACGGGTACCCCATTCCGAAGGAGTATCTCCATGCGTTTCCGCCGTAGTGGTCTCCCTTTTTTGTGCGTGCTCGGTTTCGGTGTGGCTCTGCTTGCAGGTTGCAACAACACTCTCAATCCCTTGTGTGGAAGTGCCCGACCAGCCCCAGTCATTGGATCCCTTTCTCCGAGCACCGTCACGTTCTCTGAAGTCGAGCAAGGATTTAAGTTGACGGTGAATGGCAGCCAGTTCGTTTCTTCATCTCAAGTTGTGATCAACAACACCCCAATCAGTGCGACGGTTGTAAGCCCGACAGAACTGAATGTGAAGCTGACGAACGATGTAATTTCAGGGCCGGGACAGGTGAAGATCATGGTACAGACTCCAAGCGGAAACTCTGGTGATGTCGGTTGTACGAGCGGTGGCAAGAGTAGTGTTCTGATGCTGACGGTGAATTGAGAAACAGAGGAGAGGATTGGACTAGCTCCCGACGAATCGTGCGTAAAGACTACGGGCGGCGGCGGTATCGCTAGTCCCTTTGATGATGGCGCGGCCGTCCGGAAAGAGAGTCATCTCATAGGGCTCGTGCCAGAATTTCAGGACGAAGTCGTTGTGGCGTACGATGCCGTGCGGCTGGAGCATGCGATCCATTTCGGCAAAGTCGATTGGGCGATGCCGTTCGTGGATCTGGACGGAGTTGCGTCCGCACAAGGTGATGTGCGGACGCCCTTCTCCGGCGAGATGGATGAAATTGTGTTCGCCGCAGGCTCGGCAGCCCTGTCGCGGCTTGGCGGCGGAGATCTCGGCATGCTCATTTGTCCAGAGATCAAAGGAGAGGAGGGTTTTTCTGAGGGCGGGGGCGGATATTCCGGCAACGAGGATTTTCAGCGCTTCTGTCGCGGCGACCGATGCCACGAGATTGACCGCTGAATTCAGGATTCCTGAAGTCTCACATGTCTCGACTATCCCACGAGGAGAGTCCGGGAAGATGCAGGAAAGACACGCAGTTTGACCGGGAATCACGTTCAATGTGACGGCATAGCTTCCGACTGCAGCGGAGTATATCCAAGGGATCGAGCGGTCGACCGCATAGTCATTGAGGAGGTAGCGAGTCTCAAAATTGTCGGTTCCATCGAGAATGAGATCCATTCCCTCAAGGGATGCTTGGATGTTCGATGGAACTAAGTCCGCAACGTGTGGTTCGACAATGATGTCTGAGTTAAAGGCTGCGATCTTTCGGGCAGCGGCAATTGCTTTCGGAAGGGACTCTGCGGCGTCCGCTTCGTCAAAGAGGGACTGACGCTGTAGATTGCTTGGCTCGACGTAATCACGGTCGATGATGCGAAGAGTTCCGACGCCTGCGCGCGCGAGAAGAGCGGCCAAGGCCGATCCGGTAGCACCGCAACCGACAATCGCGACGCGGGCGGCTGCAATTTTTTTCTGGCCATCTTCGCCGATTGGGTGAAAGAGGATCTGGCGAGAATAACGATCCAGCATCGGGTGCTTGGGGGCGAGCCCTGAGTTACGGTCGTGTTGTTCTTGATCCAAAGACGTCATCAGTTGAGGCCAGCAAAACCATTATTATAAGGGGCTGGACTGCGAGTAGAGCTTTCCGCGGGCGCGCTCCTGCCGCAAGGCCGGCTAGCCTTTTGTACAACGAGAGTTTGGGCGCTTCCCATCGAAGACAGCAGAGCCTTAAGGACACCTTTGACGAAACGGTACGCGACATTTCTGACCGCGGCGGTCTTATTGTGGATTTTCGCGGTTCCGTCAGGAATCGGTGTCCGCTCGGCAAGTGCAAAAGCGCTTCTTTCGTCAAGTCACACCGGGTCGGCGGGCAACTCTCCCCAACAGACTTCCACACCTTCGACGGCATACGAAGGGAAGATGGTGCGGGCGATTGAACTTCCAGGCGTCGCAGAGCGGGATCGCGCGCATTTGCTTGGCCTCATTCCTGTAAAAGTTGATACGCCGCTCAAGAAGGACCAGGTTCGGGACAGTATCAAGATACTGTTTGCAACCGGACGATTCGCCGATATCCAGGCCGAGGTCAGCCCGTCAGGAGATGGAGTGGCGTTGAGTTTTGTCACGTCACCTAATTTCTTTGTGGGTGCTATTGACGTGGAGGGAGCTCCCAATCGGCCAAATGCGAATCAGGTGGTGAACGCGTCGAAATTCCAGCTGGGCGAGACGTACAGCCAGGAAAAGCTGGATCGCGCGATCGGAAACGTCCACCAAATCATGCAGGAGAATGGCTATTACAAGGCGAAAGTGACGGCGGAGAGCACCTCGAATCCGACGACCCAGCAGGTGGACATTTTGTTTCACATCGACGCAGGAGCACCAGCGCACGTCGGCGAAGTTAAGGTTACGGGGAGTTCGAAACTCTCACCGGCAGAGGTGCAGAAAATCGTCCACATGAGCCCGGGGGACCGCATTACGTCGGCGCGCGTCAACAACTCATTGCAGCGGCTGCGGAAAAAGTTTCAGAAGCAGAAGCGAGCGCTTGCCCAGGTCTCGATCGCGGAGCAGACTTACCGTCCGGAAACCAATGCCGTCGATTTCACCTTTCAGATTGATCCAGGGCCGGTCGTTTTGATCAGCGCGGAGGGTTTTCACATCAGTAAGGGTGTTCTGAAGAGAGAAATCCCCGTCTATGAAGAAAACGCTGTGGATGATGACTTGCTAAATGAGGGCAAGCGGAACTTGCTGAATTACATTCAGACAAAGGGCCGCTTCGGCGCGACGATCGACATCAAGAAAGAAATGGCTCCGAATATATCCCGGGTGATTTACATGATCGACCCCGGCCCACTGCACAAGCTGGTCCTGGTTGAGATCACGGGAAACAAGAACTTTCTGGATACCCAGACGTTGCGTTCCTATCTTCAAGTTCAACCTGCAACCCGGCTTCTGAGTCATGGCCGCTATAGCGAAGCACTTCTGAGGAGTGATGTGGCGACGCTGGAAGGACTCTATCGATCGAACGGTTTTCGGGCGGTCAAAATTGAAACCAGCGTCGATGACAACTATGACGGCGACCGGAACAAGCTGGCAGTGCACATTCGGATTAATGAAGGACTGCGAACGCAAGTTGGGACAGTGCACATTACGGGGAACCAGAAGGTGAAAACCAGCGACCTTCCCGAACTCACCACACAGCCGAATCAGCCTTATTCGGAACAGGACCTAGCCAACGATCGCGAGCGAATCCTTAGCTATTACTTCGATCATGGATTTCCGAATGCAGCGCTGGAGATCGCGACCAATCCATCCTCCGAGCCGAATCGGGAGGACGTCACCTTCACGATCCAGGAAGGCGAGGAATTCACCGTGGATCGAGTGATGGTCGGTGGAACCGAGCACACACGGAGTTTCGTTGTGCAGCGCGAATTGCAGGTAGCACCCGGGGACGCGCTTAGCCAGCAGGATCTGCTGAATACTCAAACGCGACTCTACGACTTGGGCATCTTCAGCCAGGTGGATACGGCGGTGCAAAATCCAGAGGGAGCGGATCCGCAGAAGAACGTGCTGGTGCAGGTTCGTGAGGCCAAGAGGTATACATTCACGTATGGCGGGGGATTGGAGTTTGAAACGGGACTGCCTTCTGGATCGCAGGCTCCGCAGGGGAAGACTGGAGTGAGTCCACGCGTGGAGTTCGACGTGACCCGCCTAAACTTTGCGGGCCGCGATCAGACGATTACTTTTCAGTCGCACGTGGGGCGTCTGCAGCAGAGAGGGTTGTTGAGTTATGAAGTCCCGAAGCTGCTCGATAGTGACCGGTTCAAGCTGATTTATACCGTTTTTTACGATAACAGCCTGGATGTGGCGACCTTTACTTCCCAACGGTTGGAAGGGAAGATCGACTTGCGGCAGCAGTTTGGAAGCACGGGGCGGGAGCCCGGAACGCGTCCGGGACCAGATTCGATCACCTACCGGTTCGACTATCGATTAGTGAAGGCAAGCAACTTTGCGGAGAATTTTTCGCCGGGTGAAATTGCAGTTTTGTCCCTTCCGGCACGTATAGGCGGACCTGGCTTTACCTTCATTCACGACAGGCGCGACAATCCGTTGGAGAGCACGAAAGGGGACTACTTCACGCTCGATGCATTCCTGGCGTCCAGCTTTTTCGGTTCGCGGTCGGACACATCTACGGAAAGCCTGCCGACGAATTTCGGGAGGGCCCTTGGGCAGTATTCCACTTACTATACGTTCGGTCCCAAGGGGAAAAGGAACCGGCAATTCGTATTTGCCCGTTCCACGAGTATTGGGCTTCAGCAGCCTTTTCAAGGAACTAAGATATTGCCTCCTGGGTCATGCCCTTTAACAAACGGTCAGGTAACTTGTACGAACATCGCGACCATTCCTTTGTCGGAACAGTTCTTTGCGGGAGGCGGAAACTCTCATCGCGGATTCGGGTTAAATCAGGCAGGACCACGCGATCCGAGTTCAGGATTTCCGGTGGGCGGAACGGCGCTATTCGTCAACAATCTGGAGTTGCGCTTCCCGCAGGTATCGTTGCCCTTGCTTGGGGATGGATTTGGGTTTGCCGTGTTTCACGATATGGGCAACGTCTTCACTGCGCCGCACGACATGGTGAAGGGACTACTGCGCTGGCATCAGGCAAGTCCCCAATGGTGTCTGGCCACTGGTACACTGACCTCTCCGGAGTGTACGGAGTTCAATAACAAAGGCTATGATTACACTTCGCACGCGGTCGGGGTTGGCGTAAGATACAAAACACCGATCGGACCTTTGCGCTTCGACTTTGGATACAATCTGAACCCAACCCAGTATTTTCAGTTGGTTGCGGTTCCAGGATCGAATCCGCCGGTTTCCATACTCGAGACGCAACACCTGCGGCATTTCAACGTATTTTTCAGTATAGGTCAGCCATTTTAATGCAGAGTTTTCGCCGAAATATATTCGCTGTCGCGCTGCTATTCCTGTTGGGAATGGGGTCATCTTCCGCGCGCGCAGAGGTAATTGACCGCATCGTCGCGACCGTCAATGGACACATCATCCTACAGAGCGACTGGAACGATGCGCTTCGATATGAAGCTTTGTTGAGCGCACGCACTCTCAGTGATTTCAATGACGGAGAGCGGCGGGCCGTGTTGGATCGGCTGATCGATCAGGAATTGTTAGATGAGCAAATGAAGGCTGCTTCGTTCCAACACGCTACAGAAGAGGAAGCAGCTGCAGAAGTCGCCGCGGCGCGCAAGTTGTATCCGGAAGCGAGTACGGATGAAGGTTGGCAGTCTGTGCTGGCGAAGTACAACCTGACTGACAGCGCTTTATTGCAGCACGTGCGGGAGCAAATCGATCTGATGCGGCTTGTGGATGCGCATCTTCGTCCCGCCGTTCAGATCGACTCCAAGAGCGTGGAAACTTATTACCGGGATAAGTTTGTCCCGCGGTTGAAAGAATCCGGCGAGCAGGAAGTTCCACTCGCCGACGTGTCTGCGAAAATTCGCGAACTGCTGACTCAGGAAAAAGTGAGCGAACTGATGGTTTCCTGGCTGCAGTCTCTGCGTTCCGAAAGCAAGGTCAGCGTACCGGGAATGGAGGGTTCTCCCGGCGAGGGAGTTCAGAGCCGGTGAGCCAATCTGCCGCCAAGACGCGGCGCTGGTGGAAGATTGTGTTGGCGTCTGCCGGTGTGGCGCTCATCGGCATCATTGCTTTTCTCTGGTATACAACCACACAATCCTTTCAGAACTATGTACGTCGGCGGATGGTGGCCGAGATCGAACGCGCTACCGGTGGCCGTGCGGAAGTCGGTAGTTTCCATGTTGTCCCGTTTCACTTGCAGGTCGAAGTTCGGAACATCACGGTACATGGTAAAGAGGCACCGACTGATGTACCGCTGGCGCATGCCGATAGCCTGGTCGCCCAGCTAAAAATCATCTCCTTTCTCAAGACCGAGTTCGGTTTTTACTCGCTGGTTCTTGAACATCCCATAGTTCATATCGTCATTGGTCGCGATGGGGCCACAACGAACATTCCTGCAGTCCGCGTAATGCCAGCGGGCAGCGGAGCAGAACAACTGCAGCGACTATTTGACCTTTCGATCGATCATCTTTTGATTCGAAATGGTGAGTTGCTGTGGGGCGATCAAAAGATTCCGCTCGACTTGGCGGTGAACGATACGAATCTGCAGATGGACTATGCCTTTCTGCGCGGAAGATATGAAGGCCGTCTCTGGCTTGGGAAGGTCGATACGGCGGTGCAGGATCTGCGGCCGTTTTCTTGGATGACGTCGATTGATTTCAGTCTGGCGTCCACGTTCGCCGAGATCAAGTCGCTGAAATGGGACTCAGGCAGATCTTCTGTGCAGGCGAGCGGCAGGATTAGCGATTTCCAGCATCCGCGCATCGATGGCAGCTATGAGGGTCATGTGAACCTGGAGGAAGCCGCCGCTACTTTGCGCCGCCAAGAATTGCGCGAAGGTGTTGCCGATGTCAAAGGCAATGGACACTGGTCTTTGTCTGACTTCGCCGCTTCTGGGGCACTTGCCTTGCACGATTTGGGGTGGCACGGCGAACAGTTTGTTGTGAGCAAGGTCAATGGCTCGGCTGATTATTCACTGACGAATGATCAGATGAAGATCCAAAAATTGCAGACGAAGGCACTGGGCGGAGCTATTACTGGCGATGCCCAGGTTGATAACTGGCTGCACAGCATTCCTCCGCCAGTAGCGGAAAAAGCAAAGTCGAAAAGGGAAGAACTCCCAGTGATTGGGGTAGCGAGGCCTGTGCCGAAAAGAGGGGAAAAGCCGAAGTCGCCTGGAGTGCAAAGCGGCGCGGTTCATCTCCGGCTAAGGGATGTTTCAGTAGCTGAGACTGCGATGGCACTTGATGTTCCCGCGCATCCGCTCAATGGATTTCATCCGGCGGGGTCGACGGATGGGAACGTGGATGCGGCCTGGAAGGGAACGCCGGCAAATGCCGATATTGGTTTCACATTCGATGTAGCCCCACCAAATCGTTCGAACCCGCGGGAACTCCCAGTAACGGCACACATTCAAGGGAAATACCGAAGGAGCAGCGATTCGCTGGAATTATCCCAATTCAATTTGACGACTCCATCCTCCAAAGTAACGGCCGATGGAATTCTGGCGGCCTCGTCGAGATTGAGATTTTCGATCTCAACCTCCAACCTGGAAGAGTGGCGTCCGTTGGTGAAGGCATTGGGCGGCCCAACCGATTTGCCGTTCCGTGTGGATGGGAACGCCACACTGAACGGATCGGCCGTTGGAACCTTCTCGTCCCCAAGTCTATCTGGCACACTCGTCGCGCAAGATTTCGAGTTCACGGTTCCAGCCACTTCGCGGACTCCTGCCAAGCCCGTTCACTGGGATTCGCTCGCGGCAAACATCCAGTTTTCTTCGCGTGAAGTTTCCATTAGAGGTGGGAGCCTGCGGCGGGGAGACACGAGTGCGGATTTCGATGTGGACGCCACGCTCCAGAAGGGCCAGTTCACCGCCAACAGCCCGTACACCGCGCGAGTGTCACTACATAACGTAGACGTGGCATCGACGGCGGCCCTTGCGGGTTATGATTATCCGATTTCGGGGACCGCCGATGTAAATTTGCAAATCACGGGAACGAGAGCACGTCCACAGGCGCAGGGACATATCCACGCCGCGGATGGATCGGCATACGGCGAGGCGATTGAGGATTTCGAAGCGGACCTTCACATCGCGGCGGACGGTACGGCTCTCAACAATATTGAACTAACTCACCAGGATGCTGAAGTATCCGGAGATGCTTCCTACTCTCCAGCGAGTAAGCAATTTCGTCTCGATCTGGCGGGGAAGAATTTCGACTTGTCGCGGGTGACGCAGATCCATCTCGACGAACTCCCCATCGATGGACGAGCGGATTTCACGTTGCAGGCTTCAGGAGCAATTGCACATCCGTCGATTGACGCACGCGTCCATCTACGCGACTTGAGGTTTGATCGTGAATTGTCCGGGGGCATGGAATTGCGGGCTGTGAGCAAGGAAGACCAGCTAGAGCTCAGCGGACATTCCACGTTTATCAAGGGGAGCCTGCTGGTGGATGGAAGCGTCGGCATGCATGGCGATTTTCCCGCGACCGTCTCGGCCCAGACGAAAAATCTCGACCTGGATCCTTTGTGGCGGGCTTATTTGGGGCAACAGCTGACCGGCCATTCCTCGGTCACCGGCGTGATGACGATGCAGGGGCCGCTGCGGTATCCGCAACAATGGAAACTGAGCGGCACGGCCAGCGATATGAACATTGAGGTTGAGTACGCGAAGGTACACAATCAAGGTCCCGCGAGCTTCGTCTACGCCGACCGAGTATTGCAGATCGGCCCGGCGCATCTCGTGGGCGACGGCACCGACATTACGGGCCATGGGTCGATTTATTACGCAGAGGGCAGGCGTCTCGACTTCACCGCTGATGGCTTCGCCGATATGCGCATCTTCGACGGCGTCGATCCCAATTTGACAGCAACGGGACAGATGACGGTGCATAGCACGATGGGCGGCACTGTGAAAGATCCGCTACCTCAGGGGACAATTCAAATCGAGAATGGAACCGCAAACTACGCGGGATTGCCCAGCGGCTTGAGTGACATTACTAGTTCGCTCACGTTCACGCGAGATCGTCTCCACATCGATCAGCTTACGGCGCATACCGGTGGGGGAAGCCTGGACCTGAAAGGCGATGCCAGCAACTACAACGGGCAACTTAACTTCAATCTGACTGCGGTGGGCAAAGAGGTCAGACTTCGCTATCCCCCAGGTGTGAGTTCTACTGCGAACGCGGAACTACATTGGGTCGGAACGAAGTCGGCTTCGCTGGTTTCGGGCGATGTCCTGGTGACGAAGTTGTCAGTGACTCCTGGTTTTGACTTTGGTTCTTACCTAGAGCGGAGCCGGCAAACCGCGTCGGTGACCGCGGCAAATTCACCGATGTACAACATCAAGCTTGATGTTTCTGTCCGGACGGCTCCAGAACTGCAGATGAAGACCACCGTGGCACGTTTATCGGGCGACGCGGATCTGCGGGTGAGGGGCTCGGTGGCCAGGCCGAGCGTTCTGGGCCGCGCGGACATTCTGGAAGGTGATGCGACATTTAACGGGATCAAGTTTCGCCTGGAGCGAGGCGACGTTACGTTTGCGAATCCGGTTGCGATTGAGCCGCAGGTGAACTTGCAGGCCACGACCCACGTGCGCAACTACGATCTTGATGTAACTGTCACCGGAACGCCGGACCGGCTAAACGTGAATTACCGCTCGGAACCGCCGCTGCCGAAGTCTGACATCATCGCGCTGCTTGCGCTGGGACGCACCAGTGAAGAATCCGAACAGTTGCAACAGCAGTCAGGGCAGACGCTTTTCAACGATGAAGCGACAAATCTGATCATCAATCAGGCGATCAACTCTGTGGTGAGCAATCGCATGCAGAAACTGTTCGGAGTGAGCCGGATCAAAATTGATCCTCAGGGACTGACGACGGAAACGAACCCAACTGCCCGTGGCCCGCAGATTACGATCGAGCAGGAATTCGCCAACAACCTTTCACTCAGCTACAGCACGAACGTTTCACAGAGTTCACAGCAGATTATCCAGGGCGAATACTATTTCAATCGCAATCTTTCGGTGCAAGGGACGCGCGACCAGAACGGCGTCGTAAGCTTTGACGTGCGCATCCGGCAGCGCAAGAAATAGAATACGGCCAGGTAGCCTACCGGTGCGTTTTCCTGTCAATACTGATGTCTACACCAGCCTGCGGCAGCAGATGGTCGAGACGCAATTGCGTCTTCGTGGCATTGCCGACGAACGGGTCCTTCAGGCCATGCTCCGCGTTCCTCGGCACGAGTTTGCTCCAGAACGTTTTCGCGATCAGGCTTATGAGGATCATCCGCTGCCGATCGGCGAAGAACAAACCATTTCGCAGCCCTACATCGTCGCGCTGATGTTGGAAGCGCTGACGCTGTCGCCCGGAGATAAGGTTTTGGAGGTGGGAACTGGATCGGGCTACGTCACGGCGCTGCTTGCGGAATTGGTCTCTGAAGTGATCTCGATTGAGCGGCATTCATTGCTTGCTGAGCATGCCTCCCAACTGCTTGCGAAGCTCGGATACTCGAATGCCAAAGTTATCGTAGGTGATGGCAGTCGCGGGCTGGTGGAACTTGCGCCTTACGATGCAGTTATCGTGTCGGCGGCGTCCCCGAGACTTCCCCCAGAGTTGATCGAGCAACTTGCCGAGAAAGGGCGAATGATTATTCCTATTGGCGAGGGGGAGTCGCAGCAATTGCAATTCATCTACAAAGAAGATGGGCGAGTCATCACGAGAATGCGGGAACTCTGCCGGTTCGTGCCATTGGTGTCGGACTCGATTAACTAGAACTGGCCGTCAGGGACTAAGGTCGCTCGCGAGAACTGACGTTCTCCCTCTGCATTACAATCGAATTCGTGCCCATCCTGCACAATTTGCGCGTAACGCTGGAGATGATCAAATGGGAGCATTCGATTTTTGCGCTACCTTTTGCTCTATGCGGAGCAATGCTCGCAGCCGGAGGATTCCCGACCGCACATCAGCTGGTTTGGATCATCGTTGCTATGGTTGCGGCCCGTTCGGCGGCAATGGCGTTTAACCGATGGGCCGACGCTTCAATTGACGGCGCGAATCCTCGAACCAGCACGCGAGCCTTGCCAGCGGGACATCTGTCGCCCGCGTTCGTTGTCAGCTTCGTGATTCTTTCGAGTTTGGTTTTCATCCTGGCTGCGAGCCAGTTGAACCGGCTGGCATTATTGCTGTCGCCGGTCGCGCTTGCTGTACTTCTCCTTTATTCGTACACCAAGCGGGTGACGCGATGGTCCCACCTTGTGCTGGGATTTGCGTTGGGTATCGCGCCTTCTGCAGCATGGATTGCGGTGCGGGGTTCGCTCGATCCGCGCATTTTGTTGCTTACCGCAGCAGTTACGTTCTGGGTTGGCGGTTTCGATGTGCTGTATGCCTGCCAGGATTTCGATTTTGACCGAGAAGCCGGGTTGCATTCCGTGCCCCGTTATTTCGGGATCCGTGCGGCTTTATGGATCGCGCGCGCGTTTCACCTGATCATGGTGGGGCTTCTGGTTGCGTTGTTTCTTGCTTTTGGACTGGGAAAACTGACTGCAGTGGGAATCTTGGCGGTGATCCTCTTGCTCGCGTACGAGCATTCTCTTGTGAAGGCCTATGATCTTTCCAAGTTAAATGCCGCGTTCTTCACGATGAATGGCGTGATCTCAGTGCTGTTCTTTGTCTTCGTTGCGGCGGATTTGCTGCTTCGGAAGTAATCCTGACCTTTCCTGCACAGACACATGTCATAATTTGTGGCGCAACTGGAGGCATCCATGCGATCTCGTGTATTCATTCTGCTCTTCTCGTTAGTTTTCATCGCGGTTGTTTGCCTAGGCCAGGACGCGACTCAGCCAGCACCCGCACCGGGCAGCGCTGCGGACCTAGTACAGCGCGGACTGAAATTGAGTCGTGAAGGTAAGCAGGACGACGCGCTCGCGCTCTATGAGCAGGCGCTGGGGAGAGATCCGAACTCGTATCAGGCACAACTCGAGTCGGGGATCGCGCTTGACCTGAAGGGTGAATACGCGAAGGCGCAAGAACATTTCAACAAAGCTGTTGAGATTGCGCCAGCAGAGTCGAAAGAGCAAGCGCTGCGCTCACTCACTTTCTCGTACGCATTTCAGGGCGACGCGTTTAAAGCGGCTGAGCCCGAGATGCAGGTTTTCAATGCACGATTGGCAAAAGGTGACGTAGTCGCCGCTGGGGAAGCTTGCAATGAGCTAGCCCGCATTTATCTGGAACTCGGCGATCCGGATCATGCCTTCAAGTGGTACAAGATGGGATACGACACCGTCTCGCGCAAGGCCGATCTCTCGGACGCGGACAAAAATTTATGGTTATTTCGCTGGGAGAGTGCGCAGGCGCGTGTAGCAGCTCGTCGCGGAAATATCGAAGAAGCGCAACAACATGTTCGGGCGGCAAAGCCCGCGCTCGACAAGGCTAACAATCCTGATCAAATGCGCTTCTATCCGTATCTAGTCGGGTATGTCGCCTTTTACGGCGGCGACTACAAGACGGCCGTCAGCGAGTTCCAGAAGGCTGACCAGCGCGATCCGTTTATTCTGGTGATGCTCGCGCAGGCGTACGAGAAGTCCGGGGATGAGGCTCAGGCGAAGGATTACTACCACAAGGTGTTGGACATCAATGTTCACAATCCAACAAATGCATTCGCCCGTCCACTCGCCAAAAAGAAGCTGCAGACGGGCGCATGACTGAGAACTTGCCTGTTGCCGGTTATTGATTGACCTTCAGCAACATCATCGTGCCCTTTTCGATCTTTACGTTATTCTTCTCTGAGGTCACGAGCGAACCCTGAGCGTTGTTCTGGGCATTGCTTTCGAGC
>Ga0335081_10001893_pt1 | contig 33121 bp, 20 predicted proteins | sample Lox_Sample_35_FD_206713 | JGI IMG/M metagenome (GOLD analysis project Ga0335081, IMG submission 206713) | Soil microbial communities from Loxahatchee National Wildlife Refuge, Florida, United States - Lox_Sample_3.5 | ecosystem: Environmental > Terrestrial > Soil > Wetlands | place: USA...
GTTCGCTTACGTGTTGCTACACGCGCTGCGGCGGCTGGCGCTGGCCAACACCGCCTGGGCGCATGCCCAGGTGAACACGATTCGCTTGCGGCTGCTGAAAATCGCCGCCGAGGTACGCCTCCGCGCCCGCCGCATCTGCCTGCGTTATCCTCGGGCCTATCCCTGGAAGGTGCTGTTCGCCACCGTCTGGTCCGCTTTGCGCTGCTGAGACGGCAGCTCGAACCCACTGAAACTTACCCTTCCCCGTCGTTGGCAGCCCACGCACGCTCCGAAATCACGCCCGCAGACCGCAGCCTTCGTCGCCTCCGCCAACTCCCCAGAATCCCGGCTCCCGCGCTCTTCAAAACCGTTCTGTAAGCCCGAATTCCAACCCGCTGGCTGAGTTGTCGGCTATGTCGTGAGAAATTCGGGCTAGTCCGGGACTGAAACGGATTCATCGGCGTCTGAGACGGCGGTGGGAACAGGCAGAATTGCAGCAGAAGCAGCCGCGCAGCCGGGGCCCCCAACGACCGCGTCTTTTGCGGTGGTTGGGGTGGGAGAGCGGCGGAATGGTGGTAGCCCGGTGGTTAAGAGGCTGTTACCAAACTCTGTTGTCCCAGGCATCGGTGGAACCAACTGCGAGCCAACGAGTGCCGTAGGCACGGAAGAGCTTAGCCCAGCACGTAGCCGAACCGGGGTCCCCGATTCGCGCTTCCTTTGCGCGAATTGGGGTGGGATGGCGGAGCGCTGGGTCGAGTGGGAGGAATTATCAGAGTCGCGTAGCGACGGCAGAGTTTCGTAACAGCCTCGTGAGCGCCGGGTGTGAGTGGGAAAAGAACCGAGCCGCCGCAGCGGCGACACCACTCGCCACACAGTCTCGTCAGCGCGTTAATTCTTGAGCGGAGGCCGCGGCGGACGTCGCAAGATCCGGCACGATTCGCGCTTCAGCGCGCGCTTCCGTTTTGGAAGCCCTTGATGGACTCCTCCAAGTGGGAGGAGAGCGTAGAGTTCACGTTGCGCAGGTCCGGAATCAGCCGGCTCAGATCCAGCTTTAGCAGCCCGTTTTGCACGGTGTCGAAGATCGACAGGTCAACCAGGCTCGTGTCTTCGACCAGCATGTCTTCGGAATACTGTTGCCTGCGCCGCATTGCCCCGTGTCGTGCGGCTTGCTTCAAGAGCGCTGGGGTTGGCTGGTCCGGGCGGTCCGACCGCAATTGCTCGACGATTCCCTTCAGCAAGCCCGGCACATGTTCGAGTCGTTGCTTATCGCTGAGCGGAAGCGCCGCTAATCGCGGACTGGCCTTCATGGCGGCCAGGGCGCGTTGCGAGATTTCCGGCGCGTTCTCGCGCAGAAAATCGGCCAAGGGCTGGATTGCCAGGGAGCCGGCCTTGCGTGGGCTGCTTAGCTTCGATTCCAGAGACTTGACCAGCTCGCGCACATCGGCCGGCTTGACCAGGTAGTCGTCCACTTGATTGCGGATGGCCTGCAGCGCGCTTTCGAAGGCGGGATAGCCCGTCAAGATGAAATTGACGCACTCGGGATGAGTACGCCGCATGGCGCTGACCACGGTGAATCCGTCCCCCGGCTCGCCGATATTGAGGTCGGCGATGAGCGCGTCGAACTCTTGCATGTGGATGTGGCGCAGGGCCTCGGTGACGGTCGCGGCGGTGGTAACAGCATAGCCGTGCTGACCCAAAATAGCGGCCAGCGTGAGCAGGATATTGGGCTCGTCATCGACGAGCAGAATTCGGGTTCGTGTTGTCGCGGCCATATTCTTCCGTGTGCCATGACGGCGGCAGACGTTGTGATCCAGGCACCGTGGCAGGTATTAAGATGCGTACTCTGGGCGAGCGCAACACGCCAAGAGGCGACAACATCGATTGAGGCAAGTGTCCGAACTAAAGTTGCCCAAACCTGGCAGGGCTTAGGGAGACACTGATTAAGCCCCAGTTTTTGAAGGGCACGGCTTACCGTGCCGGAAGTTCAGCAAAATCAGTGCGGGCTTTAGCCCCTGAGGCCGACCGATCCACTTGTTCAGCGTCTTCTTAGCAGTTGGATGCGCTACGGGCGCTGTGCGATACTGGTGCTGCTCAGAACCGAGCAACTGACACTCTGTCGCAGCAACGGATTTCGGCTGACAATTGAAATTGTGACCAGGCCGATGTAGCTATCTCATAAATCGTTCTTGAAAGGGCACGGCTTCCGCCATGCCCGCCAAGAATCGTAGAAACGTGGGCTTTAGCCCCTGAGGGAAGTCGCTTCAGAGTGAGCTTCACCACATTTGCGCCGCAGCCCGAGGCGAAAGTGGTGACGGGCTTCACCACGGCTTGAACTCAGTTGCTTTCCTTCCCTGGCCGGGATGGCGGAACTGGCAGACGCAGCGGACTCAAAATCCGCCGGCCTTCGGGCCATGGGGGTTCGACCCCCCCTCCCGGCACCACTTGCAAGGCAGTTTCCAGATTTGCCTGGCAATGAAATCCACGCAGTTTCAAAATTCCTGTGTCCAGGTAGAGCGAGCTACTGGTTTGCCCATAGAACCATACTGTAGATGTCACGTTTTCGCAGTGGTTCTGTCTATCCCCGCCTGCGCCACATCTCCAAGCAATTACTAGCTCATTGGTGCCTCGGGTTAGGCAAGTCTGGCCTCTTCTGTAAGGTCGGAAAGTCGCGAAGAAGAATAAAGATGAAAAAAGCCCAGCAGGGGAGACTATTCGGGTGTATAGTGCTGGCCACCCATCGTGCCAAATGGAAAACCTAGCTAGGTTGTCTGCCGAAGGAGAACTCGTCATGCGCGACAAAGGACTTTCCACCCGGTTCCGCGCGGTCTTGGCGATCCTTACTGTGACGCTACATCTGACAAGCGCATGGGCGGCCAACCATGAAAAGGTGCCGCACACGTTGAACTCCGAAGTCGCGGACTGGAAGCCCGGATCCGATCCGATCCTCGTCGGTGTTGGCAAGCTCAACTTCGCGCCCTCCGGGAGCTGGACGGAGGAAGTGCTGCATAGCTTTGCCAGTTACCCGGACGGGGACGGCCCCTACGCCGGCGTGATCTTCAATGCCGCCGGCAATCTGTTCGGCACGACCGTCGACAGCCTGGACTACCGATGCGGCACCGTGTTCGGGTTAACGCCCGCAGGGGGTGGGACATGGGGGGAGAGCGTGCTGTACAACTTCAGCTGCGAGGACGGTACATATCCCGAGGGCAGCCTGATCATTGATGCCGCCGACGACCTCTACGGCACGACCTACTTGGGGGGCGCCAGCGGGTATGGGACGGTGTTCGAGTTGACACCCACGCCTTTCGGCGGATGGACGGGGAAGGTGCTGCATAGCTTCCAGAACAATGGCGTAGACGGGTACTATCCCTACAGCAGCCTGATCTTCGATGCCGCCGGCGATCTCTATGGGACGGCGTATGCGGGTGGCAGCTACGGCGTCGGGATGGTGTTCGAGCTGACCCCCGAAGCGGGCGGGAGTTGGACGGAGAGTGTACTGCACAGCTTCATCTTCAACGGCACCGATGGAGCTTATCCCACGGCCGGCCTGGTCTTCGATGCCTCGGGCGATCTCTACGGCACGACCTACTACGGCGGCACTAACGGCGCCGGGACGGTGTTCGAGTTGATCTCCGAAGGCGGTGGACGCTGGACGAAGAAGATACTGCATAACTTCAACTTCAACGGCACGGACGGCGGTTATCCCCAGGCCGGCCTGATCTTCGACCGGTCCGGCAACCTCTACGGCACGACCTACGCGGGCGGCACACACGACTTTGGGACGGTATTCGAGTTGATGCCCGAATCGGGCGGGAGCTGGACGGAGAGTGTGCTGCATAGCTTCAACGAGAACGGCACGGACGGGGCCTATCCCGTCGCTGCCCTGACCCTGGATGCGAGTGGTGATCTCTACGGCACGACCTACGCGGGGGGCGCCAGCGGGTATGGGACGGTGTTCGAGTTAACTCCCGAAGGCGGTGGGCGCTGGACTGAGACTGTTCTACATAGCTTTAACAATAACGGCACGGACGGAGCTGATCCCTACGCCGGCCTGATCTTCGACCGGTCTGGCAATCTCTACGGCACGACCGTCGCGGGGGGCACTCACGGCTATGGGACGGTGTTCGAGTTGAAACACTCGGCTTTCGGGCAAGCGGGGCACTAACGGCGCCGGAAACGCAGATTTAAAGCAGATTTACTGTTAGCCGCCGGAGTCCTCCAGCTCGTGCTGAAGGCGCAGCAGTGAAGGGATCTGCAGTTCGCGGTTGTCGAGGCGGATAAGTCCCTCCGCTTGCAGGCGGCTTAGATTGCGCGAAACCAGCTCGCGGACCGTGCCGATCTGCGCTGCCAGTTCGGTGTTGTTCGCCGCAAGGCTCAGAGCGATGGCGTCGCCGTTGCGGACGCCTTGCGCCTTGCCTAGCCGTACCAGCAGCGCGATCAGGCGATGCCGAACCGTTGTGAACGACAGCTCCTCGATGATTCCTACGAGCTTACGAAGGCGGCCGCCGACTACGCGCAGAACCTTCAGGGCCACCTGCGGATGTTGCAGGCACAGACTCTGAAAATCCTGGCTGCTGAAGAACTGCAGGGTGCAGTCGCTGACCGCCTGCGCGGAGGCGGGATAATTGCCGCCATCGAACACTGGCAGCTCGGCAATCGAGCTGCCCGGACCATCGATCGAAAGCACCTGCTCGCGTCCGCCGGCGGAACTCTTAAAAATGCGGACATGGCCCGACTGCACCATGTAGAGTCCCGTGCATGGATCGCCTTCACCGAAGATCAACTCGCCGGCAGAGTACTTGCGTTGCAGCAGATGGGAGCGCAGAAACGCGAGCTCCGGCTCCGATAGGCCGGCGAAGATCGCAACCCGCTTCAATAACGCAAGCACGTCCGCTTCGTGTTCAGGGGGCATGCCGGGAATTGTACTTCAGGGGGAGATCTTGACCCCTGTCCCATAAATATGGGAACCTGACGCTGTGAAGACCACGCTGGAGATTCCTGATGCCATCTTTCGCCGCGCTAAGTCGGTAGCCGCGGAGCGGGGGATTCCTCTGCGGGAGTTTGTCACTCAAGCTGTGAGGGACAAACTCGCTGCCGGCGCCCAGGTTACGGACAAGCCCTGGATGGCGGCTTTCGGCAAACTGCGGCGGCTACACAAGGAAACGGCCAGAATCAACCGCTTGATCGAAGAAGAATTCGAGCAGGTGGAGGCCGAGGACCGGCTTTGATTCTGGACAGCAACGGGCTCTCGGCTGTGGCGGAGGGCGAACCCGCCCTCGAACGCATCCTCCGCCAAGCCGCCCAGGTCGCTATTCCGGTCATTGTCCTGGGCGAATACCGCTACGGCATTTCCCGGTCTCGTCACCGGCGGCATTATGAACGATGGCTGGATGAATACATCCCAGGATTCCGGGTTCTCGAGATCGACGAACCGACCACCCTCTTCTACAGTGCCGTTCGCGCGGAACTGAAGCGGGCCGGAACACCGATTCCTGCAAACGACATTTGGATTGCGGCATTGTGCCGCCGGCATTCTATGCCCCTGATCAGCCGCGATCGCCATTTCGATGCTGTCTCGGGACTCATCCGGCTAGCTTGGTAGCCAAGCTGTGGGTGATCCCATTCGGCTGGCAACTGCGCACGATTTTGTACAATGCCGCCCAGGCGGAACACGCCTGCCGAATTGGCGCTTGCCATCGCGGCCGAGCGCCGTGACTTTTGTCACAGCCGGGTTCCCGGCCTTACCCTTAGGCTAACTGGGCGTCCTATTTCATCTTCAGCCGTACCGAGGTGCGTATGCATCGTCGCGGTCTGTTTCTGCTCTGTCTGTCGTTCTTGCTGTCCTTGCCGGCGCTAGCAAAAGCAAATCCTCAGCAAGCTTCCGCTGCCGGCGCGCAGTGCGTTGACTGCCACAGCCTAGTCACTCCCAACATCGTTAGCGATTGGAAGCAGAGCCGGCATCATGAGATGGGGATCGCCTGCGATACCTGCCACGGCTCCGATCACATGACCGCGGCCGATGCTGCCAAGGCCAAGATTCCCACCCCGGAAACCTGTGGCCAGTGCCACGAGACGCAGGTCGCACAATTCAAGAAAGGCAAGCACGCCATGGCCTGGGCCGCGATGGAAGCCATGCCGACCATCCACTGGCAACCCATGGCCATGACCGAAGGCATGAAAGGCTGCGGTTCCTGCCACAAGATCGGCCTCAAGTCGCCCGAACAGCTTGCCGCCTTGCAGCAACAGGAGCGCTTCGGCACCGCTTCGTGTGACTCCTGCCATACCCGGCATACCTTTTCGGTGAAAGAGGCTAAATCGCCGCAGGCTTGCGAAACCTGCCATATGGGTTTCGATCATCCGCAATGGGAGATGTATTCGTCATCGAAGCACGGAGTGCGCAACGAGCTGAAGCAGCTCGGGATCAATTCGGCGCAGTCCGCGGCGCCGACCTGCCAGACCTGCCACATGCAGGAGGGCAACCACGAGGTCATGACCGCCTGGGGCTTTCTCGCGGTGCGCTTGCCGCTGCCCGACGATCCGCAATGGAAAGCCGATCAGGTCACCATTCTGCAAGCTCTTGGCGTGCTCGATCCCAGCGGCAAGCCGACGGCGCGTCTTGACGTCGTAAAAGCCGCCAATGTGGCGCGGCTGGATCAAGCCTCGTGGCAAGCGCAACGCGACAAGATGCTGAAGACCTGCAATCAATGCCATTCGGGTAACTTTGCAGCCCAGCAACTGCAGTACGGCGACGAGATGATCAAGAATGCCGACCACCTGATGGCCGAGGCGATTCAAATTGTCGCTGGCCTGTACAAAGACGGTATTCTGCCCCAGCCGAAGAACTACGCCTATCCGTTCCCTGACCTGCTGACGTTTCACGATGCGCCAACCGTGATTGAACAGAAGCTGTTCGTGATGTTCCTGGAGCACCGCATGCGTACATTCCAGGGAACGTATCACGCCAGTCCGGATTACGCGCTCTGGTACGGCTGGAGCGAGATGCAGCGTGACTTGACCGAGATCAAGGAATTGGCCGCAGAAGCGCGCCTTGCCGGTCATGTGGCCTCTGTTAACGTCAACCCGGTTGCGACGCAAGCGGCGCCGGCCAAGAAATAGAATGCGAAAATGAACGCAGCCGCGAATTGTTCAGCTCCCACTGAGGCGCAAAAAAAACCATGGGGGAACGGCGGAGTTCACTTGCCCAGTCCGCAGCGTTGCAGCGGCTCCTGGAAGCGTGAATCGCTGCGCAGGGGATCGTAAAACGGATCCACCTTTAGTCCGGTCAGGGCGTTCGGTTCTTCCTTGTATTCCCGTTCGAGCCCTGCCAGCGCCTGGTCTTTGTTCCCGGTGGCGATATAGGCCATGACCCTATAGCGGAGATGCACCGGCTGGCGCTTTTGCAATTGCAGCAGCCGATCCAGTGCATGCTGTGCGTCCGCGTGGCGGCCGGCCCGGTTGTACAAATACGCCTCCGTCGCCCAGTACCCCGGGGCGTCGCTAGGCGGGCCAACTCCGGCGAATGCCTGCTGCAAGAGGCCTTTCTCCGCATAGGCGAAGAGAATCAAACCGCTGCGCGGGAAGTTCGGACGCATCTCGCGTACGCGAAGGAATTCCTGAATCGCGCGGTCGTATTGCCGCCAGTAGTAGAAGAGGGCGCCGCGATCAACGTCGATGATGAGGGACAAGGGGTCGAGCTGCCGGGCCTGATCGCTTTCCTGCAGGGCCTCATTGAAGCGGCCCTGCCACATCAGGCACTCGGCGTACCACTGGTGAGCCGTGGCGTAGCTCGGGTTCAAGGCAATCGCTTTCTTGTACTCTTGTTCGGCGGTGGGCCAGTCGAGGTAGTAATTTTCACGAATGAGAGCGAAAGCCGTGTGCGCCTCCGCCAGGTTGGGGTCGAGTTGCAAGGCGCGCAGTGCCGCGGCCTTCGCCGCCGGGGCGTACTCCGGGCGCTCCATGCCGTCGAATCCGCCGATCAGCGCATACGAGTCGGCGAGCCCGGCGTAGGCGCGCGCGTTCTGCGGATCCTTATCGACGGCCTGTTGAAAGTAATCGATGGCCCGCTCGAGCCCTTCAAACCCCCTTTGGTTCCAGAAGTACAGGCCTCGTAAGTAAAGGTCGTGAGACCCGTACGCCTCGCCGGTAAGCAACGTGGGCTCCTTGACAGCACCGGCAGAGTGCTCGCCCAAGGCTGCTGCAATGCCATCTGCAGTGTGGTGCGCGATATCGCTTTGCAACACCAGCAGGTCTTTCAGTTCGCGGTCGTACTCTCCCGCCCAGAGATGCGTCTGGTCCTGGACGCGGATGAGCTGAGCGGTAACGCGGACCTTGTCTCCGCTGCGGCGCACGCTGCCCTCGAGCACATATTGCGCGCCCAGTCGCGCCCCACCTGCGTTAAGGGTTTCGGATTGTGCTGATACGTCATCACCGAAGTGCGGGCGATCACGCCCAGATGCTGGGGATCGAGAGTTCCGATCTCCGTGATCATCTCTTCGGTCATGCCGTCGCTGAAGTAATCCTGCGACGGGTCGCCCGTGAGATTGTCGAACGGCAGGACCGCAAGGACAACTCGTCCTCCCGCCGGACGGGCGCCGGCGGATGACCAGGGCCGGAAAATCCATGTGGCCGTAGCCGCCCCTCCGATCAGTACCCCCGCGATCACCGCGACAACCAACCAGTGGTGTTTGCTCGACTTCCCTGCCTGCGGAGGCAGATATTCGCGATCTTCAGCCGCCGGCGCCGGCGCAGAAGCCGCCTGGGACGAGGCAGCTTTGGCCGTTTCCGGCACAGTAATCGTCGGCGGTTGCACTTCTTCGGGAGCGGGGGCAATGAAGCGGTATCCGCGACCTGAGATCGTTTGTATAAACCGCGGACGCTCTACATCATCCTTAAGTGCCTGCCGGATCTTGCGAATAGCGCCGTTAATGCTGTTGTCGGTGTCAAGGAAAACGTCCTTGCCCCAAACCTGCTCCACAATCTCATCGCGGGTGACGAGCTGGCCGCGGCTCTCCACCAGCAACAGCAGGATTTCTACGGGGATGCGCTCCAGTTTGAGCACACGACCGGAGCGGCGCAGCTCATAACTGTTGGGATCGAGCTCGCAATCGGCGCCAAATTTGATCGGCGGCTGGAGTGGCAGCGGCCCGGAGTTCACAGCATCCCCCTGGTGGCCAGGAACTCGATTCTACATTGGCCTCCTCCACTCTCGGCATCCCGCTTGTTTCCAGAAACTTAGCGCGACAGAAAAATTAACGGATTCGACAGCCCTGCGATATTGAGCAGCGCCGGGGGCTGAGGCACGATGGCCGCACTTTCGCAGGAGGTGTGAGATGAAAATCCTCAGAATTCTGGTTCTGCTGACCATGACCAGCATGGTTCCAACTTTCCTGCCGCCAGCTATGGCCCAGCAGGAGATCAACCCGGAACATTTTGACCAGGCAGAGCCAGCCAAGACTGCCCAATCAAAACAGCCGAAGACCAGCCCCAAGGCGGCTATGAAGAAGCAGCGGAAATCGATCAGCAAGGCGAGCAATGCGTCCCGCACTACGCCACGGCCGCCACAGGTTAAAGCAGAGAACCAGCCGATCGCTGCTGTCCACTCGACAGGCGAATAAAACCCCTATCGCCGGACCGCGCAGAGGGGATAACTCGAACCAGGAGCAGATTATGTCGCATGTATCGCACAGCGCTACCGTCATTGCCAACTTGATTCCGGATGCAGAGGCTGCTTCAGAAAGCAGCAAGCCGAAACGAGAAGGTCTGCTCGAGCAGATCGAAGCGGCCTTGGATCGATACTTTGGCGAGGATGAGGCTACGATGCTGAACTGTCTCCGCGGTCTCAGGTAGAGGTCAGGGTTTTGCAGGCCTGCTTCGTTTCGTCTTCCACTTTGATCACCATGCCGATGGGGGAGAGCTGAACGGCGGAAGGGGCGGGATATTTCGCCCGGTTCGGCGTGCCCGGATCCGCGCGTCTTCGGCCGGGAGGCGGCGGAACCGCCAAAGATCGGCCGGCATAGGGTCCAAAAGCGCCCTATCGTAACCTTCGTTGCGCCACTGCGCCGGATTTCAGCCGCTTCCTGTCAAAAAACAAAAAAATGCCAGCCAACCAGCAGCCCTGCACCTCGCATCTAAGAGAGCCGATTTTGTACTCTGAAAATTGATTTTGCTGGTACCGGCGGCACCATCTTGCTAGCGCTGTCGGGGTCTTCGGGTGCCTAGCACGTCGGTACTACGAAAAAAAGCTCCGCATAAGCGCACCCGGATGCGGTGTATATTCTTTCGGCGGTCGGTCTGTAACTCAAAACGGACTTTGGGAGTTTATGGATCTCCAGGCACAGCGCTACGGATGCTGCTGCACACACGCATGATCGCGAAAATCACCACCACGCCACTTACCCGGCCATCCATTTGCAATCGCTCCATCCCGCCGTATCTTTCTCACCCACCCACGGAGACAGCACTACATGAAGCGCACTAGCTCCACTTCAGCCACTGCGTCCGCAGCCACCCCCGCGCTGGCCGAGATAGCTCCCGGCAAGGGCAACGGTACCGCCCTGGCGGAGCCATCATCGACCGACCTGAGCATCATTCTGGGTAGCCTGCAACGAATGCAACAGGGCGACTTCTCGGTGCGGCTGCCCGGCTCCTGGACCGGCCTCCCGGGCAAGATTGCCGATACCTTCAACGACATCATCGCCGCCAATGAACAGATGGCGCGCGAGCTGCAGCGAGTTGGCCAGGCCGTCGGCAAGGAAGGCCGCACGCGCGAGCGTACGCGTTTCCGCACGCGCAACGGATCCTGGGGCGAGATGGAGGTGTCGGTCAATACGCTGGTCGACGACTTGCTGCGGCCCACCACCGAAGTCACGGGCGCCATTGCTGCTGTGGCGCAGGGCAACCTGAACCAGACCGTCCGCCTGGACGTGGACGGCCGCCCACTCGAAGGCGAATTCCTGCGCTCCGCCAACATCGTCAATACCATGATTCAGCAGCTCAGCGTGTTCACGTCGGAAGTGACGCGCGTGGCTCGCGAGGTCGGTACCGACGGCAAGCTCGGCGGCCAGGCCGTGGTGCCCGGCGTGGCCGGCACGTGGAAGGACCTGACGGATTCGGTCAATTCCATGGCCAGTAACCTGACCAGCCAGGTGCGCAACATCGCAGAAGTCGCGACCGCGGTGGCCAGCGGTGACCTGTCGCGCAAGATCACGGTGGACGTCCGTGGCGAGATTCTTCAGCTCAAAGAAGCCATCAACACGATGGTCGATCAGCTTCGCTCGTTTGCTTCGGAGGTGACGCGCGTCGCCCGCGAGGTCGGGACCGACGGCAAGCTCGGCGGACAGGCAGTCGTGCCTGGCGTTGCCGGAACGTGGAAGGACCTTACCGACTCCGTGAACGCCATGGCCGGCAACCTCACCGCGCAGGTGCGCAACATTGCCGAAGTCACAACCGCCGTGGCTCGCGGCGATCTCTCCCGCAAGATCACCGTCGACGTGAAGGGCGAAATTCTCGAACTCAAAGAGACCATCAACACGATGGTCGATCAGCTCAACGCCTTCGCCGGCGAAGTGACGCGCGTGGCCCGCGAAGTCGGTACCGAAGGCAAACTCGGAGGCCAGGCCAACGTGCCCGGAGTCGCCGGAACCTGGAAAGATCTCACCGACAACGTGAACTTCATGGCCTCGAACCTGACGGGCCAGGTGCGCAACATCGCCGAAGTAGCGACGGCCATCGCCAATGGCGACCTCTCCCGCAAGATCACCGTGGACGTCCGCGGCGAAATCCTTCAGCTCAAAGAGACGCTGAACACTATGGTAGACCAACTCAACCGTTTCGCCGGCGAAGTAACGCGCGTGGCCCGCGAGGTCGGCACCGAAGGCCGTCTCGGCGGCCAGGCCAACGTGCCCGGCGTGGCCGGCACGTGGAAGGACCTGACGGACTCCGTCAACTCGATGGCCGGCAACTTGACCGCCCAGGTGCGCAACATCGCCGAGGTCACGACGGCCGTAGCTCGCGGCGATCTCTCGCGCAAGATCACGGTCGATGTGAAGGGCGAGATTCTCGAACTGAAGAACACCATCAACACGATGGTCGATCAGCTCAACGCCTTTGCCAGCGAAGTGACGCGCGTGGCCCGCGAGGTCGGCACGGAAGGCAAACTCGCAGGTCAGGCGCAGGTGCCGGGTGTCGCCGGAACCTGGAAGGACCTTACCGACAACGTGAACTTCATGGCCGGCAACCTTACGGCGCAGGTCCGAAACATCGCCGAAGTGGCAACGGCCGTAGCCCGCGGCGACTTGTCGCGCAAGATCACGGTCGATGTGAAAGGCGAAATTCTCGAGCTGAAAGACACCATTAACACCATGGTCGATCAGCTTCGCGCCTTCGCTTCGGAAGTCACGCGTGTGGCGCGCGAAGTCGGAACCGACGGCAAGCTCGGCGGACAGGCGGCCGTGCCGGGTGTCGCCGGCACGTGGAAGGACCTCACCGATTCCGTGAACTCGATGGCCAGCAACCTGACCAACCAGGTGCGCAACATCGCGGAAGTCGCGACGGCCATCGCCAGCGGCGACTTGTCGAAGAAGATCACGGTGAACGTCAGCGGCGAAATTCTGCTGCTGAAAGAAACCATCAACACCATGGTGGACCAACTCAACGCGTTCGCGGGCGAGGTGACGCGCGTGGCTCGCGAGGTCGGCACCGAAGGCCGCCTGGGTGGTCAGGCGAACGTGCCCGGCGTCGCCGGAACGTGGAAGGACTTGACCGACTCGGTGAACTCGATGGCCGGCAACCTGACCGGTCAGGTGCGCAACATCGCCGAAGTGACCACGGCTGTGGCTCGCGGCGACTTGTCGCGCAAGATCACCGTGGACGTGAAGGGCGAGATTCTGGAGCTGAAAAACACCATCAACACCATGGTCGATCAGCTCAACGCCTTCGCCGGCGAAGTGACGCGCGTGGCCCGCGAAGTCGGCACCGACGGCAAGCTGGGTGGACAGGCCGAAGTACCCGGCGTCGCTGGAACCTGGAAGGACCTCACCGACAACGTCAACTTCATGGCCTCGAACCTGACCGGCCAGGTGCGCAACATCGCCGAGGTCGCAACCGCCATCGCGAACGGCGACTTGTCGAAGAAGATCACGGTGGACGTGCGCGGCGAAATCCTGCAGCTCAAAGAGACGCTGAACACAATGGTGGAGCAGTTGCGCTCGTTCGCTGCCGAAGTGACGCGCGTGGCCCGCGAGGTCGGCACCGAAGGACGGCTCGGCGGCCAGGCCAACGTGCCCGGCGTCGCCGGAACGTGGAAGGACCTTACGGATTCCGTCAACGCCATGGCCGGCAACTTGACGGCGCAGGTGCGCAACATCGCCGAAGTCACCACGGCCGTCGCTCGCGGCGACTTGTCGCGCAAGATCACGGTGGACGTGAAGGGCGAGATTCTCGAGCTGAAGAACACCATCAACACCATGGTCGATCAGCTCAACGCCTTCGCGGCCGAAGTAACGCGCGTGGCTCGCGAGGTCGGCACCGACGGCAAACTCGGCGGCCAGGCGCAGGTGCCCGGCGTCGCCGGAACCTGGAAGGACCTAACCGACAACGTCAACGTCATGGCGGCGAACCTCACCGAGCAGGTGCGCGGCATCGTGAAAGTGGTGACCGCCGTCGCCAACGGCGTGCTCACGCAGAAGCTGACGGTGAACGCGAAGGGCGAAGTGGCCGCGCTCGCCGACACCATCAACAACATGACCGACACGCTGGCCACCTTTGCCGATCAGGTAACGACCGTCGCCCGGGAAGTGGGCGTGGAAGGCCGTCTCGGCGGTCAAGCCAACGTGCCCGGCGCCGCCGGCACGTGGAAGGACCTGGTCGATAACGTTAACCTGCTCGCCGACAACCTGACCAACCAGGTGCGCGCCATCGCCGAAGTCGCCACCGCCGTGACCAAGGGTGACCTGACGCGCTCGATTCAGGTGGAGGCGCGCGGCGAGGTCGCCGAGCTCAAAGACAACATCAACACCATGATTAACAACCTGCGCCTGACCACGGAGCGCAACACCGAGCAGGACTGGCTCAAGACCAACCTCGCGCGCTTCACCGGCATGCTGCAAGGCCAGCGCGATCTGACGACGGTGGGACGCATGCTGCTCTCGGAGCTGGCGCCGCTGGTCAATGCCCAGCAGGGCTTGATCTACCAGACCGACGCCGAAGAGTCGAACACCATGGTTTTGCTCTCGGCCTTTGCCAACGCGCCCGACGGGCATCTGGAGCGGGTGAGGATCGGCGAAGGGCTGGTCGGCCAGTGCGCCGCCGAGAAGCGCCGCATGTTCATCACCGACCTGCCGCCCGACCGCACCCTGCCCATCCGCAGCGGCCTCTTCGAAGCGGTGCCGCGCAACGTGATCGTCTTACCGGTGCTGTTTGAAGATCAGGTGAAAGCTGTGATTGAGCTGGCAACGCTGAGCTCGTTTACGGCTTCGCACCTGGCGTTCCTGGAGCAACTCACGGCTTCGATCGGAATCGTGCTCAACAGCATTGAAGCCACGATGCAAACCGAAGCGCTGCTGAAGCAGTCGCAGCAGTTGGCCACCGAGCTGCAGTCGCAACAAAAAGAGTTGCAGCAAACCAACGAGCAACTTGCACAGAAGGCGCAGCAGCTCGCCGAACAGAACGTGGAAGTGGAGCGCAAGAACCAGGAAATCGAGCAGGCGCGCCGCGCGCTGGAAGAGAAAGCCAAGGAGCTGGCGCTCACCTCGAAGTACAAGTCGGAATTCCTGGCCAACATGTCGCACGAGCTGCGCACGCCGCTCAACAGCATTCTCGTCTTGGGCCAGCAGCTCGCCGACAACCCCGAAGGCAACCTGACCGGCAAGCAGGTCGAGTTCTCGCGCACCATTCACGGCGCGGGCACCGATCTGCTCAACCTCATCTCCGACATTCTCGACCTGTCGAAGATCGAGTCGGGCACGGTGTCGGTCGAAGCCGAAGAGGTCTTCTTCGCCGGCCTGCTGGAGATGGTGGCCCGGCCATTCCGCCACGAGGCCGAAAACAAGAAACTGTCGTTCGAAGCCCACACCGATCCTCATCTCGGCCGCAGCCTGGTCACCGACTCCAAGCGCTTGCAGCAGGTGCTGAAGAACCTGCTGTCGAACGCCTTCAAGTTCACCGATCAGGGCGGCGTCAGACTCTCCGTTTTCGAAGCGGAGAGCGGTTGGAGCGAGAACCACCCGATTCTCAGCAATGCCGGCTCGGTCATCGCCTTCGAGGTGGCCGATAGCGGCATCGGCATTCCGCAGGAGAAACAGAAGATCATCTTCGAGGCCTTCCAACAGGCCGATGCCGGTACCAGCCGCAAGTACGGCGGCACCGGCCTGGGGCTGGCGATCAGCCGCGAACTGGCGACGCTGCTGGGCGGCGAGATCCAACTGCGCAGCACGCCGGGTAAGGGCAGCACGTTCACCTTGTATCTGCCCCAAACTTACGTCGGTCCTGCGGGCTCCGCGATTGCGGAGAAGGCCAGCGCAGCAGCCTCGTCGGGACTTCAGCTCACGACGACGGTTGTGGTCGAGCGCCCAACGGAGCAGATCGGAGACGATCGCGCCAGCCTGCAAGCAGGCGACGCGGTCCTGCTCATCGTGGAAGACGACCCGCATTACGCCCGCGTGCTCTGCGATCTGGCGCGCGACAAGGGCTTCAAGGTGCTGGTCGCGATGCGTGGCGCGGATGCCCTGGCGCTGGCCCGCGAATACCATCCCACCGCGGTCTCGCTCGATGTCTTCCTGCCCGACATGCTGGGCTGGACCGTGCTGAACCACCTGAAGCAGGACCCCAGCACGCGCCACATCCCGGTGCAGATGCTCACCATGGACGAAGACCGCCATCACGGCCTGTCGCGCGGCGCCTTCTCGTTCGTCACCAAGCCCACGACGGCCGAAGGCCTGGATGCCGCCTTGATGAAGATCAAGGAGTACACCGCTCCCCGCCGCAAGCGGCTGCTGATCGTGGAAGATAATCCCGCCGAACAGCTCAGCGTCAAGGAGCTGCTGGCGTACGACGACATCGACGTGACCGTGGTCGCTACCGGCGCCGGCGCGCTCGAAACCATGCAGGACGAGAGCTTCGATTGCGCCGTGCTCGACCTGCGGCTGCCCGATATGAGCGGCTTCGAGGTCCTCGAACGGCTCCGGGACGATCCCGGGCTCAGCGACCTGCCGGTGGTGGTCTTCACCGGCAAGCAATTGTCGCCCGAGGAAGACGCCCGCCTGCATACTTTGGCGCGCAGCGTGGTGTTAAAAGACGTAGAATCGCCCGAGCGTCTGCTCGACGAGACAGCGCTGTTCCTGCATCGCGTGGTCGCCGATTTGCCAGAGGCCAAACAGAAGATGCTGGACCGCCTGCATCGCTCGGATGAGGCGCTGGTGGGCAAGCGCGTGCTCGTGGTGGATGACGACGTGCGCAACATTTTCGCCCTCAGCAGTGTTCTAGAGCGACGTGGGATGAATGTGCTCACCGCCAGCACCGGCCGTGAGGCCATTGCCACGCTGGAATCGACGCCCGACGTGGCGATTGTGCTGATGGACATCATGATGCCGGAGATGGACGGCTACGAAACCATGCAGGTCATCCGGCAGAATTCTGCCTTCCACCGCTTGCCCATCATTGCGCTCACGGCCAAGGCCATGAAGGGCGATCGCGAAAAGTGCCTGGAAGCCGGTGCTTCCGAGTATCTGGCCAAACCCGTAAACACGGACCAGTTGCTGTCCGCTCTGCGTATGTGGCTTCACCGGTAAAGGAAATTATGGCAGCGCCCGCCTTGGAAAAACTACGAGAGCATACCGGGGGCTATGGGAACCTGACCGACGCCGGCGAGAAGGTGAACATTCTCATGGTGGACGATCAGCCGGCCAAGCTCCTCAGCTACGAGGTGATTCTGGCCGGCCTCGGGGAGAACCTCATCAAGGCGACATCGGCCACCGAGGCGCTCGAGCATCTTCTCAAGAAGGACATTGCCATCGTGCTGACGGACGTGAGCATGCCCGACATCGATGGCTTCGATCTGGCCGAGATGATTCGCCAGCACCCGCGATTTCAGAAGACGGCGATCATCTTCATCTCGGGGGTACACCTCACCGACGTGGACAGGGTGAAGGGCTATCGCCAAGGTGCGGTGGACTACATTACCGTACCCGTCATCCCCGAACTGCTGCGCGCCAAGGTGAGCGTTTTCGCCGAACTGCATCGCAAGCGGCGGCAGTTGGAGACGCTCAACCGGCATTTGGAGCAGCGCGTGGCCGAGCGCACGGAGGAGCTGCGCGAGCGCGCCGACCTGCTGGAACTGGCGACCGAGGCCATCATCGTTCGCGAGCTTAACGGTACGATCACGTTCTGGAATTCGGGGGCCGAGGAGCTGTACGGCTGGCGGCGGCACGAAGCTATCGGTGCCAACATCGCCGACCTGCTTCGCACCCGTTCCATCGATGGCAATGCCGATTGGCAGGCCGAGCTGTTAGCCAACGGAACCTGGGAAGGCAACCTGCTTCACATCACGCGCGACGGCCGCGAGATCATTGTGGCCAGCCGGCAGGCGGTAAAGGCCGAGAACCATGGATCGCCGGGTACGCTGCTGGAGATCAACCGCGACATCACTTCCAAGCTGCAAACCGAAGAAGCCTTGCGCAAAGCCGAACGGCTGGCCGCCATGGGACGCGTGGCGGGGATCATCGCGCACGAGATCAACAATCCCCTCGAAGCCATCATCAACGCATTTTATCTGCTGCGCGACCACCCCTCCCTCGACGCCGAGGCGCGGAAGTATGCCCGGCTCGGCGAACAAGAGCTGGTTCGCATCTCGCATATTGTTCGCCAGACGCTGGGCTTCTATCGCGAATCGCAGCAACCTACCTCGGTGCCCATTGCGGAAATTTTGGACAGTGTTCTGGAGCTGCAGTCACGCCACTTCCAGGTGAATCGCATCCAGCTGGAAAAGCTTTATCAGGCCGATTGCCATGTCTTCGGATTTCCCGTCGAGCTGAAGCAGGTCTTCCTCAATCTGATCGGCAATGCCGTACAAGCCATGCCCGACGGTGGCCGGCTCCGCATGCGGGTTGGCGAACACACCGATCCCCGGACCCAGGTGCGCGGCATCGCCATTTCCATCTGCGATACGGGAGCGGGAATTTCGCCGGAGGTTTCCAAACGGCTTTTCGAGCCATTCTTCAGCACCAAGGCGGCGAAGGGCACAGGCCTGGGACTATGGATCAGCAAAGGCATTGTGCAAAAACACGAGGGCACGATTCATTTCCGCAGCGTGCGTACGTCGTCCGGTGGCGCCACCTGTTTCCGCGTTTTTCTGCCCGAGCATGGCCCGGCTAACTTGATGAAGCCATCCGTCATCGCCAGCGATTCCGGCACGCGCAGCAATGGAGGCAAGCTTGCCTGAAGCCAAAGCTCTCATCCTTTGCGTCGACGACGAACCCATTCCCTTGACGCTGCGCAAGTCGGTCCTGGAAAAATGGGGCTTCGCGGTGTTAGCTGTAAGGTCGGGCGCAGAAGCTTTGGCTATGATCGAACGCCAGCCCGTGGACCTTGTCCTGACGGACCTGCTGATGCCGGGCCTCAGCGGTACGGAGTTGGCGCGCGAAATGAAGCGCCTCCGGCCAAACATTCCTGTCGTGTTGCTATCGGGCGTCAACGAGATACCTGAGGACGCTGAGGCGGCCGATCTTTTCCTGAGCAAGGTGGAAGGGCCCGTCGCGATGTGCAACAAGATCTCGGAGATGCTGAACCGCTCTCGCGCTAAAAGCGTTTCCGGATAACGCCACAGGCTTAGCGCCGTTGCGGGCCTTCGCAGCAGCAGCTTAGGCGATCCTTTTCTGCCTCTGCCCATGCCGTACTGAAGACGCTGACGCCGGGAAGTGATGGAATTGGGACCTAAGCCCTTAGGTTATAATCGAACGTGCCGACGGTACTGCGTTTTGCAGGATTGAGAGTTGTCATCTATTACAACGACCATCGGCCGGCGCACGTGCACGCAATCGGACATGGCTGCGAAGCTGTTCTTGTACTGAATTGCCCTTGTGGTCCGGTCGTGTTGCGCGAAAACTACGGCTTTGCAAGAGCGGAGCTTAGTCGCATCGCGCAGACGCTGAATCTGCACGTGGAAGAGCTTTGTCAAGAGTGGAGAAAACTACATGATTTCCCATGAGGCGTTTCGGCTGGCCAACGAACGTGGCCGCCAGCAACTCAGGAAAACCTCGCCTGCCGTTGCTGCCCGATATGACCGCCAGAGTGGAAGAATCGTCGTCACATTGCAATCGGGCGTCGAAATCAGCTTCCTGCCGATGAGTGCTGAGGGTCTGGAGAACGCCAGACCTGCGCAACTGCGGGAGATTCAAATCACTCCTTCGGGACTGGGTGTTCATTTTCCCAAGCTCAATGCCGATCTCCATATTCCAGCGCTTATCGAAGGTGTGCTCGGATCGCGAAAATGGATGGCAGCGAAGTTGGGAGCAGCCGGAGGTAGAAGCACTAGCCCGGCCAAACGACGCGCGTCACGAGCCAATGGCCGGTTGGGAGGTCGCCCTAAGAAGGCTGCGACCGGGTAAACCTCTGTGCCCCTGTGTCACAGCCTGCCGTGAGCGAAGTCGAAGGGTGGTTAATTTAATCCCTCGACTTGCCCTCGCCCGCCGCTTTCTGTTTGAATTCACTGAGCCGATTCCACCGCTTGCTGGAGCTTCACCTGGCGAACCAACTCTTCTGTTGCAAATCCATCGACAAGCTGATCTCCGAGTCGGAGGAGCCGGAACATCGGTTGAAGAAGACGCTGGGCCCGTGGTCGCTGACGGCGTTGGGCATCGGCGCGGTCATCGGCTCCGGCATCTTCACCGTCATCGGCACCGCCATCGCCGGGCAGAAGTTCGACACCTCGTCCATCCTCAACGCGCCCGTAGCCGACTACATCATTCATCACGCGGCCACTCTCGGGCGTCCCGGCGCAGGTCCGGCGCTGGCGCTTTCGCTGGTGCTGGTCGCCATCGTCTGCGGATTCACCGCGCTGTGCTACGCGGAGCTGGCTTCCATGATCCCCATCGCGGGCAGCGCCTACACCTACACTTACGCGACGATGGGCGAGCTCATCGCCTGGATCATCGGCTGGGACCTCATCCTGGAATACGCGGTCAGCAACATGGCGGTCAGCGTCGGCTTTGCTGCCCACATGGCGGCGACCTTCCAGTGGTTCGGCTGGCATCCCGCGCTGCGCTGGATCACGCCCGCCTATCTGCCCGGCGGCCTCACCGATCTGCAAGGCAACGTGCTCTACGCGCCGGGCTTTCACTGGGGTTTCAACATCCCGGCGTTCGTCATCGTGATGATCCTCACGGTGGTGCTGGTGCGCGGCATCCGCGAATCGGCTGAGACGAACAACGTCATGGTGCTGCTGAAGATCGCGGCTATCCTGGCGTTCGTCTTCGTGGGCATGCGCTTCATTCATCCCGCGAACTACCATCCCTTCGTGCCCGAGGGCTGGTCGGGCGTGCTCACCGGCGGCTCCATCATCTTCTTCACGTATATCGGCTTCGATTCCGTCTCGACGGCGGCGGAGGAGGCAAAAAATCCGCAACGCGACATTCCCATCGGCATCATCGCCACGCTGATCATCTGCACCGTACTCTATATCGCCGTCGCGGTAGTGCTCACCGGGTTGGTGAACTGGAGCAAGCTGATCGACGATGCCGCGCCGGTGGTGAACAGCCTGAGCTTTCTCGCCGGGACTACGAAATCCGAACTGCTGCGCTGGACAGAGCTGGCCGTGCTCTTCGGCGCGATGATGGGCATGATCTCGTCGCTGCTGGTCTTCCAACTTGGGCAAGCGCGAGTATGGTTCTCCATGTCGCGCGACGGCCTGCTGCCGACCATGTTCAGCCGCGTGCATCCGCGCTTTCGCACGCCGGCGGTGGCGACGTGGATCGCGGGATTTCTGGTCGGCATTCCCGGCGGGATTCTCGACATCGGCACGCTGTCCGACCTGTCGAACATCGGCACGCTGTTCGCGTTCGTGCTGGTGTCGCTGGGCGTGATCATTCTGCGCTACAAGCAACCGGAGCGGCATCGCGGCTTCCGCGCGCCCGGCGGACTGGCTGCGCCCATCCTCAGCGTGCTCTTCTGCATTCTGCTGATGGCAGGACTGCCGATCCTCACCTGGCTGCGCTTCTTCGCATGGCTGATTATCGGCTTGACGGTGTACGGGCTGTACAGCCGCCATCGCAGCGAATTCAGCCCAGGCAATGCGAAAGAAAGTCCAAAGCCGGAGGGAGCAAACGCAGACCAAACAAGACTTTCCATTAAGACCGATGGTGCAACGGTGTTCTTTGGGTTCCTGGGATTCATCGCGGGTATGTATCTTGCCCACATATTGGGAGATTTCGGCTCAATCGGAAATTTTCTGGTCGGCGCAATATGCGGGATTTGCGGTCCGTTTATCGGTATCTGGGTCGGCTTACGGTTCGGCTTTATTACGAGGCACTAGAACACACGCCCCAAAGCAAATCTCAGAAAGGTTCAGAACGTCGATTTTAATATCCCATATTGTGGTATGACATCCAAAACCCACGATTTCATTGCCTCCCTCCCCAAGGCCGAGCTCCACCTGCACCTCGAAGGCTCGGTCGACCCTCCCACATTGTCGGAGTTGAGCCGGCGTCATCCCACTCCCCTGAAAACCACAAACCCCGCGTACCGCAACATCGAAGACAGCGGCCGCGTCTTCACCGACGAGGAGGCCCGCGCGTTATACCAGTACAAGCACTTCACGGGTTTTCTGTGGGCCTTCAAGGCTGTCACCGAGCGACTTCGAACCGCCGATGACTACGAACTCGTGACCTATCGCCTGATGCAGAAGCTGCACACCGAAGGCGTCGTTCATGCCGAGGTGTACATTTCGGCTGGCGTTGTGCAATGGCGTGAGCAGGAATTTGCGCCGCTCTTCGAAGGCGCAGAGCGTGGCCGGCAGCGCGGCGAGCGCGAGTTTGGCGTTTCGCTCTACTGGATTCTCGACGCCGTCCGCCATTTTGGAGTGGAGAAAGCGCAGCGAGTGATGGACGAGGCGATAAGACTGAAGGAGCACAATGTGGTCGGCATCGGCATCGGAGGCGACGAGCGTCGCGCCGCGCCCGAGCTCTTTCGCGAGGTCTATGCACACGCGGCAAGTCATGGTCTGAAGCTGACGGTCCACGCCGGTGAGACGGTCGGGCCGGAATCGATTTGGAGCGCGCTACGCGAACTCAAGCCCGATCGCATCGGCCATGGCCTGCACGCGATCGACGATCCCGAACTCGTCCGCTACCTGGCGGAGAAGCAGATTCCCGTGGAAGTTTGCGTCACCAGCAACGTGATTACCGGCTGCTGCACAACTCTTGCCGACCATCCGGTGCGAAAGCTCTTCGATGCGGGTGTGCTCGTCGTGTTGAACACCGACGACCCGGACATGTTCCACACGAGCTTGACGAACGAGTATCGAATCGCACGTGACGTCTTCGGATTCAGCCAGGACGAGCTGCGCGAGCTGGCGAAGAATTCTTTGCGTGCATCATTCCTGCCTAACGAGAGGAAGCAGGAGATACTCGCGACCGTGTGATGGCTTATTTAGGGCGGCCTTCAGAGTTAGCTTACTCCAGCTTTGAAGGGGCACGGCTTCAGCCGTGTCGTTGCGGCACGAGGATGGATCCCGCCTTTAGGCGCTGAGAATTGTGGCGGCCGGAGTTTGCAGCATTCCAGAGTGCCGGGGTCACCCGGTTCGCGCCGGTTTTGCCGGGATTAACCAGCCAGGACCGCTTCGCATCTGCTGGCGTAGCGCCACGCGAACCGGTGGAGAGTGCCCGCTGCGCCAACTGCCGGAAGCAGTACCACATCTTAGACAGCAGTGCAGCTTTTCGACTCCCGCACCGCGCGCATCCTGGCCACGATTTGTGTCTTCGTTGCGGTCGCGGCCTTTCTCTACGGCGTTCGCGATACGCTGGTTCTGTTCCTGTTCGCCGTCTTTTTTGGCTATCTGCTGGATCCGCTGGTCACGCGCATCCAGGCGTCGCCGCTGGCGCGCCATTCGCGGCCGCTGGCGATAGCAGAAACATACGTCCTGGTCGCGGGCGGCCTGGGGTTGCTGGTCTACTTCTTTGGCCCGCAGCTCGTGAAGGATACCCGCTCGCTATTGCAATCGCTGCCCAACCTTCTGGAGAACGTGACCAGCGGAAAGATCGTCTGGCAGCTCGGCAGCAAGCATGGCTGGAGTTATGAAACACAGTTGCGGATTGAGCAGTTGATCAGCTCACACCGGCAGCAAATCCTGAACTGGATCGCGCAATTTGGCGGCGATGCAGCTCACTTTCTGGCCAACGCTATCTGGTTCGTGCTGGTGCCCATTCTCGCCGTATTCTTTCTCGCCGATGGCCGTCAGTTCGCGCAAGTGCTGATCGAGGCCTTCGACCGGCGCGATCAGCGGCGGCTTTTGCGCAACCTGATCGACGACCTGGACCGCATGCTGGCCCGCTTCATCTTCTCCCAAATTCTGTTGGGAGGCTGCGCCGTGGTGGCCTATAGCTCATTCCTGTTGCTGCTCCGTTTTCCTTATGCGCTGGCGCTGGGCGTGGCAGGCGGTATTTTGGAGTTCATCCCCGTGGTCGGGCCGCTGGTGGCTGCCGGCATCATCCTCGGAGTTGGCTTCCTCACGGCATTTTCGCCGCTGTGGGCCGTGCTGATTTTCCTGGGTGCGTGGCGGCTGTGCGCCGATTATGTGCTCAGCCCACACATTTACGGCCGAGGACTGAAGATGCATCCGGTGGCAGCCATCGCCGCCGTGCTCATGGGTGGCGAACTGGGTGGGGTATTGGGCGTTTACCTGGCGATTCCGATCGCCGCCGCGATTCGTGTTGTATGGGACCGCTGGCGCATCTACTCGGACGCGATGGATTCGGCCGAGACATCGAACGTTGCCGAGATGTCGCCGGTCGCTCCGCGCAAAACGGCGATCCGATGAGCGCGCGTTAGAGCAGCTTCACGGTGACGCGACTTGAAGGGGCATGCCTTCAGGCGTGCCACAACGAGGACGAGTTAACTCGGCTTCAGCTGCTGAGGGGACGGTCCCTCCGCGCCTAAAGGCGAGCCCGTCTGCCTGCCATGACGGCACGGCTCGAAGCCTTGCCACTTTCAAAGCTCGGATACAGTAAGTCTGAACCGCTCTATTCGCCCGCGACCGTCATGCCGTCGATGCGCAGCGTGGGCGAGGCAATTGCGCTGCGGAATTGCAAGTCGTTGCCGATCTCGGAGACGTTGAGGAACATGTCCTGCAGATTGCCGGCGACGGTGATCTCTTCGACCGGAAATGTGAGTTCGCCATTCTGAATCCACAGGCCGCTGGCCCCGCGTGAGAAGTCGCCGGTCACCAGGTTTACGCCGAAGCCCAGGAACTCGGTTACGAACAGACCCTCTTTGATGCCGGCAATGATCTCCTCGGCTGTCTTGGTTCCCGGCTGAAGAAAGAAGTTGCCCGGCCCGATCCCCGGCGTTCCCGCCAGCCCGCGCGACGCGTTGCCGGTCGTCTCAAGGCCGAGCTTCTTGGCGGTGTAGGTGTTCAGCAGGTACGACTTGAGCACCCCGTTTTCGACCACCACCGTTTTGCGGCTAGGCACGCCTTCGGAATCGAAGGGGCTGGTTCCAAAGCCGCCGGGCATGGTGCCGTCGTCGACCACGTTGATGTTGTCGCCCGCGATCTTCTCATTCAGCTTGCCGCTCAGGTAGGAAGCGTGACGGTACACCGAATCGCCGTTGACCGCCTCAAAGATGTGACCGACCAGAGCGCCCGCAATCGTGTGCTCGAAGACGATGGGAACTTTCGTCGTCTTCACCTTGCGCGCGCCCAGCCGCCGCAGCGTGCGCTTGGCCGCGATCTGCCCGACCTCTTCCGGCGACTCCAGTTTGCGCAACGTATTCGCCACCGAGTACCAGTAGTCGCGCTGCATGGCCGAGCCTTCAATCTGCGCGATGGGCACCGCCGATACCGAGCAGTAGGAGCGCGAATAATCGCCGACGAAGCCGTGAGAATTAGCCAGCACCTTATAGCCGACCGCAGCGTCGAAGGTGCCTCCTTCGGAGTTGGTGATGCGCGGGTCGGCATCGAGCGCGGCCTTCTCCGCGCGCCGCGCATAGTCGATGCGCTCGGCGGTCGAGAGCGAATAGACGTCCTCGTGATAAAGGTTGAGGTCGCCTTCCAGCTTACCCAACTGCGCAGGCTCGGGGAGGCCGGCGAACGGATCTTCGCCGGTGACCTTCGCCAGAGCCAATGCGGAATCGACCATCTGCCGGATGCCTTCGGGGCTGAGATCGCTGGAGTAGGTGCTGGCGGCGCGCTGCCCGAAGAAGACCCGAACGCCAATTCCTTTGGAGCCGGATTCCTTCAGGGTCTCGACCTCGCCTAGACGCACGACGGTGGAGAATTCGCTGCCGTCCATGGCAACGGCTTCGGCAGCCGTAGCGCCGCCTTGCATGGCGCGGCGAACGACGTCAGCAGCAAGGTCCTTCAGGTCGGTTGAGGTTGGTTGCTTCGCGGCGGGGCGTTCAGCGATGGAAGAATTCATTTGGAGTTCGTAGTCCTATTTTGTGGGAGTACCACGTTGTGGCATATCGAGAATCGATGCCGCACATAATCTTGTGTCATCCCGACCAAGGGCTTCAGCCCGCGTGGAGGGACCTGCTTTGTGCCCGAACTGTTAAGCCGCCGCGCACGAACAGCAGATCCTTCGACTCCGCGCCCGCCGAGTCGCTTCGCGACTCGAAAAATCCGCGCGGGCGCTCCGCTCAGCATGACACCAAATAACAAAGCGCGCGCGTCGACGCTGACCTAAAGGTCAGCTCTATGAACTTATCCGCCCGTGCCGCCGACGGTCAGCCGGTCAACCTTCAGCGTCGGAATGCCAACTCCCACCGGCACCGACTGCCCATCCTTGCCGCAAGTCCCAACGCCCTCGTCGAGTTGCAAATCGCTGCCCACCATCGACACTCTCGTCAGCACATCCGGCCCGTTGCCGATGAGCGTCGCGTTCTTCAGGGGCGAGGTGACCTTGCCGTCTTCGATCAGGTAAGCCTCCGACGCGGAGAAGACAAACTTGCCGTTGGTGATATCCACTTGCCCGCCGCCGAAGTTCACCGCATACACGCCATATTTCACGGAGCGAATGATGTCCTCCGGCGAATCCTGGCCCGCGAGCATGTAGGTGTTGGTCATGCGCGGCATGGGGATGTGCTGATAGCTCTCGCGCCGGCCATTGCCGGTATTGCGAATGCCCATCAGCCGCGACGAAAGCTTGTCCGAAAGATAGCCCTTGAGAATCCCGTTCTCGATCAGCACGGTATTTTCCGTGGGATTGCCTTCGTCATCCACATTGAGCGACCCGCGGCGTCCGGGCATGGTGCCGTTGTCCACGACCGTGCACTTGTCGCTGGCCACGCGCTGACCGAGCATGCCTGAAAACGCGGAAGTCTTTTTGCGATTGAAGTCCGCCTCCAGACCGTGCCCGATGGCTTCGTGCAACAGAATCCCCGGCCATCCCGGCCCGAGCACCACTTCCATTTCGCCGGCGGGCGCTTCGCGTGCGTCAAGCTGAATGATGGCCTGCCGCGCCGCTTCTTTGGCGAAATGCTCGGGCGAAGCGTCACCCTGGAAGTAGTCCAGAGCAACGCGGCCACCTCCGCCGGCGGTGCCGCGCGCCGAACCGGAAGCTTCCGACTTCGCGATGCAGAAGACGCTCATGCGCGCCAACGGCTGCGAATCCTCAGCGAAGCTGCCGTCGGAGCCGATCACGAGAATTCGCCGCAACTCATCGGCATAACCCACGCGCACCTCATGGATGCGCGGGTCGTAATCGCGCGCCGCCTTGTCGGCGCGCTGCACAAGATCAACCTTGGCGAGCACTTCGGCCTCGACGGACGGCAAAGGCACGGGATAGAGATTGTGCGCCGGCTTATCCGTGAGGCCGACGACCGGCTGCTTGGCCGGACCACTCGCAATCAGCGCTGCCGTTCGCGCTGCGTGCAGGATCCGCTCCTGCGCCAGGTCGTCGGTGTAGGCGTAGCCCGTTCGCTCGCCCGACATGACGCGCACGCCGCATCCGGCACAAATGCCCTGGGTCGCCGATTTCACCATGCTCTCATCCAGCGAAACTGAGGTCGAGGTTTGATACTCGAAGTAAAGGTCGGCAAAGTCGCCGCCGGCCGACAGCGCCGCCGCCAGATAACGTTCCACGTCGGCTTGCGCCAGACCGTAACGCTCAAAGAAGAACTTCTTATCCATATTCACACTCATTCGATGCTCGAGCGCCGGCAAAGGCGCGGCCGGCCTCGGGGCTGCGGAAACAGGAACGAAACAGGAGCGACAAAGCAATTATTCATTATCACACGCTCTTGTGCCCGCTGCCGCTGCATTGGCCGCGTGCGCACATCTACGCTATTCAAGGGCCCGCCATGCACGCCGGTACGATCTCTCCCGAATCCCTCGACAACCTGCTCCAGCAATTCCTGGCGGAGGCGCCGGGGGCCGCGGTCCTTGAGGACGGAGTCGTCCTGCTGGACTTCGGCTCGGCAAAATATTCCGTTTCGGGCGAGGGCAGATGCGTTCTCCACATCTGGTCGGAAGAACGCAATATGGTACGCCGCGTGGTAGACGCCGAGGCCGGCCCTGCCGCCCTGAAGTTGCAGGTCTTGCGCTTCGGCCAATCGCAACCCACGCTGCTGGAGATTACGGCCAGTTGTGACCGTCGCACCAGCGCCAACAAACGTGCCGCACGCGCGCGGTATCAGACGATTCTGCAACGCACGCTGCAAAGGCAATATCCCGGATTCAAGCTCGAGCGTTTCAGCAGCAGCCCCGACCTGGAGCATTCTCTCAGCCCGGTTTACACGCGCGGGCTGTTGCGCAGCGGCCAATCTGCCTTCGCAGTGCTCGGTGTGAGTTCCGAGGAGACGCAGGCGTGCGTCGGTGCTGCACTGACGTTTGGCATTCTCTGGCTGGAATATCAGCGGCAACAACTCGCCGGCCGCGCCGTAGTCGAAGGACTGAAGCTGTTTTTGCCACCCGACCGTGCGCAAATCGCCGCACAACGCGCCGCCCACCTGGATCCGGACGCGGCCAAGTGGCAGCTTTACGAATTCGACGAGCGCCTGGAGAACGCTGAGGAGATTGACCTCGCTGACTCCGGCAATATCGTCAGCCGGTTGACGCACGCCGTTGACGTTCCGGCGGCGCGGGAGCGCTTCGCCGCTTCCATCGAACGCATTCGTTCTTCAGCACCCGCAGCGGAAATCACCGTTGAATCCGCTTCCGAGATTGTCTTTCGCCTGTATGGGTTGGAGTTCGCGCGCGCGCGGCTGACGCCGGTTTCCGGATCGTTCCGCAACAGCGAGGCCATCCTCTTCGGAGTGGGGCCCGCCGAGTACGTTCTCGACGAGGCCAGCGAGCCGGCCTTCCTGGAACTGCTGCAGCGCCTGACTGAGCAGCGCCGGGCCGGCGGTTCGCACACCGACCTGTTCTTCCGGCTGGCGCCCGAGCGCTGGCTGGAGAGCCTGGTCACGTGCGACGTACGCACCATCGACGAGCGCCTCGACCCCGGCTTTGTCTATTCGCAGGTCCCGGCGTTCGCCTCCACCGATCGCGCCATGCTCGACGTGCTCACCTCGACCCGTGACGGGCGTCTCGCCGTTATTGAATTGAAGGCCAACGAAGACATTCATCTGCCGCTGCAGGGACTCGACTACTGGGCGCGGGTGCGTTGGCACCAGCAGCACGGCGAATTCACCCGCAACGGCTATTTCGCCGGACGCGAGCTCTCCAGCGCTCCGCCGCTGCTCTATCTTGTGGCTCCTGTCTTGCACCTGCATCCCCGGACCGACGTTCTCCTGCGCTATCTCTCGCCGCGAATCGAGTGGACGCTGGTACAGATTGATGAGCGCTGGCGCGAGGGCGTGAGAGTCGTCAATCGCAAGCGCCCGCACCGATAGTGCAGACCGTTCAGCTTCACCACACCGACACAGCGGCACCGAGGAAAAGCGGGATGAGGAACCTTGTTTTCTTCAAGTCCGACTGCTTCTCTCAAATGCCGCACTTCCCTGCCCTGGATTTCCTCTGTGTCTCTGTGCCTCTGTGGTTGATTGGCTTTTTTTCGATTCCTATACAATCGAGCTTCGCATGATGAACCGGATGATTCTCGCCAACCTCGTGCAGCGCCCTTTTCGCACCGCCATCAGTGTCGTTGCCGTCGGGGTTGAGGTCACGCTGATCCTGTTGATCGTGGGCATCATGCTGGGCATGCTGCAGGACAGCCGCACGCGCCAGATGGGCATCGGCGCCGACATTATGGTGCAGCCGCCCGGCTCTTCCCTGCTGATGGGCGTCAGTGGTGCGCCGGTCTCGGTGAAGATCGCCGACAAACTCCGCAGCTTGCCGCGCGTCACCGCGGTCGCACCGGTCATCAACCAACTGACGACGGCGGGAGCGGTGAAGGTCATCTACGGCATCGACTTGCCTTCTTTCAACGCGGTGAGCGGCGGCTTTCGCTATCTTTCCGGAGGCCCGTTCGAGCAGCCCGACGATGTCATCATCGATGATCTGGAAGCGGCGTCGCGGCACCTCAAGGTCGGCGACACCGTCGAGATGCTGAACCACAACTTCCGCGTCTGCGGCATCGTCGAGCACGGCAAAGGGGCGCGCGATTTTATCCAGATGAGTACGCTGCAGGACCTGATCGGCGCTTCCGGCAAGGCGTCGATTTTCTATGTCAAGGTTGACGATCCCAACAACGCTGACGAGGTGGTCCGCGAGATCAAGAGCATCCCCGGCATGCAACAGTTTGGGGTTCATTCGCTGAAGGAGTGGCTCAGCCTGATGACCACGTCCAGCATTCCCGGCCTCAACACCGTGATCGACGTGGTGATCGGCATCGCCATGATCATCGGATTCATCGTGATCTTCCAGGCCATGTACGCCGCGGTGATGGAGCGTACACGCGAGATCGGCATCCTGAAGTCACTGGGCGCCGACAAGCTCTACATCGTCAATGCGGTGTTGCGCGAGACGCTGGTGATCGCCGTCGGCGGGGTGGTGCTGGGCATTATCATCAGCTACGCTGCGCGACTGGGATTGAGGACGCGTTTCCAGACGCTGCCGGTGCTGATCTCCGCCGACTGGGTGCTGAAGGCCACGATCATCGCACTCGTCGGCTCGCTGCTGGGAGCGCTGTACCCCGCCGTCAAGGCTGCGCGCAAGGACCCCATCGACGCGCTGGCCTACGAGTAGTACATCCACTCATCCCGTTTCATCTACAGTTGTCATCCTGAGCGGAGCGCCCGCGTGCTTTTCCCCGACTCGCCTTCGACCGGGGTCCCCATCGCGCGCTCTTTTCGCGTGATGGGGTGGGAGTCGGGCGGGCGCGCAGTCGAAGGACCTGCTGTTCGCCCCGAGCAGCAAATTACGCGCGCGGGCAACAGGTCCCTCCACTCCGCTTCGCTCCGGTCGGGATGACAAGATATGAAGGTAGCTTCGTCGGACGTCTAAAAGGTCGGCTCTGCCCCTCAGGCGGCACGGCTGCCGCGCAGCGCATGCGCCCTTAGTTCTTCGCTGAATTCCCAAATCCGCCGCGTCAGACGTTCGATCGTCTTCTGCGCCGGGGACGTCGGCATCCGTTTCAGCGCTTTTGAGTTTTTCTTGGCGGCAAGGACGCGCTTGTACTTTTCCGCGATGAGCCGGGCGAATTTCCTGTCGCTCTCGGCCTGCTTCACCACCGCCTCGAACGCCCGCCGCACGCTCTCTTCCTTCTGGCAGATCAGAAACATGTCCGCCCCAGCCCGCAGCGTCTCGACTGCAGCTTCTTCCGCCGGCGCGGCTGCGAGCACGCCGCCCATGTCGAGATCGTCGGTGATGATCAGCCCGCGATAGCCGATCTTCTTGCGCAGCACGCCGCTCATCCATTGCCTGGAGAGCGATGCCGGGCGTGAGTCGTCGGTCACCTGCGGATAGGCCGCGTGCGCCACCATCACGAACGGCAGCTCACGCCGCAGCGCGCGATAGGCCGCGAGATCTTGTTTCCACAGTCGCTTCCACGGCTTGTCGATGGCGGGCAGCTCGGCGTGGGTGTCGAGGCTGGCTTCGCCCAGTCCGGGAAAGTGCTTGCCGCACCCGAGCACGCCATAGTCGCGCAGGCCGCGCAGGAATTCGTGCGCATAGGCAATCACCTGCTTGGCCTTCGGCGACACCGTGCGCGAGCCGAGGACAGCCTGCGATGCGTCCAGTTTCAGGTCGAGCACCGGCGCGAAATCGGTGTTGAATCCCAGCATGCGAATCTCTTCGCCGATCAGCCGGCCATGCTTGCGGAACAGCTTCTTCGAGCCCGAGACCGCGACCTCCGCAGCCGACGGAATGGGAGCGATCACGTCGCGCAGGCGATCGACGGTGCCGCCCTCCATGTCGACGCAAAGGAACATGGGCGTGGCACTGGCTTTCTGCGCTTCGCTCAGCAACGCGTGCGCCTGCTCGGCGTCTTCAAGATTGCGCTGAAAGAGAATGATGCCGCCGGGCTGGAACGTCTCCAGCATCACCCGCAGCCGTTGCGAGACGACCGTCCCGTCGAAGCCCATGACGAGCAGTTGCCCGACCCGGAGGCGAAGTTCGAGACTGGATTTGGATGGCATGGGAACACAAGAGTGTAACGCGAGAGGCACTGATCGCACCGACAAAGCCGGCATTGGGAGGTAGGCTGTACAACAAAGTGCCTTACCGCATTTGATACGTAAGTCAGCCCTTGTACATCTTTGCGTAGTTCGTTATGCTTTACACATATGATCCATCGTTACGTGAGCATCAGTTCCAAGGGTCAAATGGTCATTCCGTCCGAGTTGAGGGAAGCAATGAATCTCTCGGCGGGCACAAAAATATCGATCAGGCGCGAAGGTAATACTCTGGTTTTACAGCCGGTGACGCCAGAGTTCATCGACAGTCTGATGGGCTGCACGAAAGGTGCGGGTGCCGAACGCGAGCGAGTTCATCGAGATGACGAAGAGCGATGACTTACGTTCTCGATGCCAGCGCTTTGCTGCGGTTTCTGGACAAAGAAGCCGGAGGCGACAGGGTCCGCGACCTGCTGCAGGGCGCGGTGAAGAAAAGACTTCGATTGCTGCTAAGCGCTGCGAACTGGGGCGAACTGGTCCACGCGCTCTACAAACGAAACCCCGGCAACGCGGAGACAATCCTGAATGACCTGCAGAGACTGCCGGTGAGCGTTGTTCCCGTGGACGCAGCGGATGCGGCAGTTGCCGGCAAGCTGAAATGGAAATATCACATTCCCTATGCGGATGCCCTTGCTGCCGCCCTCTGCATGAGTTCCAGCCAGTCCGATCGCACCATCCTGGTCACCGCCGACTACGATTTCAAGAGCCTGCAGAAAGGTCTCATCGCGATCGAATTCCTCCCGGCAAAGTAGTTGGCCGATCTCCTGCCCTTCGCCTCACTCCATCTGCTTCTTCAGTTCGTGGAGCAGGTTCAGCGCTTCCAGCGGGCTGAGGCGGTCGAGGTCGGTTTCCTTGATGCGATCGACGATCTTCTGTGACAGCGGCGTGAAGATGGTGAGCTGCATGGGCTCGGGTTCGCACGTCTCGTCGTGCGCCAGGTGCTTCACTGCGCGGCGTTCCGCCGTCTCGTGCTCGGCCAGGACGTCACGCGCGCGCGTGACCACATCGTTGGGCAAGCCCGCCAGCTTTGCCACCTCGATGCCATAGCTTTTGTCCGCCGCGCCCTCTTCCACTTTGCGCAGAAACACAATGCCGCCGCTGCTCTCCTTCACCGAGACGTGATAGTTCTTGACGCCGCTGAGCCGATCGGCCAGCTCGGTCAGCTCGTGATAGTGCGTGGCGAAAAGCGTCTTGGCACGCGTGTTGGCGTGGATGTACTCGATGGCGGCCCAGGCGATCGCGAGCCCATCATAGGTCGATGTGCCGCGACCGACTTCGTCGAGCAGGATGAGCGAGCGCGGCGTCGCGGTGTTGAGGATGGCCGCCGTTTCCGTCATCTCGACCATGAAGGTCGAGCGCCCGCGCGCCAGATTGTCGGCGGCGCCGA
>Ga0335081_10001895_pt1 | contig 33110 bp, 25 predicted proteins | sample Lox_Sample_35_FD_206713 | JGI IMG/M metagenome (GOLD analysis project Ga0335081, IMG submission 206713) | Soil microbial communities from Loxahatchee National Wildlife Refuge, Florida, United States - Lox_Sample_3.5 | ecosystem: Environmental > Terrestrial > Soil > Wetlands | place: USA...
CTGCGAACCGCGATGAGCCCCTCTGCGGTCTCCACGCTGGTCCGAACCGTGATGCGCGGGCTCGATCCCCACGTGCCGGTATTCGCATTGCGCACGCTGGACGAGCAGGCGGAGCTGACGCTGGCGCGGGAAAACATGATCGCCAGCCTCACATCGGCGTTCGGGCTGGTGGCTGTCGTGCTGGCGGCAATCGGGATCTTCGGTTTGATGTCCTTCACCGTGGCGCGACGCACGCGCGAGATCGCCGTTCGCATGGCCCTGGGAGCGCGCGGTGGAAGTGTACGTTGGCTGATCATGCGGGAAGTGCTGGCTCTCGCCGGATTCGGGGTTGCCATCGCATTGCCCGCAGCATGGGCGCTGGCGCGCCTCGTGCAATCGCAGTTGTACGGCGTGAAGCCCAACGACGGCGCCGGCATCTGGCTGGCAGTGGCGGCGCTGTCGGTAGTCGCGATACTGTCCACCTATTTGCCCGTGCGCCGAGCCGCCGCCATCGATCCGATGCAAGCCCTCCGGGCAGAATGAGGCGCCGGTCCTCGGCAGCGTTACAATACCGCCATGACCCCTCGCCGCAGCTTTCTCAAATCGCTGGCCGCACCCGCCATCTCCGCTCCCTTGCTCTCCGGAGCAGCCTTCGCGGACAAGCCATCCGCCTCCGCCATCCCCCCGCTGCCCCGCCCCGACGACCCGGCCTACTGGACCAAGATTCGTGACCAGTTCCTGCTGGCGCGCGACAAGGTCTTCTTCAACAACGGCACCATCGGCGCGATGCCCAAGGTCGTCTTTGAGAAAGTCGTGGAACATCTGCGCAAAATGGCCACCGATCTCGCCGATTGGGATTACCAGGGCGAAGAATGGATTTCCGGCTACAGCCCCATGGAGTCCGTCCGCGCCAAGGCGGCCCGTCTCATCAATTGCGACGTTTCCGAAATCGGACTCACCGAAAACGTCAGCTGCGCCAACAGCTACGTGGCCACCGGCCTGGACCTCGAATCCGGTAGCGAGATCCTCATGAGCGACCAGGAGCACACCGGCGGCGAAAGCCCCTGGTTCAACGCCGCCAAGCGGCGCGGCGGCACGGTCACCAAAATCAAAATCAACCGGCCCGTCCACGATCGCGACGAAGTGTTGTACCAGGTGCTCTCGGCGATCTCCCCGCGCACCCGCGTAATCTTCCTCTCCCACATGATCACCGGGAGTGGCGCCATTCTGCCGGTCAAAGAGATCAGCGCGGCCGCGCGCGATCGCGGCATCCTGACCGTTCTCGACGGCGCGCAAACCGTCGGGCAGATTCCCGTGGACGTCCGCGACATCGGCTGCGACGCGTACGTTGCCTGCTTTCACAAGTGGCTGCTGGCTCCCGCGGGATGCGGGTTTGTCTACCTCCGCAAGGATTTCGCCAACCGGGTTTGGACTACGCTCGCCAGCCGGCAGTGGGACAACCACGAGGACAACGGATACCGCCTCACGCAGCGCGGCACCGGCAGCATGTCGTTAATGATGGGCGTGGAAGCGGCGCTCGATTTCCACTTCAACCTCGGTCCCGAACGAGTGCAGAAACGCATCCAACAACTGGGCGATCAATTGCGCGAGGGCTTGCGCAAGATCCCCAGGATCAAGATCTACTCCCCGGACGACAACTCCATGTGCGCCGGCATCACGGTCTACGGCGTCGAAGGCATCGGCGCCCAGCAACTCCAGGACGAAATGTGGAAGCGCGGCCGCCTGCGCCCGCGCGCCAACACCGGTGGGGTCCGCCACTGCACCCACATTTTCAACAGCCCTGAAGAGATCGATCGGGCGCTCAGCATCGTGCGCACCCTGGCTGCATAATTCACGTAGAATTCACTTGACATGTGGCGAATAAAAAGCGAAGATGCTTCCTGGAGGAAACATGAAGATCTCTGACGCTCTATTGCCCGAGTTTGACCAGGAGATGGCCAACACGCGGAAAACCCTCGATCGGGTACCTGAAGACAAGTTCGCCTGGCGGCCCCATCCCAAGTCATTCACTATGATTTCCCTGGCGAGCCATATCTCCAACATGGTCGGCTGGACCGTGGATACCATTGCCAAGGATTCTTTCGACATTGCGCCGCCGGGCGCTCCCCCCTATAAAGAGGAGCCCGCCGGTTCCAAGAAAGAGCTCATGGATAGGTTCGATAAGGGCGTGACTGCCGCGCGCGCCGCCATCGCGGGAGCCAGCGACCAGCACCTGATGGCGTCCTGGTCGTTGCTTTCGGGCGGCCAGACAATTTTCACCATGCCGCGGATCGCCTGTGTCCGCACTATGATCATGAATCACACCATCCATCATCGCGCGCAGCTTGGCGTCTATCTGCGGCTCAACGACATCCCAGTGCCTTCCATCTACGGCCCGTCAGCCGACGAATCCTAACCACAACTTGGCCGGTGGGGCAGGCGGTGCTCGCCTGCCTCAGTGGGATAACGCTCCAGCGTTGTCCAAGCGAGCGAAGCTCGCGATTTAACAGTCGCGAGCGCCGCAACCACCGCAGCCACCTTCCTGCCTTGCATCGGGCCGTTACCTGTGTTAACACCGATTGCGGAGGCACTTGCATGTCCCCGACAGCGAAGCGTTCCCTGGGATGCGCCCTGATTTCGGTGTTTCTCATCCTGTGCTCCTGTTCTTCACAGCCGGCGGGTCCCAAAATCGGTACGCCCGCGTTCTACTGGCAGGCCGCCCGCGAGGTCTATGCAGCCGGCGACTACAACAAGACACTCCAGCACCTGGACAACGTGCTCGCTACCGACAATGAGTACACTCCGCGCGCCCTGTCGTGGGCTCTCGTCCTGAAATCGGGGCTCGCCTCGGGCTACATGGAAGCCGCCGAGAACTATGATTTAGGCGCTCACAAAAGCCGAACCGATCCTGCCGCCTTCCGCCGGCTGGTATCGGACTACCGTCAATCCGCAAGCCGGCTTGCGCTGCAATTCGCGGAGGATTTCGGAAAACTCGACAAGGTAAGCGGCGATACGATCCCCATCGAGTTCACCTACCCGAAAGGCACCGCCGCGCCCGTGTCTCTGTTCACCAAGGTCACCACCGGTGTCACGCTGACGCCCGCCGAAACCGACACGGCGCTGCAGCGCGCATTGGAACGGGGCGTCCTGCTGGCCGCCTGCCGCGCGGTCGGCGCCCCCAACGACACGGCTAAAGCCGAGGACATTTTCCGGGCCGGCACTGTCCTCGTCCGCCGGGCGACTTTCCTCATGGGAATGGCGCAGCAACTCTACGACCTGTCGCAACTCTACATCACGGACAAACTCGATCAGCCCCAAATGCTCGAAGCCCTCTGCCAGCGCGCGCAGAATGCTCTTAAAGCCATCCCCGAATCGAAGGACACCAAGGAACTCGATGGCAAGATCCAGGCCGCGCTCAAGAAGACCAAGAAGTAAGCCCGTGGCGAAGCTCGCATCGCGGCTCGGCCGGAAGGGGTCGGGGAATGGTCTAATAGCGGGGAAATTGGGTGCGCAGCGGGAACTGTAGCGCAGGAACGCCCGGTCATCGAATCGCGTTTTGTTTCTCCTCGAGCGATAGCAAGGGCGAAGTATTCACCGCCGTGTCTAACAACGCCTTGAGTATCTGGGCCAGCGCCGATACAAAGGTGCCCGCCAACCAGAAGAGGAGGAAAAGAATGGCGGCAAACAAAGCCGTCATCGACCCGACCGCCGTGTATTGCTGGCTGGCGCTAACGTGCAGATTGGCGTTGATCCAATCCAGCACGTCCTGGTTTTGGGTCATCAATTCCGTGATTCGGATGCCGAACGCCACCACCGCCACCGCGAGCACGATCCCGCACAGCGTGATCAGGATGCCGACGGCATTGATCAGCGATCCCGCCCAATAACCGCTGCGGTAACGCCGGCGTAATTTCTGGGACGTCATCATGATACGAACCATAATATACGGCGGACTTCCAGGCGATGCTGAAAACATCCGCGCCCTCGATCTCGGATGCCGAGTTGAAAACGATCCACGCGTGGTTAACCGCTCGCGGCCACAACTAGAGACTTCGCTTCCTTCGCCCGGAGAAATTGGACCGGCGCTAGATCAACTGTTCCATCACGCCAATCAGGTATTCCCGGTCGAACGCCCCGGACCGGTACGTCCGCGCATCGAAGAATCGCCACATCTTCTTCTCGTGTTCTATCGTGTAGAACAGCAGTTGTTCTTCGATCAGATCCTGGTCCAATAGTTCCTGATTGAACGCGCGCACCGACCCGGACAGCGTATATGGAACGCGGAATTCCTCGGTAGAGACCAGCTCCGCGGTGGCCGCGAATTCGATTTGCAGGATTCGGCCTCGGATGCCGATTTGAAACAGATTCGCGCCTTCCTCCACAAACCTCTCGCGGAGAAACTCGGCCGGATCGAGAGTCAATTCGCCGCGCGAAAGAAGACGGTTCACCGAATTCACGAATTCCCGGCAGATGGCATGCAGCTCCACCGCTGCAGCCTCGCGCAAAGCGGCCATATCGCGGGAGTAGCGGACCAACTTCTCATCCTTCTCGGCCAGCGCATCGATTCTGTCCGCCAGGCGCTGCAATCGCGCGTCCCGCGCATTCGACTGATTCCCGGGTCGCCGCACGTGCCAACCTCCCGTTTCCAATTTCAGCACACTGCGCGCAAATGGAGTCCGCCGATGCCGGCGTTACCGCCGGCGTTCGTGTTCCCTCCATTCTGTAGGCTCGATCAGGTCGAGGACATCCAGCCGCATTTGGCGCAGAATGTCATCGGTTTTCTCCAGCGATAAAACCCGCTTACCTTTCAGGACGTTGTGGATATGGGGTTGCGAGATTCCCGCCAACCGGCCCAATCCCCGCTCGGTGATTTCTCCGCAGCGGACGCGCTCGCGTAGCAGGCTGATGAAACGCTGCTGGAGTTCACGAAAGTCCATTACGTCTCAGCCTGACCTATTTCTCCCAGAAATAGGGTGGTACAGGATTTTGCTATCCTAAAATAAGATTACAACCTTATCAATAATTTAGATAGCGTCCTCGATCCGTCGCAATCGGCTGAATAATAATATACTTACCGGTACTATAACCGCAGGAATAAACTAATAAATCCGATCTTTTTATGTTTGAAATACTTGACGTTTTTCTTATCAGCAGTAAAGTTAGGGGCAGATACGCAAAAATAATGGCGCCGTGGCGCCAGATGAGGGCCGGCACCCAGGGAGGAGATTCTGTCATGTTTTGGGAGCGATCGAATGTAATTGGGTTGGCTCGAGCGACGTGCACATCCTGCCACGGCTACGGCATGCGACCCATCCACCAAAGATTGGAACCCTGCTCTTGCGTTTTTCGAGCTATTTTTCGCGCCTGTTTCAACCGCTTTCGAGAATGCGTCGCCTTCGGGACGCAGTCCGGCTCAGTCGCTCTAGGCGACGGCGGAAAGCAGGATGGTGGCCGCATGTACGGGCGCAAAATGGAGGAATATGTCGCCGACTTCAGCCTGGTCAGCCGGCGCGCTCTCGACGATTCCGAGTACCGTCTGTTCCGATTCCACTACCTGCTGGGCGCCGACTCCAGGCTCTGCTGCCGCCGGTTCAAGATGCAACAATCTGGTTTCTACAGCGCCGTCTATCGCATCGAAAAGCGCCTGGGACGCCTTTTCGCGGAACTGGAACCGTACCCGCTCTATCCCCTGGATGAATACTTCGGCGGATGCACGCGTTCCGGCCCGGTGCGTTCGTCAACTCCCGATCCCGCTTCTGTTGACGCGCTTCGAGGGGCCGTTCCACTGCTGCTGTCCGCGTAGCGAGTACGCACCAACTTGCACTTGTGCATCGACGTTCTGACTCCTGAGTCTTGTCTTCCAGTCCGGTCGCAACGAGGCAAGAGGTTCTCGTTCTCACTGTACCTTTACAATGGGTATTCCGCCGATCAATATGGATCCCCTGACACACACGGCGACTGGCCTGTTTCTCGCCAGAGCGGGATTGAAGAGATGGACGCCAATGGCCACGCCGATCCTGCTGCTCGCAGCCAACGCCCCGGACATCGACATCGTGACCGCATCCGGCGGCTCGCTCAGCTATCTTCACTACCACCGCCATCTCACCCATTCGCTCGTGGCCATGCCGCTGATGGCGGTCCTGCCGGTCGTGCTGGTGCGGCTGGTCGGGCGCAAATCGATCCACTGGATCGGCGCTTTCTGCGCGGCGCTCATCGCGGTGGCTTCGCACCTCCTGCTCGACTGGACCAACGCTTACGGAATCCGCCTCTTCCTGCCCTTCTCCGGGCGCTGGCTGCGGCTGGACCTGAACAATCTCTTCGATCTTTGGATCTGGGCTGTGTTCTTGCTCGCCATCCTCGCCCCTCTCGTGGGCCGTTTGGTCGGTTCGGAAATCACTTCCCGGGCCGTCCGCAATCCGTATCACGGCCGCGCCGCCGCGTGCGTGGCGCTCGCGTTCCTGTTGCTCTACGAGTGCGGCCGCGCCTCGCTCCACGCGCGCGCCGTTGCCACTCTCGAATCGCGCTTGTATCAAGACTCCGACCCTCTTCGCGTGGCCGCCTTACCCGGGTCTGCCAATCCGTGGCGTTGGCGCGGAGTAGTCGAGACCAGCGATTTCTTTGCCGTGGAGGACCTCGATCTGATGGCGGATTTCGATCCCACGCACGCCATGATATTTCACAAGCCCGTCGCCGACCCCGCCATTGAGGCCGCGCAGCGCATCCCCGCGGTCCAGGAGTTCCTGCGGTTTTCGCAAATTCCACTATGGGAAGTTTCTCCGGCCAGCAACGTGGAGAACGGGCGTCTGGTCGAAGTCTTCGATCTGCGTTTCGGCACGCCGGTCGCGCCCGGATTCATGGCCCGCACGGTGTTGGATTCCAGGTTACAGCCCATCGAAAGTTCCATGCACTGGGGCATCTCGCGGCCCAGATAAGGCACAAGGCATCTTCCTCTAAGGCGTCGCGCCCATTCTCAACCGGCCCGCGAATTGTCACAATCGAAGCGTGAACATAAAGGATGCATCCATGGTGTTGGACCGCGAGCAGTTCAGAGAGATCACCTTGGAGGACGAGGACCTCATGCGGCAGCTTCTCGCCGCCCTGATCGAGGACACTTCGCGGCAACTCCAGTTATTAGAAATCGCTCTCCGCGAACGGGATGCGCAGAAGTGCCAGCGCCTGGCGCATTATTCCAAAGGCGCGTGCGCCAGCATCGGCGCCAATCGCGCCGCCGCCGGATTCGAACGGCTCGAGCGCCAGGCTTCCGGAGGCGACCTGAAAGACTGCGGCCAACAACTCGGCGCCCTGGCAGGCGAAGTGGACCGCCTCCGCGCCGAATCGATCTAAGCCGGATCCTAAGCAGAGTGGGGCAGCCATTCCTGGCTGCCGCCGGCTTTCAGCCGGCGCGCTGGGTTCCAGCTTAAGGCAAGGTCCGCGCTATCCCTTCAACAGCGCCTTCACTCCCTCACCACACAGCGCCGCGGCGTGTTTCGACTCCGCGGGCAAGCCACCGACCGCCTCATCGATGAGACCCGGCCGAAACGCCGCCAATTCCCCGCGCGTTTTCCCCGCGATCCACTCCGTGAGCGCCGATCCGGCCGCGATTGATGCCGTACACCCGCGCACCTTATATCGCACTTCCGCCGCCTTGTCGCTCTCGAACCGCACCGACAGGCGCAGAATGTCTCCGCAGGCGGGGTTCGACACCTCGACAACCACGGCGGGCGGCGCCAGTTCCCCAACGTTGCGCGGATTCTGAAAATGCTCGAGCAGCCGCTCCGAATACAAGCTGGTAGTTCTCCGCTTCTATGCTCCAATATTGGCATGGTTCAAGTGGTGGCGGCGATCATCGAGCGTGACGGGCGGATCCTGATTTGCCGGCGCACCGGGAAGCAGTCGCACCCGCTCCAGTGGGAGTTCCCAGGCGGCAAGGTGGAGCCCGGCGAGTCACCCGCGCAGGCCCTGTCGCGCGAACTCGAAGAGGAACTCGGTGTCCGCGGCGCAGCGGGCCAGGAAATTACCCGCTACGAATACACGTACCCCGGAAGAAGTCCGATCGGCCTGATCTTCATTCGCGTGACGGGGTTCACCGGAGAGCCACACAACCTGATCTTCCAGGAAATGCGTTGGGAGCCCCCGGAGCACCTCCCCGGTTTCGATTTCGTCGAAGGCGACATCGAGTTCATCCGCGGCCTTTCCTCGGGCTGTTACTGAGCGGCACTCAGCCGCGCGATCCGACATCTCCTCTGTGCCGCGAACGGGGGCACCCTCTGGGTCCAGCGGAGACGCAACCCCTCATGACGCCTCTATACTGGTTCCTATGGCGACCGCAGTCAAACTGATAGATCCGCAGCACAACGAATTCCTGGCAAGCCTGGAAGCCCGTACCAAACAGGCGAATCCCTTCTTCCGCGCCATGGCGCATCGCCCCGACGTGCTAAAGAATTTCCCGCCGCTCTACATGGCCATCGTCGGCCCGGGCTCGGTAACCCGTCGCATTAAGGCTTTGGTGTACCTGGCGTGCTCCTACGCCAACCGGTGCCCGTTCTGCATCGCCAGCAACCTCCCTGGCGCCCGCAAAGCCGGCATCACGGAAGACGAAATCCGGGCATTGGAAGCGGATGAAGACAACGGCTTCCCCGAGCCGGAACGGGCGGCCATCCGCTATGCGCGCGAGTTGACACGCACAGCCAACGCCGCTGATACACGTGCATCCCTGGCCGCGCACTACAACGACGAACAGATCGTAGAGATCACCTTGGTTGCAGCGCTTTCTAATTTCACCAACCGGTTCAACAATGGATTGGGAATCTTGCCCAACATGTAGAACTGCTTCGGCCGCGAATGAACGCGGATAGACGCGAATGATGGATTCCTTCTTATTCCCGTTCATTTGCGTTTATTCGCGGCCAAATACCTTTCTGCCATGCCTATCTTAAGCGGTATCCACCCCGTGGCCGAAGCTCTTCGGTCGCATCACCCCCTGGATCGCGTGCTCGTGGCGCAAGGCGCCGGCGGTCCGCGGTTGCAGGAGATCATCGACATGGCGCGCCGCGCCTCCGTGCCGGTCCGTTTCGAGGCCCGCGCAGCTCTCGACCGTCTGGCCGGCACGCCGGCGCACCAGGGAGTAGTCGCGCTGGGCGCCGCGCAGAAGTACGCCGATCTCGACACCGTGGCCGCCGCCGAGTTGCTCGTCGTGCTGGATGGCGTCGAGGATCCGCACAATTTGGGCGCCATCATTCGCACCGCGCACGCCGCCGGCGCGGGCGCCGTCATCATCCCCGAACGCCGCGCCGCCGGAGTCACCGATGTAGTCGCCAAGGCCGCCGCCGGCGCATTGGAACACCTGCCGGTAACCCGCGTCACGAATGTCAATCGCACTCTCGAAGATCTCAAGCAGCGCGGCTATTGGATCTACGGCCTGGATGAACATGGCACGGAAGCATATGACCGCGTCGACTACGCTATCCCCACGGCCATTGTCCTGGGCGGTGAAGGCAAAGGCTTGCACGAACAGGTCCGCAAGCATTGCGACACTGTCGTTCGAATCCCCATGACCGGCAAGATCTCCTCGCTAAACGTGTCGGTGGCCGCCGGCGTAGTCCTCTTCGAGTGGCGCAGGCGCCGTCCGTAAGCACGCGCTCGAGCTTCTGCCTGGACCAGTCGTACCCAAGGGCGGGTCGAGTGTGACGCAGCCCTGGCGTCGCTGCCAGAACAGCGACCCCGGCCAGCGCTGCTCCATCGCGTAGTAGCGTTGCCGCATTTCCCAATAGCGTTCAAAGCCCTCACGCATCCGCTGGTCGTACTCGCGCAGCCCATCGGCCCGGCCGGTGCTGAGGAGATCAAAGATTGCTCGCGCGGCGCGAATTCCAGAATCCAGCGCGCGCGCAATGCCGCTGGATGAGAGCGGATCATGACTCGCGGCGGCATCGCCCACCGCGGCCCACCCCTGTCCCGCCGTCGCGTCCAGACACGCGGAAAAGGCCGGGATGATTCGCGGCGAACCTGCCATCCGTCCGCCCTTTACGCGAGCCCAGGTGTGGGGCTGCGCCCCCAAAAGTCGCCACCACTCGGCGGAGTCAGCCAGCCTGCGCTTTTGGATAATGTCGGTGTCGCTCATCAGAGCAACCGTTATCATCGCGCGTGGCAGCTTCGCCGAGTACCACCAGCCTTCCTCACAGGTTTCGACCAGCGTCGTCGTTTCGCAACCCGATGACGCGGGCAACTCGACAGTGGCGGCCACCGCCAACATGCGATCCACAACGCGCCGTTTGGCGCCGCAGGCTCTCGCAACCGCCGCCGCTTTCCCCGTAGCATCAACCAGGAACCCGGCCTCGACCGTTCGCCGTTCACCAGAGTACAGTACATCGAGGCGCCACCGTCCGTTTGCCAGCGGTTCGCATTGCGCCTGCGCGGGCCGCCAGACTGCGGCTCCGGCCGCTTCCGCCTGGCGTGCCAGGGTGTGATCGAAGCGTCTTCGGTCCAGGTGCCAGCCGGTGCCGAACGGCGTCATGATGAAATCTCGGGTTGCCACGTCGCAGCCGCCCCAAGCTGCCGCCGTCCCGAACGCTGGCAGATGCCCGTCTGCAAGGAACGCTTCCCAAACGCCCAGATATTCGAGCAAGCCCCGAATTCCCGGCGCCAGCGTCTCTCCAACGCGGGGAAGATCGTACCTGCTCTTCTCGACCACCAAAACGGAGAGGCCGCTATACCGGCGCAGCGCGAGCGCGGCGGCGAGTCCTCCAGGGCCCCCACCCAGAACAGCGACGTCGAACACACTCGGCTGACTGTTCACGGCCGGCATCGTTGCGGCTTATTTCGTGCCCATCGCTGTCCCTTGCGCGAGAAAGACCGTGTTCCGCTCGCTCTCCACAAAGTACGGATATTCCTTCGTGCCCTTATTGACCACGAACCCGAGATCCGCCCAGGCCGCCACCATCTGCGCGAAGCTGTTGATGCCGCGCGCGTAACTCATCGTCTGGCCGGCGGCGGTTGGAGAGAATCCGCTCTGCGACTGCACATTGATATTCAGCCCGTTGCTCCCGCTCAGCATCGCGGGCGGGCTGGAGACGTATCCATCCAGCACCTGGTTGCCGGGGTCCAGGTCTCCCGTAACCACTTGCATGGGGCTCTGCGGCGGCCACCAGTACACGTAATATACCGGCGGCACTTGAATCCCGCCGGCACCCTGATTGACCTCTGGTTGGCTGATATTTGGCGTCTCCGCTGTGCATTGGAAAAAGTCCGATTGCCACGGAATCGCCATCCTCTTGGTGAGGTCGCCGGGTTCGCTGCCGCCGCCATCCTGGGGATCGCTCGTCAACGACAGGCCGTTGGCGGCGTAGTAATCGTTCAGGCCTTGATTGCTATTCTGCCAGTGAGCCATCTTGATGGTGAAAGGCTTCGAGTAGACCTGCGGCACGCGCACGATCCAGGTAGTTTCAATCCCCGGAGAAAACGGTCCGCCCACGCAGTTGCCGATTACCTGCCGATCGAGCGCGATCACATCTCCGGGAGTTTCGGCCGCCGCGCCGGTAGTGAACTTGCCCAGGGCCCACTGGTGCAGCACGAAGTATTGGGTCGGTGTCAACGTGAGGAACTTGTAGATCAACTGACTCGTCACCGAATTGTCCCCCGAATTGAGCGGCATCAGCGGCGCGCCCTCCTCGCTGAATAGAGTATTGGGCCCGTTCTTCACTTCGTTGATGAATCGATAGCTCTCCGGCGGCACCGGCACTCGAAAGAAGCTGAAGTATCGCTCGCGGTTGGCGCGGTTAGCCTCGCTCGCATCCGCCGTATTGAACGGCGGCCGGGAAAATTCGATCATCGAAGGCGTCTGCGCCACCCACCGGTAAGATTCAGGGCGTCGAATGATGGGATCGATGTCCCGTTGGAAGTTGGGTTGGTAGTCCGGGTTGAACCCCGCAAACGGATCGTAGTGGCCGCCGTCCGGGAATTTGGCCGGGTACTTGCCGGAATCGCACATCTGCTGATTGAACTTCAGAAATCGGACGGCAATATCGAACATCGTGTCGTCGAGCGTTACGATATTCACCAGTTCGGGCGCATACTTGGGGCTGCCCACCAGCAGCCATGCCGGCTCCAGGTCGATCTTCGAACCGTCGGTCATCTCCAGCGTAGCCAGAACGAAGCCGTCCGAAATGTCATCCCACCATCCGTCAGCCCCCGCGAAAGACGATATCGGAGTCGTGCCCGCGGAATTGCCAAAACCTCCCAGCGCCAGCAGCCGGCCCTCCGAGTCCATCAGAATCTCTCCGAGCGAGTCAATCGCCGGCTGCAGACCTGTGGGCGGAAAAGACGCGTTCTTGTAGTCCGGCGGCACATTGTAACGGGAAAAGCTCTGGCGTTCGCCCGGCTTGCCGACCGAGCGCGGGCCGGGGTCGATGATCAACTGCCGGCGAGCGTCCGGGTCCGTCACGGACCCGTTGTTCAGTGGAATGTGCTGGTTCTCATAACTGTTCGACGGCCCGAATTCCAGATCGCCCAGCAGCTCGGCGAAGTTGTACCAGATCGGCTTCTTGTTGGCGATGTGTACCGTCCATTGAATAGCTTTGATTCCACTCTGACCAAGCGTCACCTCTCGCGCGCCGCTATCGCTGTGTTCGAAAATCTTGAACCGGGCCGCCTGGCGCTTGATCGCTCCGGCAGCGTCCTTGAAGCGGCGTACGTGCTGCGGCCGGCCGCCTTCCATCACTACATTCCCGTTGCCATCGCACTCGATGGGCAAGCCGCCGGTCCGCTCGGGTCCGATATAAAACTCGTCGCGGCTGTTGCCCAAACGGGCAACGCCGACCTTGGGATGGATCTGGTACGTTATGGCCACAGGCTTCTCCCCTCACCGGGTAGTTTCAGAGTTAGGGTTTTGATACTATCACTCCGGCGCGCGGAAGAGAAGTCGGTTCCAGGTCTTTGCCTCGAAGATCTGAAGGTCCGTGTTCAGCTCGCGCACAGCTCCGTGAGCATGCGCACGTCCGGCAGATCTTCCAGTTTCCGAACCAGGTCCACGATCCCCGCCGCCTTGCGGCTCGGCCAGCGGGCATAGCTCGCGGCGTCCAGGAACTTTTCGGCCACTTCGTCATAGGTCATCGGGTCCGCCGGGCTTCCCTTCCCGAAATCGGCGCGGCCGGACACCGTGCGTCCGTCCTTGAGATGGATATCGATGATAGTGGTCATCTTGTTGTAGCCGGCCCGTTCCGCTTCGGCGTTGACACCGAAGTGAACCCGCCGAATCATAGCCTGAACCTCCGGCCGGTTGACCGTTTCATCCGTGAACTGACTCAACCCGGCGCTCCCATAGAGCAGCAGGGCCGCCATACAAAACTCCATGCTGAATTTGGCCTGCAACGCGTCCTTCGGTTGATGGTGGATCAAAGCCGTGGGCATGTTGCGGTTCGTTCCCACGTCCACGCGTTCCACCTGGTCGGCGCGAATCTGGTTCTCCCGGATCAGACCGCGCATGAGAGTCATGCCGGGATGCGTGAGCGATCCGGAAGGAAACGGCTTGATGGAGACTCCGGGGAACGCGAACGTCCAGGGGTTCCCGAGCTTGTGAAGTATGGCATCGGGGTCGTATCCGCCGCCGGCCGCCTGGAAGAATCCGCGCGGCGCTTCCAGAATGTTGTCCGCGGCCGTCCAGCCCATCGCGGCAAAGTCTGTCGCCACCAACCCGCACTCGGCCGCGTGCCCGGCCTGAAACGGCTTGGTCATCGTGCCGAAGTTCTCGCGCAGGCCCGAGGACTGGCTGCCGGCGATCCCGAGTGCCATGGCGATCTGCTCCGGCTTCAGGCCGCGGAGTTTGGCGGTTGCGGCCGCAGCGCCGAACGCGCCGCAGGTGCCTGTGGAGTGAAATCCTTCCTCATAGTGCCGCGGCGCGATGGCTTCGGCAACCTTGCACTCCACCTCCACTCCCACGTGATACGCAAGCGTCAGTTCCCTTCCCGACATCCGCCCGCCCTCCGCGATCGCGAGCGCCGCCGGCAGACAGGGAGTCGTCGGGTGCGTCAACAATCCGTACACTCGGTCCTTCGCTACGGCAAGCTGTGTATCGTCGTAGTCGTCGGCATGCATTGCCACGCCGTTCGCAAAGGCCGCGAAGCGCGCCAGGCACTTGATGTCCGAGCCGATCACAGTCGCAGAACCGGACACGGGCCCCAGCGATTTCAGGTAGCGCCGGACCAGATCACCTGTGGTGGCAGCAGAGCCGGAAAACGCCAAACCTAACCCGTCCAGGATCGACTTCTTTCCGAGTTGCACCACCTCCGAAGGAACATCTGAAAACCGCGCGCCGGCGGCCCATTCCGCCACGTAACGGGTAAGTCCGTCGCTCGACTGCTGGTAGTCCATAGGTGCCGCATTCGAGAATCCACGGGATGTAAACAGCGCCGCGGCGCCATTGAGTGCAGTCTGTGCCAGCGTTCTCCGCGTGAGTCGCATATAAGCATCATTGTCTCCCCTTACCCTCAGCCCAGGCCGGAAGGAGCGCTAGAAAAACAGCCCATGGCGCAAGCCGATTGGTGCAAGCCATGGGAGTGCCGGCGTAATCGAACCAGCCCGGGAAGGGCGGAAACTGCTTCCCGTGTGCGCCTGCGCTGCTTGGTGGGCATGGCGCCCGCGGCGGGATCCGAATTGGTCATGCGCCCCGTGCAGCGCGTCCCGCCGCTCAGTCGCGCCGCGCCACCGCCTTCAACCCTTTCGGCGGCGTGCACGCTGGCGCTGAGACCATCGACCGCAACAGACCCCCCGTGTGCTGCCACCATCCTTGAAACATTTGCCCGTCGATGCAACGAACCTCAAGTGGGCGCCAGCTATTCAGCGCATAAGACTCCGGAAGCGGACCAAGCGGGCTCACCACCACGCATCGGGTATCGAGTTGAAGCCCGACGCGCAGAGCTTTCAGCGCGCTCTCTTTCCCGCTCCAAAGCAGAGCGAGCAATCGAAAGCGGTCGGCCGGCGATGCGCGGGCAACCATCGCCTGCTCTTCATCGGTGAAATAGTCAGCGATGAAACCGCCGCTTCGCGGCTCGATGGTCTCCAGATCGCAACCCAGCGCTCCGCCGTACGGCGCCACGGCGCACACCGCCCTGCCGCATCGGTGGCTCAGTGAAATGGCGGCCACCGCCGGCTCGTTCGCAAAGGAAACCTCCGGCGCGCCGGTTGAAGTTACTCGCACCTCGATGTGCGCCAGGCACCGGCAGTGGCTGGGAACGTTCAGGTACGCGGCCACGGCTTGCTTGGCAGTCCACCGGCCCAGGCGCCAGTCGGCGCGCCGCTTTGCGATGCGCAGGCCATCCAGGCGGGTCAATTCACTTGCGCTCAGCCAATCGTTGTCGGCGGGCACGTCGCCTTCGGTCTGTTCCAGCCAATAAACGTCCATCAGTCTGCGGCAGCCATGTGATGTTCGCTGACCAGCGCCGGCACCAGCCTCCTCAATGCGGCCGCGTCGACCACCCCGGGAAGCTCCACCACGCGATAGCCGTTCAACTGCAGGTACAGGTTCCCGGCGGCATCCACCACGTCGGCATCAAAGTTCGCTCCCGCGCCATGTGTGGCGACAACCGCGAATAGCGGCCCATCGGCGAGGCCCGGCTCGCGCCACAACGAGACTTGGTCTACGTGAAGCGGTAACCCCATTTTCCCTTCCGTGGCCAGCCCCCATAGTCCGGCAGCCTGGAAGCAGAGCTCGACCAGCCGCGGCGCTGCAGACGTCGGCCGTTCCGGCGGAACGTGATTCGATGGCAGCCCCTGCGTCATCCGCGCGATGACCCGCTGCCCATCACTCCACGCTTCATTCACAACCCGGTATGCCGGCCCGTGAAAATAAATCCGATAGACGTCCGCCGCCTCCACGATGGATCCAACCGGCGTTCCTGGCGCCAAAGCCGCCACGCTCACCGGCGCCTGTTCGGTCAGCCGCACGCGCGCCGTGAAATGTACCGTCGCCTGCGGCTCCGCCTGGTTGGGAAGTGTCCTTCGCCCGATCAATTGGCACTCCGCCACGACGGCGGCGCCGTCCGGACGAAATACCGCTTGCACTGTGACGCAGCGCGGCTCGTTCCGGTAAAACTTAAACGGCGCCAGAAAATTCACGTCCTCGATCGCATCGATGTGCCATCCAGGAAGCATGCTCAGGGCCGCCTCCGCGAACGCCTCGATTCCCATTACACCCGGAAGTACCGGCGTTCCGTCAATCTGGTGGTCGTACAGGAACGGTTGCACCGCCGGGTCTAACGTCGTTTCGATTCTGAGTCCGTCCTGCAAGCTCATCCTCGTGATTTCGCCGACCATCGGCCCCTGCGACCGGGCATACTCCGCGGCCACAGCCAGGTCCAACCCTCCGGTCGAATCCCATTCGTTCGCCATGATGCCGAGCCGCTGCGCAATGACTACTTCCCCACGCGTGCCGCCGGCTGTCAACTCGCGCCGGATGACCGGAACGCCCGCCTCGGGCGGCAGCATATCAATGCCCGCCAGTTCCATCATTTTCGGTATGGAGCCGCGCGAGGCCATGCCAATGCCGCCCCATGCCGTCCAGTCGACAGCGATGGCGCGAGTACCGGGCCGCGTGGTGCGGAGGTTCGACGTCAGCTTGCACAGCAGGTCGTTAGCGGCGCTGTAGTCCACTTGCCCGCCATTGCCGAAACGGCCGGCAATTGAGCTGAAAGCCACCGTCGCGCCGAGCGGCATGTCGCCGATCGCGCGCATCAGGTTGAACCAGCCGTCGCTTTTGACGTCGAACACCAGATCGAATTCCCGCGGATCCTTGTCGGGCAGCAGCCGGCTGCGTTCGATGCCGGCCGCGTGCAGCAGGACGTCGATGCGCCCGCTCCGCTCGCGCACCTGGCGAATGATTTCGCCCACCGCGTCTGCATTGGTGAGATCGACACTGAAGTAATGCGCCGTCCCGCCCGCCGCTCGCACCGCATCGACGGCATTCCTCGCAGCCAGTGCGCGCTCCAGGTTCTGCAGTTCCTTTTCCACCTGAACCGGCGTGCCTCGCTCCCCGCGCTCCCGGATGCGCTTCGCCAAGTCGACCTTGAGGCCCTCCTTGTCGTTCACGAAGCGCTTGAGATCAGGGTGATCCGCGGGAGGCTCCGGCACCAGGTCGAGCAGGTAGAACGTTCCGCCGGAAGCGGCCGCCAGGTCGGCCGTAATGGCCGATACGATGCCTCCCGCGGCGCCGGTGATCACAAAAACTGTGTCCTTGTCCAGCTTGAAGCCCGGCCGGCCGTCGGCTGCCGGCTGCGCCTCCAACCCCACGGTCCAGCGCTGCCCTGCCTTATACCCGATCTCTACCGCGCCCGGGTCGCGCAGGGTTTCCTCGATGAGAAGTGCGGCGATATCGGACGCGCCCAGCCCTGTCTCAACATCGACCACCTTGACCAGAGCGTCCATGCGTTCCCGCTTGTACGCCTTGGCAAAGCCTGCGACTGCTCCGCCCATTGGTGCGACCGCGCCGGCGTCGTCGTAACCGTGCTGCCCGCCGAGCCGGGTCGCCGAAACCAGGAAAGTGTTCGTGTTCGCGATCTGCTGGTAGAGCACGCGCGCGGTGGTGTAGAGCAACTTGGCGCGCACCCGCAGAGCTTCGTGCCAGGTGGCCGGGTCCATGGCACGCACGTCTCCCTCGTGGTGCAGAGCAGGAAGCCAGTAAACTCCCTGCACCGGTCCGGTGGCCAACCACTTCTGCAGAGCATTGGCCACCTCATCGCTATCCGACCCCTGCCGCAGCGTCAGGACTTCCACTCCCATCGCTCGCAATCGTTCCGTGAGAGCGTCGCCCACTGCATCCTGATCCGGCATCAGCACCACGCGGCTGGCGGGCCCGAGGGTCACACCCGTCGGCTTGCAAAGGTGAAGCGGAGGCCGCAGCGCCGGCGCCGGCGCGCGGCGTGGAACAGCGTTCGCCGCTTCCAAACCAGCCAGTGCCGTGGTGCCGGATGCAGCTACTGCCAGCTCACTCGCGGCCGCCACTGGACTGGTGGCTTGAGCCGGCGGCTTCTTCTGCTGTGGCTGCCGCTCGCGCGCAAATTGAATCACGCGGGCGAGCGTCGGGAAATCGCGGAGCTTTAGGTTCTCATCGCGCGGAATCCGAAACGCCGCGCGCACCGATGCGAACATCTCCGCCTGCTTCACCGTGTCGATGCCCAGGTCCGCCTCGAGGTCCAGATCCAGATCCAGCATGTCCTTTGGATAGCCAGTCTTTTCGGCCACAATCGCCAGCACTGTTTCTTGAATCGGGTCGCCAACGAGCGGCGGCGCCTCGGCTGCCGGCGGCTCCGCTGCTGGCGCAACCGGCTCAGCCGTCGCCGGCGCAATTGGCCCAGCGGATGGCGGTGTCGCGGGAACGGCCAGATCGGGCCGTTTTGCATATACGAACCGGATCACGTGCGCCAGCGTGGGGAAGTCTCGCAGCTTGATGGTGTCGTCGCGCGCAATCCCGTACGCTTCGCGGATCGTCGCCATCATCTCGGCTTGCTTCACCGTATCGACGCCCAAATCGGCCTCGAGGTCCAGATCCAAATCCAGCATGTCCCTGGGATAACCAGTCTTCTCCGCGACAATCGCCAGCACTCTCTCCCGCACTGGGTCGCCCGCACTCGGCCCTACCGCAACCGGCAGGGGCGGCGCCACAGACGCAGACGGCCCGGCCGCTTGCGGCACGGGAACCCCCGCCAGATCCGGCCGTTTTGCATATACGAACCGGATCACATGCGCCAGGGTCGGAAAGTCTCGCAGCCTCATGTTGTCGTCGCGCGCAATGCCATAGGCTTCGCGGATACTCGCCATCACCTCGGCCTGCTTGACCGTATCGACCCCCAGATCGGCCTCGAGGTCCAAGTCCAGATCGAGCATGTCGACCGGGTATCCGGTTTTCTCGGCCACCAGAGCCAGTACTCGCTCCTTCACCGCGTCAGCCTGCGGCGCCACTTCGGGCTTCGCAGCAGGCGCGGGCGGCCCCGCGGCCGGGATGTTGACTGCGACCCTCTGGGGCGGCATCGGAACCGGCGCCGCAACTGGAGCCGGCGGCGCTGGCGCGGCATGTGCTTCCTGGACCGCTTCCACCACCTGCTTCGACGTGCCTCGATCCCGCACCCGCAGCGTCCGGTTCACCACTTCCAGATTCGCTGCCGGTTGGCCCGCCATCTTGCCTAACCACTCGTGCCAAGCGGTCTGATCGGCAATGCGATACGCATAGCCCAGAGCGTTGGGTTTGGGACGTGCGCCGTCGTTGGTCGCCACCCTCCGCAACAACGTCATGCTGATTTGCGATCCGAACCCGGCGCCCAGCCGCAACGCGTACTCCACCGGATAGGCCCCGCCCTTCGACAGGTTCAGCGGGCCCAGCTCGGGGTCGACTTCCTTGAAGTTGGCCACCGGCGGCACGCAGCCAGTCTCCAGCGCCTTCACCGCGACCACGTCCTCGATGCCGGCAGCCATGGGATGGCCCGTAAAGCCCTTGGTGTTCGCGATCACAATCCGGTCCGCGGCATCTCCAAACACGTGACGCAGGGCGTGAATCTCCGCGGACGCGCTGCCGCCTCGCGCGGGCGTATAGGTTTCGTGCGACACGAAAACCATCTGCGGCGCCACTTGGCCGCGCCGAATGCCGCCGCGCTGTTCGGCCTCGGTCACCAGTTCCTCCATCACCCTGCTGATGTGGGGGACATCTAAGCGGGTCCCGTGATAGGCGCTGTTGGCAGTTACCGCGCCGAGGACCTCGCAAAGCGGCTGGATCCCCCTTTCGCGGACCGCGTCTGCCCTCTCCACCACCAGGGCCGCCGCGCCCATGCCCACAATCATGCCGTGCCGGCGGCGATCGAACGGAGTGGCGGCCTCCTCCACCACTTCGTCCGTCGCCGCCGCGCCGCTCGCCAGGAATCCGGCGCCGAACCATTCGATCAGTTGATCGGAGGTGACGTCGTCCGCCGAAATGATAATCGCTCGGCGGCATCTCCCGGCGCGAATCCAATCCTGTGCCAACGCTATCCCCTGCGCCGTGCTGGCGCAGGCGGCGTTGATTTGCGTGTTGGGACCGCGGGCGCCAATGTGCTCGGCGAACTGCGAGTGGCCCATCGGCAAGGTCCTGAGCAAAAAGCGCCGATCCAGGCCGTATGGCTTGGCTTCAATTTCGGCGCGCAATTCGCCGATGCGCCGTTCCATCTCCTGATGCAGAATGGAACGTCCATCTCCCTCCGCCAACCTGGCCAGCAGGCTTTCCAGCATCGCCAACTGCTCGCGGCGGGCGCGGTCGGTGTAGTATCCCGACGTCTCTTCAGCGAAGGCGTTGAGCCCGGGGAAAGCCGAGGCAAAGATCACGCCCGTGTCGTCGCGCATCGCATCGGGCAATCCCCAGCGATCCGGCAATTGCGTCCCTTTGCTCGTGGTCTTATAACGCATCACCAACGGGATGCCGGCGTCGCGCATCGCATCGATGCCGGCCGCAATCGCCAAGCAGGTAGTCCGGTCCAACGCGGCCACGCGCTCGGCGGCAATGCCGAATTCATGCTCGAGATCAAAAGCTCCTCCCCGAGCCGCCAGCTTGATCACATCCGCCTGGCTGTTGATCGATTCGAACACCGGTCCGCCGTTGTCGGTTTTGACCAGCCGCGTGATGTGCTTGTCCAGCATGCCGCGCCGGAACCGCGTGGGAACCGTATCGATGAATTGTTCTCCCCGCAGAATGCGGGCGATGTTGCCGTCGTCGAAGATGCGCTTGGTTCCCGGCAGCCCCACAGCCGCCCCGGTGATGACCACCGGAAGCGCGGCCGGCGCGCCGTTCTTTCCGTGGTACATCTCCCACCCGCGATCAAGCACATCGGCAAACCAGCGGCCGAGCTCTTCGTAGCGCCCATTAGCCGACGCCGCCGGCCCAGGGATAGCTTGGACCGGCGGCGCCTGGGGCAGGACCGGGGGAACACCGGCGTTCGCCGATGAGGAAACGGCGTCTGCCGGCGTATCCGCGTGGACCGCAGCTCCGCGCGAAGCTGCGTTGGCGCGCCCCAATCCCGCCGAATATAGACCGCATAGTGCCTGGTTGAAGGCCGCGGTATCCCCGACCTTCGGATGATTGGTGAACAGTGAAATCACATCGCCGCATCCGCCCAGAACATCCTCGGCGAATCCCTGCAGCGCCTTTTTGGGTCCCACTTCCACAAATACCCGCGCGCCCGAAGCGTAGAGCGTGCGCAGTCCCTTGACGAACTGCACGGGGGATGCAATCTGCGCCGCCAGAATGTCCAACATCTGGGGCACCACTCCGGCGCCCATCGGGTAGAACTGGCCGCTCACGTTCGCCACGATCGGGATGCGCGGCGATTGCAAATGCAGCCGCTCCAGCACCTCCCGGAGCGGTCCGCTGGCCGGCGCCACAATCGACGTGTGGAACGCGTGAGAAACCGGCAGCCCCACCACGTTGTAGCCGGCCTCCTCGAAGGCCTTCATCGCCCGCTCGATGGTCTTGCTGGCGCCGCCGATCACCGCCTGGCGATCGCTGTTGATATTCGCGATCACCGCATAACCGTCGATTGTCGCCAGGATTCGCTCGATCTCTCCCAGCGGCGCAAAAACCGCAGCCATGCGGCCGTTGTCCGCCAACGACACACGAGTCATTTCCCGCCCGCGCGCGCTCACGGCTTCCAGCGCGTCGGTGAAGGGAAGCGCGCCGGACGCCACCAGTGCGCCGTATTCGCCCAGGCTGTGCCCCATGGTCATATCGGGCTCGATGCCGTAAGCCGCCAGAAGCCGGGTCAGAGCTAGATCCGCCGCGAGCACTGCAGGCTGCGTGATGGCAGTCTGGCGAAGATCCTCCTCGGCCTTGGCAATAGCGGTGGCGTCGCCGTCATGGACGAAAACAAACTCGCTGAGCGGCTTGCCGAGCAGAGGTTTCATCACCCCGTCCGCTTCCGCGAACGTTTCGGCCACAATCGGTTCGGCCCCGCAAAGCGGCCGCAACATGTTCACGTACTGCGAACCCTGCCCCGTATATAGAAACGCCACCTTCGGCGCGGCGCCGCTCCCGCGGAAGATGCCCTGGGCGCGCAGGGCCTTCCACATGGCCGTCTGGTTGACTTCGAGAGCCTTCAGCGCCTTGGCGGATTTGTCGGCCAGCTCGGCTGCATCGCCATAGTCGATCGCCACGCGCTCGGGCGCATGCAAGTCCCCTTCGGCCGGCGCGGCGGGCACAGGCGCTTGGCCGCTCTCCGCGGCTTTGTGCGCCTCGCGCAGCCGCTCCGCCAGGTTGGCCGCGGAATCCGAGCCCATCACCAGCGCGCCGCGCAAGGGCGCTTTCGCAGAAAGTCCAGAAGATGGGGCAGGCGGCGCCGCCTGCCCGGCCATCGGTTTTTCCCCAATCGCGACCGAGCGCTTCCCGTTGCCGGTCAAACGATGGGGAATGTGCTCTTCCATCACCACATGGAAATTGGTGCCGCCAAATCCGAACGCGCTCACGCCCGCGCGCCGCACGCCATCTGCCGTGGCGGTCCACGGCTTCAGTTCGGTGTTGACGTACAGCGGGCAACGGCCAAAGTCGATATCCGGATTCTTGCGCTCGCAATTCACGCTGGGCGGCAGCACCTTGTCCCGCAGCGCCAGGGCAACCTTCAACAATCCGGCGGCGCCCGCCGCCGACTTCAGGTGCCCGATATTCGACTTCACCGAACCGAGCGCCACCGACCCTGGCGCCAGATGGCAACCGTCCAACACCTCGGTCATGCTTTGCACTTCGACCACATCTCCCACCCGCGTGGATGTGCCGTGGCCTTCCATCAGTGTCGTGGTCCCCGGCGACAGGCCGGCATTCTGCCATGCGCGCTCGATCGCCAGTCTCTGGCCTATCGGGTTGGGCGCCGTAATTCCCTTCCCCTTCCCGTCGCTCGACCCGCCAATGCCGCGCAGCACGGCGTAGATCTTGTCCCCGTCGCGCTCCGCATCGGCCAAACGCTTCAGCAAAAAGACCGCGCTGCCTTCACCCATGACGAAGCCGTCCGCGCCTTCCGCATACGGCCGCGTGCCGGTGGCGGAGAGCGCCCCGATCTTGCAGAACTTCACGAACGACGACGGGCCCATGTTGCGGTCGACCCCGCCCGTGATCGCGGCATCGAAATCGTTCGCCACCAGCCCTTCCACCGCCGCGTTAATGGCCGCCATCGCGGAGGCGCAGGCCGCGTCCGTTACGAAATTGGGACCACGGAAGTTGAACGCGTTCGCGATCCGGCCGGCGATGCAATTCGCCAGCTCGCCGGGCATGGTGTCCTCGGTGATCTCGGGGTAGCGCCGCCCGATCCGCTCGTGGAAGTCGCGAGTAATATTGCCGCGCACGCCCGCGGGCAGCGCGGCGAAGCTGGCGCTCTCCGCCAATTCACCGGCGTACTCCGGAAAGAAAATGCGCAGCGAGCTGAGATAGTGCTTTTCCCCCGCCATGGCGTTGCCCAGAATCACCGCCGTCCGCTCGCTGTCGAGTGGCCGCTTGGGATAACCGTAATCCTCCAGCGCTTCGCGCGTACATGCAATGGCCCACTTCTGGCCGCCGTCCATTCCCTCCACCACGCGCGGCGGGATCGCCAGCCGCCATTTCGTCGGATCCCAATCGTACTCCCGCACCCACCCGCCGATTTTGGAGTAAGTCTTATCCGGAGCGCCCGGGTCGGGGTCGTAGTACAGCGCCGGGTCCCACCGCTCGGCCGACACCTCGCTGATGCTGTACCGCCCGCCTTTCAAGTTTTCCCAAAAAGCCGCCACATTCTTCGCATCGGGCATCACCGCCCCCGCGCCCACAATCGCAATGGCTCGATACGCCGTTTCTTCCATGACAACCCCCTTCCACCCGCTCCCTCTGAGCCGCGACCGTCAGGGAGCGGAGGGCAGCACGTGCGCCATACGCAACCGTGCTCTCGAAACCCAACAACTAAGCGGGCACTGCCAAGCGCTTTCCCACGCGTCCATACAGCACGTCGCTCATGTAATCCATGTCCATAATCAAACCGGCCTGCGCGCGATGGATGGCAGGCAGTCCCAAAGCCGTTTCAAAAGCGCCCATCTCAGCCGCACTCGCGGGCTGACCGTCACTCCCCGCGCCGATCACCCAGCGCAGTCCTTGCTCGGCGACCTTGAGCGCCGCTTCCCGCGCAAAAATCCGGCTCAGCGCGGCCAGCGCTTCCGCGTCGAAACGTTGGCTGGCTTTCTCGTTCAGCCGCCCTTGCCTCATCAATGCCGCGCGGCGCGCCAGGCTGCCCGCGCACTCCGCATACGCGATCCACTCACCCAGGCGCAAAAGAATGTGTTGGTAACGGGTCAGGCGGCCCACTCGGGCTCGCTCCATCACTTCCGCCAGGGCGTGCAAGCCCAGCGCCGCCACGTCCGCGCCCACCTTGCGTTGGCTCGCGTCGAGCGCCTCCAGCTTCCTCGCCTGGTCGTGATAGTGCTGGCCGCGTGTCTTCAGATGTAGCTGCCAGCGGTCGCGGCTGATGGTCATCTCCATGATCTCGGACGTGCCTTCATAAATGGTGGTGATGCGCACGTCGCGCTTGATCTTCTCCACCATGTACTCGTGTGTGTAGCCGTAGCCGCCCAGCGCCTGTATGCTGGCGTCGGCGGCCGAATTGCCGGCTTCCGTCGCCATGTACTTGGCGATGGCGCCCTCGGTGTTCAGGCTTCCCTCGCCGGCGTCGATGCGCTCGGCGGTCTCTTCGATGTAAGCGCGGGCCGCCTCCAGCCGGGCCACGTTCGGCACGATCAGCTTGTGCGTATATCCCTGCTTTTCCGAGAGCGGCGACCCCGCCTGGATTCGCTTGGTCGAGTACGGGATCGCCCGGTCGAGCGCCGCCCACCCACCTCCCAAGCCGAAAGCCGCCACCATCAGCCGCGTATAGCCGAACACGGCCTGCGCCTGCGTCAGCCCTTGACCCTCCACGGCGCCCACCAACCGGCCGGCATCCACGTACACGTCGCTGAACGAAAGCGCCGCGGTGTTGCTCAGCCGGATGCCGTGCTTATCTTCCGGCTCGTCATGGCTGAACCCCTTCGTGCCCTTCTCCACGATGAACCACCCCGGCCCGCCGGGTGTGTTCGCCAAAACCGTATAAGCATCGGCCACCCCGCCGTTGCTGATCCACTGTTTGCTGCCGTTAATCCTGTAACCGACAATGCGGCCGTCTTCCATCACCCGCTCCGCCGTGGTTTCCAGCGCCGCCAGGTCGCTGCCCGCGTTCGGTTCGGTGGCGGCATACGCGAAGAGCAATCCCTCCTCGGCGATCCGCGATAGCCACACCTTCTTCTGTTCCGGCGTGGCGCCCACCGTGATCGGATCGCTCCCCAGGAACGTCGCCAGCACCGATGTGGCGACCCCCAGATCGATCCGGGCCAGTTCCTCGCACACGCAATACACATCGAACGCGCCGCCGCCGAAACCGCCGAACTCCTCTGGAATGAAAAGAAGCTGAATCCCCAGCTTGTCCGGGCTGCACATGTGGCGGACAATCTCGATCGGACACTCGTCGCGCGCATCCAGGTCGATCAGTTCCTGGTCCGGCAAACGCTTCTTGGCGAAGTCTCTGAGCGATCTCAGGCTCAAAGTCAGGGTCTTCTTGGCGATCATGTGGCGATGCCCCTCCTACACGGACACGTGCTGACTTTCCCGGATCTTGCTGGTCAGTTCCGGCAGGAACTCCAGGACGTCGGCCACAATCCCAACGTCCGCCACCCGGAATATGGGCGCTCTGGGGTTCTTGTTGATGGCGACGATGAATGGATTCCCCTTGATGCCGGCGAGGTGCTGAAACGAGCCGCTGATGCCGCATGCCAGGTAGACCCTCGGCTTCACCGTTTGGCCCGACGATCCCACCTGGCGGGATTTCTCCAGCCACTTCGCATCCACCACCGGCCGCGAGCAGCTCACAGCGCCGCCCAAGGCCTCGGCCAGTTCCTCGGCAATGGCGACGTTATCCTGCTCCTGGATGCCGCGGCCGATCGACACCAGAATCTGGTGCTTTGTGATATCGACGCCGCTTTTCTCGGCGACCACTGTCCCCATATAGCGCCGTCCGGCCGCGAGAACGCCCACATCGGCCGATCGATCCACGATCGTGCCGGCTGCGACGTTCTCCGCCGGCTTGAACGCACCAGGGCGCACGTTGATCACGGCGCCGCGCGAGATGTCGCACCGCACCTTTGCGCTCACCTGTCCCCCGAATTCCTGGCGCACCAGTTTGAGTGACGTGGCGCCCATGCCCTCGATGTCCACCACGTCCGGGACAAAGGCGGCGTTCATCCTGATCGAAAGTCCCGGCGAGAGATCGACGCCGAAATGGTCGTGTGGAACCAGAACAAGACTGTCGCCAGGCAGGACGGCTACCAGCGCCTTCCGTACGAGTTCGGCATTGGGATAGGCAAGGGATTCATTACCGATCTTCCAGACCACACTGAAGGACTTGCGAATGGCCTCGCAAGCCGCATCCAGACCCGCGCCATGTCCGGTCAGAATCGCCGTCGGTGTCTGGGCAGGGTCGATCTTCTTCGCCGCGGTTAGTAACTCGGCCGCTGAATCGTCGGCAACGCCGTCGTTGTGCTCGATGTAAGCAAAAATGCGAGCCATTACTTTGCCCCTCCTTTCGCCTTCACCAGCTCAATCAGTTTGGCGATGATCTCCTCCCTGCTGCCTTGCAGCATCTCCGCCCCCTTGCCCAACGCCGGCACAAAGTAGTCCTCCCGCTTCACCTTTGCCGCGCCTTCCCCTACTGCGCCGGTGTCAATGCCAAGGTCCGCTGCCCCGAGGTTCGGAATCGGCACGGAGGCTACCTGCCGGATGCCCCGCATGCCGACGTAGCGCGGTTCATTGATGCCGGTCTGAATCGAGAGCACGCAGGGGAGGTCGACCTCGTTCATCTCCTTGTTGCCCCCGGCGATTTCCCGGCTGACCTTGAGCTTCCTGCCCTCCTGAACTTCGATCGAGGTCACCAGCGAAGCGAATGGATAGTCCAGCATCGCTGCCAACATTCCCCCCACCTGGGCGGCCCCATCATCGGCCTGGACTCCCGTCAGGATCAGATCGTAATGATCTTTCTCGACGAAGGCCTTGAGAATCGTCGCAACCCCTCGGCCGTCCGACCCGTTGAAGCTTTCATCGGAGATCAAAACGCCCTGGTTGGCGCCCATAGCCATCTCCCGGCGCAGGATCTCCTCGTCGTCCCCGCCGCCAACCGTGACCACCGTCACCTTGCCGCCTGATCGGCCGGCAATCTGAAGAGCTTCCTCGACGGCGTAGTTATCGGCTTCATTGACCGAATACACCAGGTCATCACGCTCGATGTCGTTCCCTCCACGGTTGAGTTCGATCTCGTTTTCCGACGTATCCGGCACTCGTTTCACGCAAACCAAAATATCCACGGTCACACTCCTTGGTGTGCAAACCACATGAAGATGCTCGCTGTGTGGGGCGGCTTGCCAAGCCGCGTGCCGATTGCCAATCGGCACGCGCGGCGGTTGGCCGGGGTACCCTCTGGGTCGGCGCAGGATGACATCCTGCCCCACGGCAAAAGCTCATTTCGACGCGGTCGCGGCACTAGTCGGGGCAAGTTCCCTCCACCGTCCCGGCTCTTCGCCGCGCCTCGGAGCCGCGACCGTCAGGGAGCGTTGCAACAGCCGCTTCCCGTGCCACACCGACCTCCAACTGTCTCTCCGCCAACTCCGCCAAATCGATAGCGGTCATCTTCCCCTCCATCCCCGCCACCTTAATCGCATCCTCGACATTCACCATGCAGAACGGGCACGCAGTTACGATCACATTGGCCCCGGCTTCCGCGGCCATCTGAATTCGCTTGACACCCATCCGCTGCTCTTCTTTGGGTTCATAGAACAGCGCCAGCCCTCCGCCGCCGCAACAGAACGAGCGGTCGCGCGACCGGCTCATTTCAACCCTCCGCAAGCCGGGAATCGCGTCCAGCACTTCCCGCGGCGCATCGAACACCCCGTTGTGCCGGCCCAGGTAGCACGGGTCGTGGTACGTATAAGTGTTCTCTTGATTCTCGACGCGTCTGAACTCGATCGTGCCCGCCTCGACTCCCCGTGCAATTACCTGGCTGATGTGCTCGACGGGCGGTACATCCCGGTAGTCGTGTTTCAGGGCGTTGTATGCGTGCGGATCGGCGGTTACGATCCGTTGCACTCCTGACGCTTTTATGGCATCCACGTTGTGGTCCCGCAAGGCCATGAACAGCGTCTCCTCGCCGAAGCGCCGCACTTCATGGCCGCTGTCTCTTTCGGCAGCGCCCAGGATGCCGTAGTTCTCTCCCATCCGGTCGAGAATCTTAGCCGTAGCTTGTCCGATCAACTGGATGCGGTCGTCGTAGGCTGTAATGCTATCGACAAAATATAAGGTGTCCGCCGCTTCGCCGCCCTGCAGCGTCCGGACGCTGCACGTCTCCTGGAACTCTCTGGCTTTGATCCAGTCGGCTCTCTTCTTTTCCATCTTGCCGTAGGGGTTCCCGCGGCTTTCCAAAGCCTTCAAAGGCCTCTGCAGGGACTGTGGCACGTTCCCGTCATCCACCATCCCCCGCCGCAAGTCGACGATCTTGTCGATATATTCGACCAGCAGCGGGCACTCTGCTTCACACGCGCCGCACGTTGTGCACGACCAGATTTCGTCCTCAGAATAAATGCCGCCGATTATTGGCTTCCCGTTGTTGGAATTCCCGAAAACCGGGTAGTGCCGAAAACTGTAGTCCCGCGCCTTAGTGGTTAGAAATCTGGGAGACAGCGGTCTTCCCACCGCATTTGCCGGGCATTGGTCCGAACAGCGCCCACAGTCGGCGCAGGAATAGAAATCCAGCATGTGCTTCCAGGTGAAGTCTTCAAACGTTTTCACGCCAAAAAACTTCACCTGGTCCAGATGCTGGTCGGAAACACCCCAGCGAACTGGTTTGATCGTCCCGCGGTTCAGCTTGGCAAAGTAAATACTGAATAAAGATGTCTCGACGTGGAACTGTATTCCAAATGGCCGGTAGCAGAGCAGGAAGAAGAAAGTCAAATCGTGCGTAAGATATGCGCCCAAGTGAAGGTTCTGGAGCACCGGCAGGGGAGTCGTGGCGAGGGCGCTCTTGAGGATCCATGGCAACGACAGGGTCGCTAGGAATTCCGCGGGCAATCCCTGGCGCCCGTAACTGACTGCCTCACTCGCCGCAAACAGGCTGTCCGCGGCCATTAAGATAGCGATCAGCGCCAGCAGGAAAATCGCGTCTCCCGTGCGGGCTTTCCCAAACCTCGCGGGAACAGAGTAACGCGCCGGCTTGAACACCAATCGTCGGACCGCCGCTACGATCATGCAAAGAAAGACAATCGTGCCGGCATAGTCCTTGAAGACATCGTATATGTGACCAAATCCCCCCGAGGGCCCTGCCACTGTTGAGCTCTCCGACAGGCCCAGGCCAATCAAAGAAAACGCCCGCGCAGCCAGGATGATAAACCCACAAAAGATGAGGATGTGGACGATTCCGGCGAACCTGTAGCGGGGATGCCTCCACTGCCCAAGCCAGAATTGCACCACCCTGCCCAAGCGGGTCAACGGCTGATCGAAGCGAAAGTCTCGCTGGGCCCGAATCAGCGGCGTAAGCCGTCTCGCCACGATGTAAGTGAAAAAAGCAACACCTAAGAAGCGAATGAATAAGAACAGGATCTTACCGGGAACCAACCAATACGTTGCCTGGGCCGGTGAAATGATGTTGTCTGCCACGGTTCCGGCGCCTCAAAGAGTTGCGACCACCTGTTCCACGGTGAGCCGTTCGTTAAAGATCAGCCGCCGGATGGTGCGCAGGTCGTTCAGCGTTCTGCGGCTTTTGTGTACGTAACAGCCGAGGGTCTTAAGCTTGTACATCGCCAGCGCGAGCGCTTGGGCCTTACGATCCGCTCCATCCCGCAGAGCCTCTTCGTGCTGGCTTTTAAGATCCTTCATTGCGTCCAGAATCGTCTCGGCCAGGACGTACATATAGTCCTGCGCGCTCTCGATCGAATCAAAATCCGGGGACATAATTGTCTCCTCCGCATACGGGCACACGCTTCCCACGCCTTGGCTCAAAGCAGACGGCTTATCGCCGGTGGTGGCAGCGGCGCTTACTTGCCCGCGGCATGGACCACGGCGGGATGCCGCGGGTTAGAGGGCACTATCACTTGGCATCGCCAGGCCTGAAGCGCGAATAGACACTTCAACTCCAGGTCTGGTGACCTCGTTTCAGGCTCAATTGGCCTTGTTCCGGCGGCCAATCTCCTCAAATGTGCCCGCCGGTTATGGTGGCCTATTCAAAACCGCCCCCCGCTCGATATGCGAGCGAGAAGTGGGGCGAGGTGGTCTATATAGGTGTTGTAGGTCTGTTTATCTTTTATGTCAAGTCAATTCTCATGGGTAATAAACCAGCGCACGAAGAGCCGTGCGTCATCGTACGGGGAATCAAGCCGCTCGCAACAGCACAGGGAAGAGGTGGGGTAAGTCGAGAGTAACCGCAGCTAAGAGAGGTCTTCGAGGCCGGCTGATTACTCCCTCCGTGCCGCTGCCTCCGCCTTTCGAATGAACTTCTCCCTCAGTTCGTACGCCTCTATGGCCTGCTCCGACCCCTTCCGCGCCAGCGGAATGCTGAGCCGCCGATCGGCATCGTCGAACGTCTCTTCTGCGGTCATGCGCGCCTGAAATGCTTCATCGTCCTGCGTTTTCAACCGTTCAGCGAACGCCTTCGTTTCCGGATCGACGTCCTTCGCCTCTTGTTTGGCTTTTTCATAAAGCTGTTTCGTCTTGGCGTGGCCGTCCAGGTTGGAAGCCGCCTGCAGCTCGCGGTAGGCCTTCCGCAAGTCCTCGCCCCAAGAACCTTTGACTTTCTTTTCAACCTCTTCCAAGTCAACCCAGGCAGTGTCGGCCGCTGCGCGTACCCGCTTCTTTTCCGTCAGCCACCGCCAGACGGACCAGTCCTTGGCTTCGTTCAGCAACGCCTTGGCCTCTTCGACCGAACCAACTTTCTGCATGGAGACTCCGAAATCCTAGTTTCAGACTAAGCAAAAATGTGGCGAAAGTCGAGAACTACCGCTTCTCAACGCACCCAGCGACAAGAATCGAGGGTATCTTTCCTCCGTTTCGGGAGTAAACTGAATCGGATAGCAACGTATGAAACTGCTACTTGTCTTCCTCCTATGTGTGGCCGCTCTGCGCGGCCAGATCGTGAAGCCTGAAACCTCGCAGGCATTCGATTGCTACGTCCAGTCCGCGGAAGCGCGGATGCAGGCTGCGAAGCAGTTTCTGGAAGCTGATTCCAGCGCCGGTCTCCGGGACCAACTCGTCCGCGGCCGCAACATCGTCACCATCCTCGCCAACGGTCCCAACCCGCACAAGTTGCCGGGCGGGATGCTGTACGACTGGATCGGCGCCGTCTTCATTGCCGGCACTACGGTCGAACGCACTGTCCGCATGCTCCAGGACTACGATCACCGCGCGCAATACTTCAGCGAGATCGTCTCGGCGTCCAAGCTGTTCTGCCGCACCGGCGAAGGCCGCTTCCGTTTCAGCATGCGATTGAAGGAACCTGCCGTCATCGACACCGAGAACGATGTCGTCTGGGAGCGCGTGGACCAGTACCGCTGGCGCTGCCGCTCCTATTCCACCAAGGTGCAAGAGATCGGCAAGCAGCATAACTACCTCTTCCGGCTCAATTCTTACTGGCGCTTCGCTGAAACCCCGCAGGGCGTCTACGTGCAGGCTGAGACCATCACCCTGAGCGGCGAGTTCAGCTCCCTGATGCGTACACTCGGCTCGCTGGCGGGCATCAACCCGGAAAAATCTCTGAAGAAGACGCTGGAGCAAATGCGCGAGTCGCAACTCAAGACCGGCCTCGACTTTGCCCTCCCCCCCGTCGGACTGCCCGATTGCGGCGATCCCTACCGGGCACCCGGCTGCCCGGCGGTTTCGGCGCACTGAAGCGGCCATGCCCAGCCCCACCCACGACTTCGACTTCGTCGTAATCGGCTCGGGTTTCGGCGGCAGCGTCTGCGCCCATCGCCTGACGGAAAAAGGCTACCGGGTCGCGGTAATGGAAATGGGCCGGCGCTGGACGCCGGAAAACCTTCCGAAAAACAACTGGATCCTCTGGCGCTGGTTCTGGCGTCCGCGTCTGGGCCTGCGCGGCTTCTTCAGCATTCAGTGGTTCCGGCACGTCGCCATCTTGCACGGCTGCGCGGTCGGGGGCGGTTCCATCACCTATGCCAACACGCTCAACCGGCCCAAAGATCGGGTGTGGGATGCGGGTTCCTGGGCCGGCCTGGCGGACTGGAAAGCCGAAATGCCCCAGCACTACGACACGGCGGAGCGCGTTCTTGGAGTGATTGAAAACCGCGTGCTTGGCCCCGCCGACCAGATCCTCAGACGAGCCGCCGAGGCGGTGGGAGTGGGAGCCACTTTTTACCGCACCAACGTCGCTGCTTTCGAAGGCCCCGAAGGCGATCCTGGCGGCGTCACGCATCCCGACCCCTACTTCGGCGGCGAAGGCCCGGACCGCGCCACCTGCATCGGCTGCGGGGGCTGCATGATGGGCTGCCGCTACAACGCCAAGAATACGCTCGACAAGAATTACCTCTACCTGGCGGAAAAACACGGCGCCCGCGTGTTCGCGGAAACTCAAGTGGTCGACGTGAGCCCGCTGAATGGTCGCGCCGATGGAAGCGACGGGTACCAAGTCCGCGCCGTGAAATCCCTCACATGGTTTCGCCGTCGCCCGCGGCGGTTTACTGCCAAATCAGTGATCATCGCCGCCTCGGCGCTGGGTACCATGGACTTGCTGTTCCGTCTCAAAGACCGCGGCAGCCTGCCGGCCATCAGCGACCAGTTAGGAAACCGGGTGCGCACTAACGCCGAATCGCTGATCGGTGTACGCGTCCCCCACAGCGCGGAAGATCTGTCCAAGGGCGTCGCCATCGGATCGGGTATTTACCTCGACGAGCACACTCACATCCAGGCCACCCGGTACCCCGATGGCTCGGACTCTCTCGGCCTGCTGGCCACCGTTCTCGCGGGCGGCCGCCCTGGCTGGAACCGAATCGCCACGTGGCTGGGCGCGCTCGTCCGATCGCTCATGCGGCACCCGCTGCGCACCGCA
>Ga0335081_10001896_pt1 | contig 33106 bp, 27 predicted proteins | sample Lox_Sample_35_FD_206713 | JGI IMG/M metagenome (GOLD analysis project Ga0335081, IMG submission 206713) | Soil microbial communities from Loxahatchee National Wildlife Refuge, Florida, United States - Lox_Sample_3.5 | ecosystem: Environmental > Terrestrial > Soil > Wetlands | place: USA...
GCGACGGCGTCTCCTATCAGGACTTTTTCGGGACGCGCAGCCCAGTTAGTGCCGATATGGCTTTCACGCTGAACGGCAGCGTTGCCGCCCCGGAACCCAGCAGTGTGCTTCTACTGGCTACCGCCCTGGCAGCACTCGGTCTGATCGCTCACAAGAAGCTAGCCTAGTCCGTCAGCAGCTTCGAACAATCCTTCTACCACGCCAAAGCCGCCCTCGCCAGTGGCTTTGGCGTGTGGGTCGAGTTCGCCCGGCTCTCTTCCTGGTCTATGCCTCCTGGCTACCGCCCGGTTTTACTTCTCCTGAATCGACTTCAAATAATCAGTCAAGTTGACCTGACGCAGGCGACCCAAGTTTCGGTCTGGCCCCATGCTCCGGAAAATCGGGCCCCAAATCGGCATCTCCTTGGAGCCGTGGGCCGCGACCTCCGTCCCGTTCTCCAAGATGTGGAGGACCTTCAGGTCTGGGAATTTCCCATCGTTGTTCCTGGCCATCACCGTCAGATCGGGCGGCGGGGTTTTCAGCGCCGGGGCGGCGGGACCGTTGCCTTTGGCCGCCATGCCATGACAGGTGGCGCAATAGTTGCGATAAAGCAGTGCCCCTTGGACTGCGTTGTTCTGGTGAACTGGAACCTTCTTTACTTCCATGCCCTGGTTGGGTTGGTCTTGTGAGCCCGCCCGCGGCGAAACGGCGATCGCAAAACCGGCCACCAACAAGACCGCGAGCCAAGCCGTGCCTTGCTGAACTGCGCTTCGATTGATCATTCTAACCTCCGCGTCCTCTCCGATTCGAGGACGGCGCGCTCGATGTTGGGGGGCCACTGTCGGCGTGTCGAATAAGCGCTACTAAGACTGCTGCCAGTTAGTAGATGCCGGGACCGGTCCGGTGGGTCAGCCCCAAATGCGAACCCCACGCGTCCCGAAGAAAGAAGTTCATGCATGGCTCTCGGCTACCGTGTTAAGCTGAAGGAGATTTTCTCGAAGCGGGGATGAAGCATGATGACGGAACTGCGGGACAAGGTTGCCGTGGTGACGGGCGGCACGCGCGGGATCGGATACGCAATCGCCGAGGCGCTGCTCCAGGATGGGGCGCGGGTCTTCATCTGCGGCCGTAATGAAACCTTCTTGAAGAAGGCCCTGGAGACCCTCGGCCAGGACCGTGGCGCGACGGGCGACCCCGTCGTCGATGGCGCGGTGGCGGACGTCCGCCGGTACGGAGATTGCCGGCGCGTGATCCGGGCGGCGGCCGAGCGCTTCAGCGGGCTCGACATTCTGGTGAACAACGCAGGCGTAGGGATCTTCAAGCCTGTGGACCAGATGACTCCGGAGGAATGGGCCCTGGTCGTCGAAACCAACCTCTCCGGCGCGTTCTACTGCTGCCACGAAGCTATTCCCCTGATGCGGATGCGAGGCGGCGGTTACATCTTCAACATCTCGAGCCTGGCCGCCATCAATCCCTTTGCTGGCGGCAGCGCCTACAACGCCTCCAAGTTCGGGCTGAACGGCTTTAGCGAGGCCATGATGCAGGACGTTCGTCACGACGGCATTCGCGTCAGCTATATCATGCCGGGCAGCGTGGCCACCGATTTCGCGGCCACGCCCGGGGCGAGGGCCAGAGAAACCTGGAAGCTCACTCCGGAAGACATTGCCAAAGCGGTGATCGATCTCTACCGATTTCCCTCCCGGTCGCTCGCCAGCCGCATTGAGCTGCGGCCATCGCGGCCGCCGAAAAAGAATTGACGATTGCCGATTGACGATTGACGAAGGGAAGAGGAGAGTAGTCAAACCGCGCGGCCCTTTCCAGAGGTCATCGACAGTCGTCAAGTGGACTTATCTCCAATCGTTCAATCGGCGTTCTGCGATCTTGAGTCCTTCTGAGGCCGATAAACATGTACTTAGTCCTGGCCATGGTCAAGAATTCGGTGTTACAACACGTTAGCATTGTGTCGCGCCTGAGATGTGGGAGCGAAAGATGAACAGCAGCCGGGAAATTGTTGATCGCCGATTGCCGATTCCTGATTGGGGCAGAAGACGCAGACCCCTACTATTTTCCAATCGTCAATTCCTCCTCTGTGTCTCTGCGTCTCTATGTTTGATCTTCACGTCGTTACGAGGCGCCGCGAACACGCCGCCTACGCCGTCCGACACTGCGAAAAAGCTCATTGCTCTCACCTTTGATGACGGTCCACGGCCCTGGGTGCTGAAAGGAAACTCGCAGCCGGGCTTCGCGTCGCCTAGCCTACTCGACCTTCTCGACCGCGAGGGCGTCAAGGCCACCTTCTTCGTCATGGCGTGGCGCCTGGCTCCGGCGGCGGACAAAGAGTGCCTCAAGATTGATGCCGGCATCACCTGCCGCCAGGCGGCGGAAGAGGAGCACCGCCGCGGCCACGAGATCGAGAATCACACCTACGGACACGGTGACTTTCGCCGCATGAACAAACGCTACGGCGAGGAATGGATCCTCAACGACATTGATCGCGCTTCCCGCACCATCGAGCCCATCACCGGCGTCAAGCCGCGGTACCTGCGGCCGCCCGACTGGGACATCTGGCCCGAGCTCGCGCAGCACATCGAGGCGCGAGGCTACCACGTGATGACCAAGTCCACCTCCGTACCTCCGGTGCTGCGCGACGTCGATTCCGAAGACTACTTCTGCTACGGCAAGAACCAGTCCAGGTGCCCCCAGCCCTCGCTCTACGACTACGTCCTGCGCACCATCACCCAGCGGGAACGCCAGGGCCTCGATGATCAGATCCTGGTGTTCCACGAGTTGCCCACCTCCGTGAAAGTGCTCTCCAAGCTGATCCCGGAGCTGAAGAGGCGCGGCTATACGTTTGTGACGCTCCAGAAATACATGGAAGCCGTCGCGCCCGGCCGTAGCGGCGGGCTTTAGCCCGGCATCTTCCAAGAAAAGGCACCTCCCGCATCTTTAATGACCTGCGCAACGCCCAACACTGATTTAGGGGACAGGGAACAGGGAACAGGATGAAGAGCTTCCCTTCTGCGCTCCAGGCTCCCTTATTCTGTTCACTCATCGCTCCTGACTCCTGACCTCGAGTCTCGTGGAGGCCGCTCTGAAGAAGCATCAGCCTGCCTTTTGTCTGCCGACTGCCGACCGCCAACTGCTGACTGCCGGCTGCTGACCGCCAACTGCCTTCTGTTCCTTACTCCCTCCTAACCGTTACCTTGACACCGTTCGCGTACCGCCCCACCAGCAGTAAGAAGCCCGCATCCTCCGGCCCGTAGACCTCCGACCGTTCGTATCTCGGGTCGGCCCGCAGGGGGTTGAACCCCTGGCGGTGCCGGTAGTGCCGCACCAGAAAGTTGTAGAACCCCCGCCGCAGCCCTTGGGCCAAAACCAGCGCCTGGCTCATCATCACCATGTCACTCGCGAACACCGACAGCATCAGCGCCGCCAACGCCCGCCACTGCCAGTGCGGACTCTCGTCCTCCGCCTCCGGCTCCCACAGGGACGGCAGACTGCCCTGGGGCGGCTTCGGTTCCCACGTCTCCACCCCTTGCGGTCCGCTCGCCTGCTCCAGGATGTCGTCTAGTTCAAGAGCCTCGCTTTCTCGCCAGTTGCGCAACAGCGCCAGGCGCTTCCACAGCGCGGTAGCCAGGCTCTTAATTGACGATGGCTCGGAAGAGGAAACTCGAAACTCGAAATTTGAAACTGGCTCCCCTTCCCCATCGACGACTGGCGACGGATGGCCGTCCTCCCGAGTTTCGAGTTTCGAGTTTCCAGTTTCGAAATCAATGCCGAAGGCCAGCTCGAGCATCTGTTTCAGGCCCGCCTCGTCCAGCTCATCGTTGAACCCGGCGGCCTGAAGCAGTTGATGGCGAAGAATCTTCTCTTGCTCGCTGAGGCCTTTGGGGGCAAACAGGGGCGCGTCCTCCGGCTTGGCCCAGTTCTTCGCGTCCTTCAGTTTTTTCGCGCCCGACGCCTCCTGCTCCGCCGCTTTCTGCGCTTCCTTCGGCCCCAGATAGGGGTTACCCAAGGCGAAGTCCGGCAGGTCCCCAAAATGAGGCAGACGCGAACCCTCACGGGTGAAGAACGACAGCGACGATGGCGCGCCCATCCGGTGTTCGAGAAACGCGCGGGCTAACTGCTCCAACCGCTTCTGGAGAATCTGCCGTTCCGCCTGGAGCCGGTCGATCTTTCCCAGGTGCAGCAGCAGCTCGATCGCCAGCGCCCGGGCCTCGTCCGGCTCCATCTTCTGCCCCGACTGCCGACGGTTGATGGCCAGCAGCAGGAGATACTGCACCGCCCGCATCTCCCAGCGGAAGCGTGCTCCGAACACGCGCAGCAGCCGCCAGGCGGCGTCCGCCATGCCGCGTACGAATCGCGATTCCTCGCGGTCGCGCGGGCGGAAGGCACCTTGGAAGCGGTCGCGGTGCGCCTCCAGTTTGGCCTTCTCCTCGCCCGCCAGTGCCAGGCTGTGCTCCAGGTGTCGGCAATGGAGCCCGTTGTAAATATGGCTGGGCGAACGTTTACCCGGCGGTCCCAATTTCAAATGTGCCAGACAGAGGTTGGCGTAACGGGCTACCAGCCGCCGCTCGGTGAGCCGGTTGCGCTTCTCGGGAGGAGCGGCGTTGGCCTTTTCGAGGTTCTTCATCGACGCCGCCCGGCGCGCCGGGGTGAAGACGAAGGTTTTGCGCGCCTGCTTCAGGTTGGTGGGGGAAGAGGCGCGGACTTTGTCACTGATGTTGTACTTGCGCTTCGGCTTCTTGGAGCTCGGTGCGGGGTCCGGTCCGCTCGTTGCGCTGGGGACAGGTTCTTTGCCAGGCTCAAGTCGGGTTTCCTTCCCTTCGCTCCGGGCAGGCTCTTCGCTGCGCTCAGGACTGGCTCTGACGTTGGCGGGATCGGAGGCACGGTTCCGCGCCTGGTCTGCCGACGACGATGGGTCCATCCCGGGTTCAGGCGCCTCAACATTCGAAATTTCGGATTCCGGATTCAAGCCCATTTTCAAGCCCTCAGCCGATGCCGACACCGGCGGTCGCGCGGCTGATAGTCCTACGCTACATCATCTTATGACTGATGTCAAGGACAAAATTATCAGCCGAGGTATCGGCAAAACGAGTTGCCAGCATACTCACCGCATTTCAGTTAGCTGTCTGTTTCTCCAACCAGACCGGAGCCAGGAAAATGGCCCTCTCCGTTTGGGAGAGGGTGACCCGCTGCCAGCGCTTTCACCAGCCGCGGGCTGGGTGAGGGTCCTCTTCGGCTCTCGGCAGGGGCGAAACCTGCGCCTCCCAAGGAGGATCACCGCATCTGGCTTCGGCAGACAGAAACAACCCCTCACCCCCGGCTCACCGTACCCTCTCCCCACGTGAGGGCTGTTACCCCGGCTTCGGTCGGATTTGTAAACACAAAAGGACTATTCGAACGATGTGCTAGCGCTACGGGCCTACTGCTGCAGGCCAGCACGTTTAGCGCCAGGATGGCCTCGAACCCGTGTGATGCACGTTACCGTGGTCGGTGACGGCCCTCACTGCAATTTTCCCAGCTTGGCACTGACGATAGTTACAGCGGGCGAACCTCTGGGGCACTCGCCGGAAGGGAGCACCAATGAGCAGCCCCAAAAGAGTGACGCGGCGTCTCAAGACGCAGGGCTTCCTCGGAAAACTAGAGAGTCTCGTTCAAGATTTCCGTCACCGACAGGTGATCTACTCGCAAGGGGATCGGGCGGATGCACTGTTTTATGTTCAGAAAGGTAAGGTCAAAACTACGGTCGTACCGACGCACGGCAAGGAGATCATTCTCGCCATCGCCGGACCCGGCCAGTTCTTTGGCGAGGGCGCCTTATTGGCCGGACATCCGGTCAGGCTCTCTCGCGCCAGCGCCATCGGACAGTCGAGGGTCCTCCGATTCAGTAAAGAGGCGGTAATGCGCCTCCTCCATGAGGACACCGACTTTGTGGACCTTTTCGTTTCCCACATGCTGGCTCGCACGGTTCGCGTGGAGCGAGACTTAGTGGACCAACTCTTCAATTCCGTCGAAAAGCAGTTGGCGCGCTCTCTCTTGGTGCTTGCCCAGTTTGGCAAAGGGGACCAACCCCAAGCGATAATTCCGAAGGTCAGCCCGGAGACCCTGGCGAAGATGATCGGCACCAGCCGCGCTCGAGTCTCCGCCTTTTTGAACAAATTCCGTAAGCTGGGCTTGATTGACTACAACGGTGGCCTGCGGGTGAATAGTTCTCTCCTCGGCGTCGTCCTCCGCGACTAAGGGCTCGATTTCATTAGTACAAAACACTGAGAAATGACGACTACTCATAGCGCAGTGCCACCGTCGGATCCACCCTGGTGGCCCGCCGGGCCGGGATATAGCTGGCCAGCAGGGCTACGAGCGCCAGCAGAAGCGCGACGCCGGCAAATGTCGCCGGGTCGGCGGAGCTCACGCCGAAGAGCAGCGATTGCATAGTGCGGGTGAGGACGAGTGCGCCCGCCAGACCCACGCCAACACCCGCAGCGATGGTCCATGAGCCGTGGCCGAGCACCAGCCGCAGCACGTCGCCGGGCACGGCACCGAGCGCTATGCGCACGCCGATCTCGCGGGTGCGCCGCTCCACCCAATAGGCCATCACGCCGTAGATTCCGACACTGGCGAGCAGCAGCGCCGTACCGGCAAAGAAACCGATGAGCGCCAGGTTGAAGCGCCGCGTTTCGAGCGATGCGGCGAACACCTGCTGGAAGGTACGAAGCTCGGGCGACACATCGGGGTCAATCTCGCGCAGGATGTTGCGGGCCGCGGCCAGCACCGTAGCCGGCGGGAGGGCGGCTCGCATCACCATCGTGAAGTCCCGTCCACCGATGGGCCTTTGCCGATAGTTGACATACACGGTGGGCCTCGCCGGCTTCTCCAGGCTCTGGGCGCGGATGTCGCCCACAATACCGACGATGGTGAGCAGCCGCAGATCGCCATCCATATTGCCAAACTCGATAGTCTTGCCGATCGGGTCCTGGTTCGGCCAGGTGGCTTGTGCCAGCGATTGGCTGATAACCGCCACATGGGGAGCATCTGCTGCGTCGCGTTCACTGAAGAGTCGGCCGTGAAGCAGGGGAATTCCGAGCGCTTTGAAGTAATCCTCACTCGCGGCCACGTAATCCGCATAGCCCGTGGGAACGATGTGAACGAGGCGCTCCCAATCCTCCGGTTTGGTGATGTCCGACTGTCGATTCAAGATCAAAAACGTGCCGTCCGGGTCGAATCCGGAAGCCAGCGGCAGCCGGGTCGCTCCGCCGACTTCCTCAATGCCTGGCACTGCCCTGAGACGCTCGAACATATTGTTGACCACCCGCGCGGGCCGGGCGGCGTCCGTCTTGTTCGCGGGCGTAGGTAACTCGAATTCCACGGTGACGATGTTTGCGGTGCGGAATCCGGGGTCTACCGAGAGCACGCGCAGCAAGCTCCGCCCGAGCAAGCCGGCCCCGGCCAGCAATACCAGCGTGATCGCAAGCTGTCCACCCACCAGGATTCGGCCCAGTCGTTGGCTACGCACCGAGCCGGCCTGGCCGCGGCTGCCTTCCGCCAACCCTCCTTGCGGATCGTGCGCTGTGGCGCGCAGCGCCGTGAGGACGCCCAGGCCCATGGCCACCAAAATCGAGACGCCCAGGGCGAAGAGGAGCACCGGCACGTTGATGGAAACCTCTCCCAGCCGCGGCAGGTTGGGCGGGGCAAGCGCCACCAACGTAGCCATGCCCCACTGCGCCATCAGCACTCCCAGCGTGCCGCCGGCGAGCGCGAGTAGTAACGATTCGGCCAGGAACTGACGAACCAGACGGCCACGGCCGGCGCCCAGCGCCACGCGAACCGCCAGTTCGCGCTCCCGCGCCGCGGCCCGTGCCAGCAAAAGGTTGGCGACGTTGGCGCAGCCGACCAGGAGGAGAAAGCCCACCGCCCCCAGCAGGATCAGCAGCGTCTGGCGCACATTGCCGGTGAGCGAGTCGCGAAGCGGCACCACGCTAGCATCCGTCATGTCGATGTCGGGCTTGTATTGCTGGTTCAGATGATGGGCTATCGTCGAGAGATCCTGCCGAGCCTGTTCCAGGGTTACCCCTTCCCGAAGCCGCCCTACCGGCGCGCGCCAATTGTGAGCGGTTCGGCTTGGCCCATCGCCAAAAAATTCCGCTGGGACCCACAGGTCGGTGTCCGCCGGAAAGCTAAAACCTGCCGGCATAACACCAACCACTGAGAACACCTGGTCCCCTCCCCAGAGCTCCGCCTTGAGCTTGAGCGGCGCGAGCTCCGTGGCTCCGCCCAGATGCTGGCGCCAATAACCGTAGCTCGCGATCGCAGCCGGAGTGCCGCCCTCGCGCATTTCGTCGGCGGAAAACGCGCGGCCGACGATAGGCGCCACGCCCATCACCTTGAAGAAGTCCTGCGAAACAACCGTCACGTCCACACGCGTCGGCCCGGAGCCGCTCGAGACCGTGATGACGTTGTCGCCATTGCACTCCGCCATCCCGGCGAGCGTATGATTCGCGGCCCGCAGGTCGTGGAAGTTCGGACCAGCGAAACTCATCGGGTGCCCGTCGGCGGCTACCTCCGACATGCTGACGATCTGGTCGGGCTTGGGGTAGGGCAAGGGGCGCAACAGTACGCCATAGACCACGCTGAAAATGGCGGTGTTGGCGCCGATGGCCAGCCCCAGCGTCAGGATCATGACCAAGCTCACGCCGGGATTGTTGGCGACGATGCGCAGGCCGTACTTCAAATCGTGGACAAATGTTCCCATAATCCACCTCGTCGTCAGAGTGAGCAAGTGCTAGTGCAAGTTTCTTTCCAACCCCTGACGGTCTCGAAGCCTCCTGAGTGGAGCAAGTTACGGGAAGGGAAGGATCGCTTGAGCTTCCCTGGCACTGTCCGTTTCTGAAACATACTGTCCGAAGCTGAACAGGGAAATTGGCCCATTGAATCATTGGGCCATTGAATCATTGAGTGATTGAGTGATTGAGCCATTGAAGAAAGCGCGCTGACGACTGCTCGTCGCGATAGTTAACGGCTGACCGCGTTGACCTCCTTTTCAATGGCGCAATCAGTCAATGACTCAATGACCCGATGACTCAATTCCCTGCCTCCAGCCGCAGTAACTTCGCTCCCGCCTCGACGCCCGAGCCTTCGGCCGCGTAGATCCTTCCTACCTTGCCGGCGCGCGGGGCGTGAAGCTCGTTCTGCATCTTCATGGCTTCGATCACCATCACCCCCTGGCCCTGGCTTACCTGTTGGCCTTCCGTCACCAGTACCTTGACGATCCTTCCCGGCATGGGCGCCGTGATTTCCCGCGGCCCTTCGCCGGCGCCCGATCCCGCGCGGCGCGACCACGCGCGCGGATCGCGAACCTCCACTTCGTACTCACGCGAGCCTAGCGCGACTACGTACAGAACCTCACGTGGGGATAAGCCGGGGCGCGACGTGACGCGCGCTTCGTACGACCGCCCGCCAATCAGGACCGAGTAGACACCGGGCGTGATCTCAACCCAGTCGGCGGAACCGGCGCGGCCCGCTCCGTCTTTGACGGCCACCGACTTCGCGGGAGCGTCGAGGGTGAAGTCCAGCTTGCCGCTGGCGTCCGTACTCGCGACATCAGCGCGCATTTCGAGCTGGTGGTTTGAAACGCCGCCACTTCGGTGGAGTTGGATGTCAAACTTCATTGGTCGATCCCCCAACGACGCCTCATCGATTTGCCTCGGCGCTCTAGTCTTCTTCCCTCCACACTTGTGCTGCCAGCTTGGCGCCGGCCTCGCCCAAGTCGGGGCTTTCTGGCTTTCGCCGGTAGCCTTTGACATAGCGTCGATCGAGCTCTTCTTTCTCAAGCTTTCGAAGGTAGTCCGCGCAAGCGGCCCTTATGAGGGCAGCACGGCTTGAATGGGACGCCTTGGCCCAGTGGTTCAAAGCACCCAGCAAGCCTTTGTCCATCCGAACTTGACTTTCATGAGATAGGCTCCTCTTACCTCTTGGGCCATCGGTCCAGCGAGGCCTCCCGCCCCGCCAGTTTCCACGGACTCATTCGGGCGATTCCCGGCGCCAAGCCGTTGGCGTTTGGCGCTGCCTGGGGCGTCGCCCGCATCGAATGAATCGCCGCGGCCAGCATGGCGACGCATTCTTCGTCGGGCGGTGCGGCCGCGTCGGACATCAGGCCGTCGTCGAGGGCGCGTGCGATCAGTCCTGTATCGAGCCGCCCGGCCACGAAGTCCGGATGCGCGAGCAATCGTTGGAAGAAGGCGATGTTCGTCTTGATGCCGGCCACCTCGTATTCGCCCAAGCCGCGCGCCATGCGGGCGATGGCCTCGGCGCGGTCGCGGCCCCACACGATCAATTTGGACAACAGCGGATCGTATTCCAGCGGCACCGTGAACCCCTCGCTCACGCCGGAGTCGTCGCGGACGCCCGGACCCGACGGCGTCCGTAGCCCGGTGATCAGCCCCGGCGAAGGGAAAAAGTTCTGTGCCGGATCCTCGGCGCAGATGCGGCATTCGATGGCCGCGCCGCGCAGGCGAACGTCCTCCTGCTTCCAGTTCAGCGGCTCGCCCGCCGCGATCCGCAACTGCTCCTTCACCAGGTCGATTCCCGTCACCAGTTCGGTCACCGGGTGTTCCACCTGGAGGCGGGTATTCATTTCGAGGAAATAGAAGTTCCGATCCCCATCCACCAGGAACTCCACCGTCCCGGCGCTGGTGTATCCCGCGAGCCTGCCGATGCCCACCGCCGTCTCGCCCATGCGGCGCCGCATCGGCTCGTCCACCAGCGGCGAGGGGCATTCTTCCAGGAGCTTCTGGTGCCGCCGCTGGAGCGAGCACTCGCGCTCGCCCAGATGGATCAGGTTGCCGTGGTGGTCGCCCAGAATCTGGATCTCGATGTGGCGGGGTCGTTCGATATACTTCTCCAGGTAGATCGAGGGGTCGTTGAAGGCGTTTTGCGCTTCGGAGCGCGCGTTACGATAGGCGGACTCGAGTTCTTCCAGCGAACGCACAAAGCGCATGCCCTTGCCGCCGCCGCCCGCCGCCGCCTTGATCATCACCGGCAGGCCAATCGCCTGCGTCGCCTGCCTCACCTCCTCAAAGCTCTCCGGGTTGTGATTCATGCCCGGGACCGCCGGCAGTCCGGCGCCGATCACCGCCTGGCGGGCGGCGGTCTTCGAGCCCATCAGCTTCATGGCCGAGGCTTCCGGGCCCACAAACACCATGCCAGCCGCGTCGCACGCCCGGCGGAACTCCTCGTTCTCGGCCAGGAAGCCGTACCCTGGGTGGATGGCCTCGGCCCCGCTTCGCCGCGCGACCTCCAGAACGCGGTCGATGCGCAGGTAGCTCTCGGTGGAGGGAGTGGGGCCGATGAAATAGGCCTCATCGGCGTAGCGGACGTGCAAAGCTCGGCGATCGGCGTCCGAGTAAACCGCTACCGTGCCGATACCCATCTCGCGACAGGCGCGCATCACGCGTACCGCAATCTCACCGCGATTGGCAACCAGGACTTTCTTGAACAACTGTTTTGCTCCCACCGTCGGCCCTCATTTCTCACCGTTTCCTGGGTCCTGGCGCCACTTCAAATTACATGACACCTCGACTCTCATGTTGGTATGGTTTGAGAGTACCAGAACATCCTATTCTACTCGCAGACCGCCGTGAGCTGGTCTGCGCTATTCTTGCGACGTTTGCTTCAGCCCAGCCGCCAGAGCGGACCCTGACTTATTCAATAATCTATGTCGAGCGACACAAGTCAGTTCACATGTAGGGGTACGGCTTGCCGATCCGTATGAGTCGGTTAGTTAGGCTGAATCACCGGCCAGTCGTTGACCCATGCCAGTCGATTGACCCACAGGTAATCCAACCCGTTCTGCTGAAGGTTCAGAGCGTGGAACACGATGAGATCGTTTCCGGTTACTGAATCATGATAGGCGGTTTGCCCGCCGGGAGCACTCCAGGCCGAATTTCCCGCCAGCAGAACGGTGAGTCCTCCCTGAAGCATATCCACACCTGATTGATCCACGAAAGGGCCGTGAGGACTTGGGCTGCGGCCGACCGCAATCTTGTAGTTGTCTTGCGCAAGGCTCGGCATACAGCAATAGTCAATGGAAACGAAGAGGTAGTAGTAATTCCCATGACGGATTTGCGACGACCCTTCAATGGGATCGCCAGCCACATTGGTCCGTTGAGCCAGGTGATAGTTCCGCGAATTCGAAGCCAGCAACTTCCCGGTGTGGGGATCGATCTGCCGCTGGAAGATTCCATCCCAATAGCTTCCATAGCTCATCCAGACGCTGCCGTCCGCGTCCACAAGAATGTTGGGGTCAATAGTATTGAAGCTGTCGCCCGCGTGCGATTCCATGACGTCGCCCTGGTCGATCCACTGGTAAGCGGGATCCGTCGCGTCCAGGGTCGTGTTGGTCGCCAGCCCGATCACGGATACCTGTTGGCCAAAAACCGAAACGGCGTAATAGACGTGATAATGCCCATTGAAGTATGAAACGTCCGGAGCCCAGAAATTGGGACTGCCCGGAATCTTCGCCGCGGCCCATGCGGGCATCGCAAGGAATATCTGGCCGCAAAGCCACCAATTGATGGTGTCAGTCGAGCATCGGATGGGCAGCCCCAAGGTGCCCGGAGCGTCAGTAGCGAATGCATAATAAGTGTTGCCTTGCCTGATGATGCTCGGGTCGTGCTCGGGCGCCACGTTGCCGGCGAGCTTGTAGCTGTCCAGAACTCCTCCGGCGGGTGGAGTGCTTGGCGGGCTATAACTCCCTCCTCCGCACGACATCACGAATAACAACTCGGACAGGCCGAGCACAACCGCCGTTGATCTTGTCCAATTCATGGCGTTCCTTCCTGATATCGGTGTCTCAGGCGTTCAGCAATGAAAGGTAGTTGATTGCGTACCAGTGCGAGTGACAGGCAGCAAGAACCTTCGCGCAGCCGGGAAGAACGTGAACGTGAGTAGGCAGCCGGGCGAGCGATCCCTACTTCTTCGGGTAGCCTACGGTCTGTGCCAGAATAATTCGCTGATCGGGGCGCAGCCGCATCGTCTTGGCTAACGACGGCCGGTCGATGCTGCCGCGCACCACGGCCGCCAATCCCTCCGAAGCGCAGAAAAGGTAGACATTCTGGGCGATGAAGCCCACGTCGGCGGCCACATACATGTCCCGGTCCGGTGAGGCGCTGCCGGCCTTGGCGAGATCGGCGACGTAAACCAGATCCAGGGGCGCGTCCTTCACATAAGATTGGGTTCCCGTCTGGGCGCGCACGTCGTCGCGGAGAACCGGATTCAGTTGGTTCTCCTTGGCATCGTAGACGTAAAGGCCATCCGCAGTGGCGACGTAAACATCGGTCTCCTGCCAGTTCATCGCGGAGGGCGCGGTCCGCTTGCCGGAGTCGGGACGGTTCACTCCGAAGGCCGCCCACAGGAGGTTCGCCATCACCTGCGCGGGCAGCTTTTCCGGACTGAAGGCGCGGGCCGAGCTTCGTCGATTGAGAGCCTGCATCAGCGGCAGACCGACGTCAGTTTGTGGTTTGGGGAGCCGAATCGGCTTGAGTTCCTGCGCCAGGCCGCCAATCGGACTCAGGATTAGAACCAGAATCAGAAACGGCCGCACCAACTTGGTCTTGCGAGAATGCCATGTCTTCATGAGAAACCCTCCTTTTCACGCCCGGCGCGTTCCGAGGATCAAGCCCGAAGGTCCCGGCAACCGGATGTGTCGCACGTCGTCGAAACCGGCTTCTCGCAGCCAGGCGGAGTATTCACCCTCGCTGTAGCTGCTGCCGGCGCGGGTACCGACGAGCATGTTCAGGGAAAACAGGGCGGCGAATTTGGGCGCCGTCTTGTCGGGCTCGAGAATGAAATCCTGGACCACGATTCGGCCCTGCGGAGCCAGTGCCGCGAAGCAGCGACGAACCAGGTCCCGGTTTTCTTCCGGATCGAGCATGTGGCAGATGGCCGAGACCAGAACCAAGTCATAGCCTTCGCCGAACGCGTCCGTCCGCAGGTCGCCGGCGCGGGTCCGGATGCGGCCTCCAAGGCCGGCGTCCTGAATGTGGCTTTGGGCAATGAGCAAAACCGGCGGCAAATCCACGAGCTCGGCCTGAAGGTCAGCGCTCGCTCGGACAAAAGCGATGGAATAAGCGGCCGACCCGCCACCCACGTCGAGCATCTGGCGCACACCTTCCGTGCCTACGGACTGGACCACCAAGGGTGCACGCTCGGCGGCGTTGCGATGCATGGCGGCGATAAAGGCGCACGTCCAATCTTCGCCGCGTTCGCTCATTTCCTGATAGCTCACGGAGGTTCCGGCGCGCACGCATTCGGTCAGGGTCGACCATCGGCGCCAGGTGTAGACCGAGTGGAGTGTGGCCGTGCGACCATCGTCGCGGGAGCCGGCGACAAAATACCGATTCGACACGGGCGTGTTACGGAAGGTCCCTTCGTGCTTGGTGAGCAGCCCCATCGCCACCAGCGCGTTCAGGAGCATTTCCGTGGCGCGAGGGTCGGCTTGGATCCGGCTTGCCACGTCGGTAGCGGTCGCGCCTTTGTCCATGGGGCTCAGCGCAGCCACTGCGGTGAAGATGTCGAGTTCCACGGCGGTGAGAACCACTCGACTCTCCTGATAGCCGCGAATTGTCTGCACCAAATCGTCGGGCAGCGCACCAGCTTGATCCCGGGCCCGCAACGCCGCCCGCATCTTGTCGCGGTTCGAGACGATCTCGCGGCGCAAAGCCTCGCCGTCGGAGTTCGCCAGCCGCGCCACCACCCGCCCCTCCTGAAAATGTTCGCGAACAATCTGCGGGACATCTTCCGCGGCGACGTTCGAATACCAGACGCCAGCGGGATAAACCACCATATTCGGGCCGCGCTCGCACAATCCGAGCGAGCCGCACACGGTGACCTGAACCTCGTTCTCCAACCCGCGCGCCGCGACCTCTTTGCGAAGAGCGTCGATCACCTTTTCCGCGCCTCGTGCCGGGCAGCACGGTACGCCCTCCGGCTTCTTCTGATCGCAAATGAAAACATGCAAACGAAACGGTTCCATGGCTCACCTCCGCCGGACAGCGAAGCCGGCTCAGGCCTCGTGGGTGTAGCCCTCTTCGCCGTGCAGAGAGAGGTCCAGACCCTCGATCTCGTGGCGCTCGTCCACCCGCAAGCCGATGAGCACATCGACAATTTTGAGGATAATCAAGCTGCCGACAATCGCAAACCCCCACGACATCGCAACGCCAACGAGTTGGTTGAGAATCTGGTGCGCGTTGCCATCCAGCAGTCCTACCGGCAGCGCGCTTCCGTGGGAGTCCTTAAACACCGCATTCACGGCGCGGGTGGCGAACACGCCGGTCAGCAAGGCCCCCACGGTTCCGCCGGCAGCGTGCACGCCGAAGGCGTCCAGAGAATCGTCGTAGGCAAATTTTGCTTTCACCTTGCTGACCATCAGGTAGCAGACTACTCCTGCGGTTAGGCCAATCGCCAGAGCCGACATGGGCCCGACAAACCCGGAGGCGGGCGTAATCGCCACCAGTCCGGCCACCGCGCCCGAAATCGCGCCCAAGACGCTCGGCTTGCCGTTTCGAATCCATTCCGCCGCGGACCACCCCACCGCCGCGGCCGCCGCGCCGAAATGGGTGGCGACGAAAGCGCTGGTGGCGAGCGAGCCCGCGCTCAAAGCGCTGCCGGCGTTGAAGCCGAACCATCCCACCCAGAGCAGGCAGGCGCCGATGAAGCTCAGCACCACGCTGTGGGGGGGCATGGGCTCGTGAGGGTAACCCACGCGCTTGCCCAAATAGATCGCCGCCACCAGCGCCGATACGCCGGAGGTGATGTGGACCACTGTGCCGCCGGCAAAATCCAGGGTGGGAAGGAGCCCGCCCAGAGTGGCGTTCAGGAAGCCTCCCTTGCCCCAGACCATGTGCGCCATGGGATCGTAAACAATCACCGTCCAGAGAGCCATGAACAGCACCATAGCGCTGAATTTCATGCGCTCCGCCACCGCACCGGTGATCAGCGCCGGCGTGATGATGGCAAACATCAACTGGTAGATCATGTAGGTCTGTTGCGGAATGGTGGCCGCATAGTCGGCGTCGGGCTGCGCGCCAACGCCGCGCAGAAACAGGTAATGGAGATTACCGATGAATCGCGTGCCGCCGTGGAAGCACAGGCTGTAGCCGAACACCGCCCAAAGCACCGTGACCAGCGCCATCAGCGCGAAGCTTTGCATCATGGTGGCCAGCACATTCTTCCTCCGCACCAAGCCGCCATAAAACAGGGCCAAGCCAGGGCCAGTCATCATCAGCACCAGGGCCGCGCTCATCAACATCCAGGCGTTGTCGCCCGAACTCTTCGCTTCCGCGACTTGCTGTTCGAGCTGCGTGAGCCGGTCCGGATTGGAAGCAGTCGGGGCCGAGGGTGCAGCCGCGGATGCGCCGGGCGCGCTCGTCTGCGCCAGCGAGTGAGCCGCAGGTGCTGCGAGAGAAAGCAGAACAGCGGTGATCAGGAGGCGGGCCAGTCTTCTCATGACTATCTTCTCCGTCCTGTTGGAGCAAGATGTTTTCATTGCGTTTTTGGTGGCAGCATTATACCAGCAAACGTGGCGCAATGAAGGTCCCACTCATGCGAATCTCCCGTTTTATCATCTGACCAGTATGCCGGAGTGTGTCGAGTCCAGCGGCGCAAAGAGCGAGTCGATTGCTCACAATTTAGTGGCCGCCGTTGCTACGAGACGAGCAGCAGCGTAAAATAAGATTCGCAGTGAATGATCTGGTCCAACTCGAAACGGCGGTCCGCCACGTTCCTCGGCCGGAGTGGCTGAAGGTGCGCTTGCCTGGCGGGGAGAACTACTCCGAGCTGAAAGGCTTGATCCGCGGTCTGAGCCTCCACACGGTGTGCGAGAGCGCCCGCTGCCCGAACATCGGCGAGTGCTGGGGACAGCGCACCGCCACCTTCATGATTTTGGGAGAACTGTGCACGCGACGCTGCGGCTTCTGCGCTGTCCCCAAGGGGCTGCCGCAGGGCGAGCTCGACTGGGACGAACCGGAACGCGTCGCGCGCGCTGCCCGGCAGATGGGACTGAAGTACGTGGTGGTGACCTCGGTCGATCGCGATGACGTGAAAGACGGCGGTGCCACGATTTTTGCGCTGACCATTGAAGCGCTGCGGCAGGCTATTCCCAACGTCAAGGTGGAGGTGCTGATCCCGGACTTCCGCGGCTCCGACGCGTCGCTCGAAACGGTGCTGGCGGCGCGACCCGACGTCCTGAGCCACAACCTCGAGACGGTGCCGCGGCTTTACGGCGTCGCGCGTCGCGGGTCCCATTACCTGCGCAGCCTCCGGTTGCTGGCACTCTCCAAGCAGATCGCGCCGGGAATTCCCACCAAGTCGGGAGTGATGGTAGGGCTGGGCGAAACCTTCGACGAACTCTTGGAGGTGCTCTGCGACTACGCTTCTATCGGGTTGGAAATCGCCACCATCGGCCAGTACTTGCGTCCGACGCGGGACCATTTGCCGGTGGCGCGATTCTATGCGCCGGCGGAGTTTGCCTCACTCAAAACCGAAGGCGAGCGCCTCGGCATCCGGCACGTCGAGTCGGGTCCGCTGGTGCGCAGCTCCTACCACGCTCGCGAGCAGGAAGAAAGAAGTCAGAAGCCAGAAGTCCGGAGGCAATGAAGAAAGGAGCCGAGCGTAGTTGAAAGTCGAAGGTCACGAAAAGAAGGACTCGTGAGCCGCGAGACGCACGCTTGACTTTCAACTTTCGACTCTCGACTTTTTTTCAAGAGTCAGAGTCAGGAGCGCTGAAACCCGGCGAATCGAGTTGCGAGGCCTCACGCCGGTTGAGAGGGCGCGCGAGCGCCGCTGACCGGGCGAGGAGAACTCGAAGCCACTCGTACATCACAAAGCACTCGACGGCAAAAGGCAGGAAACCCACGTAGCCCAGGATGGGCATTTCAAACACTTTCTGATCTTGCAGGATGGGAAAGACGTAAAGCCACTTGGCGCCCGCCCAGTAGTTCCAGAACTCCCAAAGAATGCCGCACACCCAGCCCGCCGCCAGGAAACTCAAGAGCATCGAGTCCTCGCCCGCTTCCCACTGGCGCAAGAACGAGCGCCCTTTCCACCAGTAATTGAGCGGATCGAGCAGCAGGACGAATCCGATCCAGACGAAGCCGAACAGGTAAGAACCGACGCGCGCCGGCGCCAGAATGGGGAGCAGGAGAAACGCAAGTCCGGTGAGGAAAATGGCGGCAACCGTCGACGATTTGTACACCGACCTCGGGACGGTAGGGTCACGGAACAGGCCGAGCGCGCGCAGAAGGTCCGCGGTCAAAAAAATTGCCGGCCAGATCGTGGCGAACGCCCAAACGTAACCGATGCCTCGAACCAGAGGATTGGCGGGCAGGCCCACGTAGGTCCAATTCCTGAGGCGCAGGTTGTAAGCCTCAAAAATCAGCCAGAGCGGTACCGACCAGAATGCCAGCCACTTGGAGTGTGGCAGCGCAGCCTGCGAATCTCCTGCCTGTACAGTTGGCGTGCTGCTCAGACTGCGAATGAGAGCGTTGACGAGGAGCAGGTAACCCGTCCAGACGATGGCCGTGAAAAAAAGCGTGACGCCGGGCGTCCGGAACGCGAGCAAAACTTCTGCGCCGAGGATGATCCCCGCCCCCAGCCACCCGGTGAGGCCCACGCGCCGGCGCCATGGCGCACGAAAGTACTTAACGCCCAGAAACCCCACCGTCAGGCCCAGCAGCGTGATGCCAACCGCGATGTGATTCTTGTCCATCTGGATTCATGGCCCAGACTCAAGCATAGCTTGTACAGGGGCGTAATGCAAAGACGACGATGCGCCCGGTGACCCCACGGGCGACCAAACTTAGGGTTGGGGCCTCAGTCTGGACCACTGCCCCTTGCCGCTCGGTGTTAGAATCGAGCTGGCCGAAACAGGTTTGATCTCTTCTAAGGAGGCTTCGATGAAAACAGGTCTTCTCGCTCCCGCGTTCGCGCTCGCCCTGGCGATGGCAGCGCGGGCGCAGCAGGCACCCAAGATTTCCGCCGAGGGCGGCGGCACGGACGATCGTGCCTCGGCCCGCGTCCTCTACTGGAACGGCACAACCAATGCCGCCGCTGGGCAGTTTGCCATCGACTACGGCCGCCCGGTGTGGAAGAAGCAATACGACGATCCCGCCACCTTCGACAAGATGACCGAGGGCAAGGTTTGGCGGATGGGGAGCAACTTCTGGACTCTCCTCGATACCTGCCTGCCCCTGAAGATCGGCGGGCGAAGCGTTAAGCCTGGTTACTACTTTCTCGGTGTGCATCGCTCGGCCGATGGGGCGAGTTGGAGCCTGGCGTTCATCGATCCGACCGCAGTCCGTGCCGCGCACCTCGATGCCTTTCAGATTCAAAAGGCAGCCATCTGGTTCGAGGCGCCGCTCACTATGTCCAAGGCTGCTGTCAAGGCGCAAAAGCTCACCATCCAGATGGCTTATCCCAAGGAAGACTTTACGCACGTCACCATGAAGCTCGACTGGGGCAACGTGGAGTTGACGGCGCCGATCGAAGTTGAACTGCCGAAGTAGCGTGAAGGGAGAAGGCAGTAGGCGGTAGCCGATAGGCAGAAGGCAGCAGTAAGTCCGGGCGCAAGAAGCAGGGAAAAAATAAGGAGGTTTCTCGCGAAGCCACAAGGGCACGCGGAGTCGCGAAGAAGAAGCGCTCTGTCTGTTTTGCGAAACTTTGCGCTTGGTGAGAAACACCTTTGTTCTTCCCATTTCTTCACCGCAGAAGCGTCGGCGGATGCCTTCTGCTTTCTGCCTTCTGCTTTCTGCCTACCGCCTACTGCTTACTGCCTGCGAGATTGCGGATCAACTCCTCCGCCGCCGCTTGGGAAAGGGAGTGGGGGCGGAAGAAGTCCCCCACCTCGACATCAGGGAAGCCCGCGCGCGTGAGCCGAGCATGAAGTTGCTGGCGAGCCAGTTGCGGTGAGCCGAACGGCATGGCGAGGAGTACCTGGTAGACAATCTGGTGGAGCGGCTCTTGCCAGTGATATCGGGCCAGGATTCGTCGCGCTGACTCCCTTACCGATCCCTGTGGCGTTCCCTGGCACAGCGCACCGAGAACCAGGCGCTCGCGCTCTCCGCGGTCATGGCCAGTCATTAAATGCCTTCGGTCAAAGTCAGAAAACGGGAGTCAGGAGACAGAAGTCAGAATGAAGACACCTGCAAACTGTCTCCCATCTACTGCTGACTGCCTACTGCTTTCTGCCTACTGCTCTCTGCGTACCGCCTTTTGCCTTTCCTTTCCAAACGAAGCGCGCTCGCTTCCGGTCCTTCTGCACGCGATCGATGGGGAACACCTCGTTGTGTATCACCACATAGATTCCGGGCGCCACCAGCCGCGCCGCCAACAGGCTCTCGGTCAGATTCTGCAGTCCGTCGGACCCCTCGAAGCCGAGCGGCGTCATGGCGCCGGTGAAGATGATGGGGACCTTGAGGCCGTGCAGCCGCTGCTTGAGGTAGAGCCCGGTTTCGACCATGGTGTCAGTGCCATGAGTGATGACGATGGGTGCCTGCCGTCGCAGCTTCTTGACCACAGTTTGGAGAATGTGCTCCCGGTCGGGGTCGGTCATCTCCAGGCTGTCTTTATTGAGCAAGGCCGTCACCTTCACCTTGAGGTCCGGCAACCGCAGGCGGCACAGGTAGCGGTCGATCTTGGTGGCGATGTTGGCCACGCGCCCGGTCTGCTCGTGGTAGACCTTCTCGATGGTGCCCCCGGTGGTGATGACGTAGACGCTCTGCATGCTGCCAAGTAATTGTGAATAGTGAATAGTGAATGGTGAATGGTGAAAAAGTCGAACCGTCGTTTCACCATTCACCATTCACTATTCACTATTCACACTATTCATACTATTCATCATTTCTTCTCGGGCACTTTGGGAAACGATCCCGGCACGATACCCACGCCTTCCTTGACCGCGATGATTTGATTAATTGAAACACTTGCCAGCTTGTCGACGGTCCCGCTCGGCCAGCTGATCTCCAGCGATTCGATTGTCTTCCGCTGCTCCAGCCCAAAGTGGATGCGCGGGTCGCTGGCGGACATGTAGCTGGTGCCGCCCTTGGCTTGATCGAACTGGGTGAATCCTTCCGACACCAGTTTGAGGCTGGCGCCGATGCCGTCGCGGTTGGATTTGACGCCGATCAGCCTCACCGTCAGCCAGTTGTTGGCGTTGCCGCCGTCGTTGCGCAACAGTTGCGGGGCGTCGCCGCGATTGTTGACGAGGATGTCGATGTCGCCGTCGTTGTCGAAGTCGGCGGTGGCGAGGCCCCGCCCCGCCGTCAGCTTCATAAAGTCGGGGCCGAGTTGGTCAGAGACCTTGTCGAACTTTCCCTGACCGAGATTGTGGAACATCAGCTTCGGCTCCTGGTAACTTTCTTCGGTATGATAAAGAGTGATATTATCCAGCATTGAGCCATTGGCCTGAACGATGTCCCTCCACCCGTCGTTGTCGTAGTCCAGGAACTTAGCCGACACACCGCTGAGGAAAATGGCCTTGTTGCCAATGCCGGAGGAGAAGGTGACGTCGTCAAAGGTCTCGTCGTGGTTGTTGTGATAGAGGCGGTTGAGCTCGAAATCGAGGTGGGTCACATACAGGTCCATCCAGCCGTCGCCGTCGAAGTCGGCGGCGTCGATGCCCATGCCGGCCTCGTACTTCCCGTCCTCGCTCGCCGCCACGCCGGAATTGAAGGAGACATCCTTAAAGGTGCCGTCGTGGTTGTTGAGAAAGAGAAAATTCGGCCAGGTATCGTTGGCAATGGCGATGTCGGTCCAGCCGTCGTTGTTGAAGTCGGCCAGGACCACGCCCATGCCCTTGGCCTCCGGCTTGCTCACGCCGGACTTGTCGCTGACGTCGGTGAAGGTGCCGTCGTGGTTGTTGTGATAAAGCTTGATATGCTGGCCCCGGTAGTTGTCGGGATGGCAGTAAGCGCGGTACCCGGGGCGATGCTCGCCGCACCAGATGTTCGTCTGCGGTGTCCACTCGATGTAGTTGCAAATCACCAGGTCGAGGTAGCCGTCCTTATCGTAATCGAACCAGCCCGCGCTGGTGGACCAGCCACCCTTATCGGCCACGCCGGCTTTCTCGGTGACGTCGGTAAAGGTGCCGTTGCCGTTGTTGTGGTAAAGGATGGCGTGGCCGTAGCCCGTGACCAGCATATCGGGGTAGCCGTCGTTATCGTAGTCGCCCACCGCCACTCCCTGCGCGTAGAAGCCCTCGTTGCCCACGCCCGCCTTCTCGGTGACGTCGGTAAAGGTGCCGTCGCCGTTGTTGTGGTAGAGCGCCGAGCGCAATGGATGCGGCGGCTTGTAGATGTCCGTCTCACCCGTCTGGACCAGGTAGAGGTCCATGAGACCGTCCTGGTCGTAATCGATCCAGCCGGCGCCGGTGCCCATGGTCTCCAGGTAATACTTCTGATCGGTGGCCGTCGAGTCCTGAACGAAGGTGATCCCGGCCGCCTTGGCAATATCGGTGAACGTCACTTTGATGGCAGCCTTACTGTCGCCTTGAATGGCAGCGCCCGGCTGCGGGGGCTTGGCCTGCGCTTGATGTAGTGCCAGGCACCCGGCCGCGACCGCCAGCGCTCCCAGCCCCAGCATTACCAGCAAGCGCCCATCGGCGGACCATCTTCGGGATGGGCTCTGACCCCGGGCCGGTCGCTGACCTCGGCCCCATCCCTGACTCTGGCTCTGGCCCCATTTCTGACCTCGTCCCCTTCGAAGTTTCTTTCCCAAATCCAATCGACCTCCACCTTATCGTCGCAGGAGCAGTCCCGGTTGGCTCACGTTTGCCCACCTGCGCCTGCTTTCACCATACCGCAAATAGGGCTGCCATCGACATTGAAATTCGAAATTCGAAACTGGAAACCTCGTGAGGGATCTTCCCTTCAGCCCTTACCCTGTTCCCTGTTCCCTGCTCCGGCCTGTTGGAGGCTTGCGCCGACGGTGAAAAATGTTCACCATATCCTCCGAGTCGGTGAGCGGTCCCTCTTCATCTGGAATTTGCGCAGGTCGTTCCCGTCCCACTCGAACATCGCTTTACAATTGTATAAGCAACACATGGCATGGCAGCCGCTCGAAATGCCCTCTAATAACTGGACTCTTGAGTAATTGTGTGCTAGCCTCGATCCGTATGATCCAGGGGTGTGGTCCGCCTCCTAGACTAGCAGGGTGATGAAAAACCCGTTTGGGCACTCGTAGAGGCCGGCTTTAGCCGGGCATCTTGTTGAATTCAAAGTGCCGCCCTAAAGGGCGCCGCTACGAGAACCGCTCGAAACCGGGGTTTTTCATCACCCTGCTAGGGGGCCCCATCGGTCAAGCGTTGTGGCGATCGAGTGAAGGGGGTTAGCCGTGCCAAGCGCCTCTCGAATCGATAGTCAGCAGGCCGGAGCAGGGGACGAAATGGGAGTCAGCAGAAGAAGAACGATCATTGATTTTCGCCGGAGCGAACCCAAATTGTGTTGATAACAATAGAGATCTTGGGTTAGGTTTTCGGGACCGAACCCAAAGAGCCACTACGATTTTGAAAACAAACGTGTTATTCCGTTGAAAGCCACCATGTGATTGAAACATAAGGTAGTTGTCAATTTTCAGTTATCAGCTATCAGTTCTCAGTTAGGGAGGAGGCGGCTTTGGTTGGGTTTCCTGAAGAATCTGGGGTTACCGGACGTTACAGGCGTTACAGCACGTTACAGTACGGGGGGAATGGGAACAAGATCAGGTCCAGCAGGAGCGAAAAAGTCACCGATTTCTCAAGGACCGAACCCAAATTGTATTGATATTAATAGAGATGTTGGGTTGGGTTTTTGGTACGAACCCAATTAAGCGCCTATATTATTGAAAAAACATGGCTTATTTAATAGCAAGCGACTATATGATTGAAAACTATGATGCTTAGCGGAAATTGCGATTCTGATGGAGGCTTGATGAACAGATTTCGATTCCGCTCCTTGCTGTTCGCCTTTCTGCTTGTCCCAATGGCCGGACTCGCCCAGCAATTTCAGACGGCTCAGCCGGCTCAGTCGGCTCAGCCGGCGGTTTCCATCCGGGTCGACGCCACCCAGAAACTGGGACCCTTCAAGCCGATCTGGGGCTATTTCGGTTACGACGAACCCAATTACACCACCATGCCCAACGGCCGGAAGTTGATCGCTGAACTCGCCGCCCTCAGTGCGACGCCGGTTCACATTCGGACCCACAACCTGCTAACCACCGGCGATGGCACGCCGGCGTTGAAGTGGGGTTCGACCAACGCCTACACCGAGGACGCGTCCGGCAAGCCCATCTACGACTGGACGATCATGGACCAGATTCTCGATACCTACGTTCAGTCGAAGGCTAAACCCTTCATCGAGATCGGGTTCATGCCCAAAGCCCTCTCGACGCATCCCGAGCCCTACCAGCACACGTGGCCCAAGGGTGGCATTGACACTGGCTGGGCCTATCCTCCTAAGGATTACCAGCGATGGGGCGAGTTGGTCCGGCAGTGGGCAGCCCACTCGGTGGCGAGGTACGGCCGGGAGGAGGCGGAATCGTGGTACTGGGAGGTGTGGAACGAGCCCGACATCTTCTATTGGCACGGCTCGCCGGAAGAATATGACCAACTCTACGACCACGCGGCTGCGGCGGTGAAGACGGTGCTGCCCGGAGCGCGGGTGGGAGGTCCGGCGACCACGGGTCCGGCCGGCAAAAGTGGGGCCGCCTTCCTGCGGCAGTTCCTGGACCACTGTGCGCGGGGCAAGAATTACGCCACCGGCGGGGAAGGCGCGCCGTTGGACTTCATCAGCTATCACGCCAAAGGACGGCCCGAAGTGGCCGAGGGCCGCGTGCGCATGGGACTGGCGCGGCATCTTCAGGACGTGGACACGGGCCTGGCAGTGATTGCGGAGTTCCCGAGATTTCAAAACCTGCCAATCGTGTTGAGCGAGTCGGACCCGGAAGGCTGCGCGGCGTGCTCGGCGAAGGGCTACCCGCAAAATGCTTACCGCAACGGTCCCTTGTATCCGGCCTACACGGCCTTGGAGCTGAGCAGCATCCTGAAGCTGGCCGACCGCCGCCACGCCGATATCGAAGGCATGTTGACTTGGGCCTTTGAGTTTGAGAACCAACCTTATTTCGAAGGCTTTCGCACTCTGGCCACGAACGGCATTGATAAGCCCATCCTCAACCTCTTTCGCATGTTGGGCCTCATGGGACACATGGCCGGCGAGCGCGTCAACGTGGAGAGCAGCGGTGCTTTGGGACTGGACTCGATCCTCATGCAGGGCGTACGCGAACAGCCTGACGTGGACGCGCTGGCTGCCGCCTCCGAACATGAAGTTTCCGTGCTGGTGTGGAATTACCGCGACCAGGATGAATCAGGCACCCAGGCCGCCGGGGCGCCGATCAAGCTGACCCTTGCCGGCTTGCCGCGGAGCGCGGGACGCGTCCTGATGCATCATTACCGGATTGACGACGACCACAGTAATTCCTATTCTCTGTGGAAGGAGCTTGGATCTCCGCCCAGTCCCACGCCGGAGCAGTACGCGCAGATCGAGGCCGCTGGTCAGCTTCAGATGTTGGAGTCGCCGCGCTGGCTTACTAACAATGGGGGAGAGTTGCAGATCGATTTCACGCTGCCGCTCCAGGGTGTCTCGCTGGTGGTGTTGAGTTGGTAGCCGAGAACAAGATTGGGCCATTGAGTCATTGAGCCATTGTCAAGAATTAGGCGTGACCGGACACTATCAGGGTGCTGAAAAACCCCGTTTCGAGCGGTCTTCGTAGCGGCGCCCTTTAGGGCGGTCACTTTGAATTCAACAAGATGCCCGGCTAAAGCCGGCCTCTACGAGTGCCAAAACGGGGGTTTTTCAGCAGCCTGTTAGACCTTGAGGTAGATCTTCTGGCGGTGCAGGAACCACAGGAACAACCAGCCCGTCATGAGAACGCAGAAGTCGAAGAACAGGGGACGGATAGACCCGAGATGGCGGACGAAGCCGTGAACGAAGACGTTGGTGATGGCACCGAAGTCGAAGAGACGGCGGGCGAGATAGATGGTGATGGCGTTGACGCCGATGACGGTGAAGAAGTACGCCCAGCGGCGGAAGCGGAGCACGTCGATGATCCAATAGAAGAGGGCGAGCAGCAACAGGCTCCAGCCGCCCGCAAGAAGAACGTAGGAACTGCTCCACAGGTACTTGTTGATGGGAAACCAATGGCTCCAAACCAGAGCCACGATCAGCGAGGACACTCCGGCCGCGACCAGTCCCGCCACCTTGCGCGACGGAGACGCCGTCGGGCGCAGCCAGTGCCCGGCCAGAACGCCCATCAAAGTGGTGGCGATGGCAGGGAAGGTGGAAAGGATCCCTTCCGAGTCGCCGAACACGTAACAACAATAGGGCAGCGGAATCAGATGCCGGTCGACGAATCCGCCCAGGTTGCCTTCCGGCGTCAGGACGCCGGCGCCGAAGCCGGGAACGGGTACCAGCTTCATGACGGCAAAGTAAACTACCAGAATCCCGGCCGTCACCAGGACCTGGCCCCGGATGCTGGTGTTCATCACCACCAGGGCGGCGAAGAGGTAGCAGAGGGCGATCCGCTGCAGAACGCCGGGGATGCGCAGATGGTGAAAATCGAAATCGAGCAGGCCGTTATAGACCAGTCCCAGCAGGAACAGCAGAAGGAAGCGCCGGAAGATGTGCCGGTAGACCTGGCCGCGATGGGCCCCGGCTTCCAGGCGTCGGGTAAGCGAAAACGGCAACACTACGCCGACCACAAACAGGAAGAGAGGAAAAATGAGGTCGTAGAAACTGAACCCCGTCCATACTTGGTGGTGGAACTGCTGATCCAGCGCGGCGGTGAACCGGCTGGGCGCCACCCGATAAAGGCTGTGGATCAGCTCCTCGCCGCCGGTGATCCAGAACATGTCAAAGCCACGCAACGCATCGACAGACGCGAGGCGTCCGGTGGAAGAGTCGGAAGGCAGGCGCGGGTTGGTGATCTCCGGCATAGGCGATCGGCAGCGGCGGCAGAGCTATCGCGGCGCCAACTTGCCCGACGCGAGATTATGCACGAATCGAGAAGAGAAGCAAAGAGGAAAAAGTGGCGAGTGACTGGTCACTCGCCACTTCTTCAAGGGCCGCTGCATCCAAGGGGAGTGCGGCCAACTATACCGAGCGACATAAGTGGTAGGGCCGGGCTTCAGTCTGGCATCTTTCATGCCGATGTATACAGGTTGGCTGCGTCACTTGCCGGGCCGAAGCCACGCGCTACAACTTACGTCGCAACGTATAAATTTAGATTTCGAAAGGAGAAGGTGAAATGTTTGCGATTACAGGTGCAACCGGAAACACGGGTAGCGTGATTGCGGAGAGGCTTTTGGCTCACGGGCAGAAGGTTCGTGTTATCGGCCGCGACTCCGGCCGGCTGGCGCGGTTTGTGCAGAAGGGGGCCGAAGCCTTTGCCGCTGACATCACGGATGCGGACGCCCTCGCCCGCGCCTTCGACGGGGCCCGCGCCGTCTACGCCCTGGTGCCGCCCAACATATCCGCCGCCGATGTCCGAGGCTATCAGGAGACGGTGAGTGACGCCCTCGCCGCCGCCATTGGAAAGGCCTCCGTCACCCACGTGGTGGCCTTGAGCAGCGTCGGCGCCGACAAGTCCGAAAGGACCGGCCCGGTGGTGGGACTTCACCATCTGGAACAGAAGCTGAATGCGATCGCCGGACTCAATGCGGTCTACCTGCGCGCCGGCTACTTCATGGAGAACACGCTGGGACAGGCGGAAGTGATCCGGAACTTCGGGGTGGTGGCCGGACCGCTGCGCGCCGACCTTCGCGTTGCCATGATCGCCACGCGCGACATCGGCGCCGCCGCGGCGGAGATCCTGCGCAATCGCGACTTCACCGGCCAGCAGGCGCGCGAACTGCTGGGTGCGCGCGATATGGATTACCGGGAAGTGGCGTCGGTGATCGGCCAGGCCATCGGCCGGCGCGAGCTAGCGTATGTACAACTGCCGGCGGCGCAACTGAAGCCGGCATTCATGCAGATGGGCATGTCCGCCAACATGGCCGACCTGATTCTGGAAATGGCGGACGCCCTGAACTCCGGGCACATGGCCTCGCTCGAGCCGCGGTCCGCCGCCAACACCACTCCCACCACCTACGAGGCCTTCGTAGCCGAGGAGTTCCTCCCCCGCTTTCAGCCTCGGGCGGCCAACGCTTAGGCTTTGCATATAGGCTACAATTGTTTACGTTCCTTCCCTTCTCAGCGGACCCGGATCGGGCGGCACGAGGCGCCACGACGCCCGATCCGGCATCCGGGTTGCAGCCTCGGCTCTCTCCCTTTGCTTTTCAGATTTCGGTCTCGGCCCAGTAGTGGTAAGATTCTCCGAGACTCGGGGGGCTACGAACGTGCTGATCGTGATGAAGCCGCAGGCCAGCGTGGAAGACGTTCAGCGCGTCTGCGAGAAGATCGAGTCGCTGGGCTTTCGCGCTCATCCCATGCCGGGCGCGCAACGCACGGCCATCGGCGTCACGGGCAACCCCGGCCCGATCGAGCCCGCCGAGTTCGAGAGCCTGCCCGGCGTAGCGGAAGCCATCCGCGTCTCGAAGCCTTACAAACTGGTGAGCCGGGAGGTCAAGAGCGAGGACTCGCTGATCCGGGTGGGGCCGGCCGAGGGTAGCGCCAACGATGGCGGCGCGCTCGCGGGCTTCGTCGTGGGCGGGCCGGAGCTGGCGATCATTGCCGGGCCGTGCGCGGTCGAGAGTCGCGAGCAGGCCTTAACGGCCGCCGAAAGCGTGAAGAGAGCTGGGGCGCGGCTCTTCCGCGGCGGAGCGTTCAAGCCCCGCACCTCTCCTTACAGCTTCCAGGGATTAGGCAAGGAGGGCCTCGAGATTCTGGCCGAGGTGCGGCGCGCCACCGGCCTGCTGATCGTGACCGAGACCGTCGATCCGGAGAACTGCGAGCTGGTGGAGGAGTACGCCGACGTGCTACAGGTGGGCGCCCGCAACATGCAGAACTTCTCGCTGCTGAAACGTGTGGGCCGATCGCGCCGGCCAGTGCTGCTGAAGCGGGGCATGTCCGCCACCCTGGAGGAGTTCCTGATGGCCGCCGAGTATGTGCTCTCGGAGGGCAACTACAACGTGATCCTGTGCGAGCGCGGCGTGCGCACCTTCGCCGACCACACGCGCAACACGCTCGACCTCAGCGTGATCCCGGCCGTCAAGCGCCTCTCGCATCTGCCCATCCTCGTGGATCCCAGCCACGGCACCGGCAGGCGCGACAAGGTGATCCCCCTTTCGCGCGCCGCCATCGCGGTGGGCGCCGACGGCCTGATCGTCGAGGTCCACCCGCAGCCTGACCGCGCGCTCTCCGACGGGTACCAGTCGCTCCACCCGCAGGAGTTCGAAGCTTTGATGGCTGAGATCGCGGCCATCGCGAGGGTCATTGGCCGGACGACGGCCGCGTCCCCGAGAACGATGAATGACGAATGATGAACAAAGACCGTGCTTACCGGATGCACGACTCGCTCTTTCGTACTAGGCTATCGTCCGAAGCTTCCGAGGCCCGGACCCGGACGCTCGCGTCTGGCCGACCGAGGGGCCTTCCTCATTCATCGTGCATCATTCATCATTTTCTCCCTCTCCTCCTTGCGCTTACTCTGGCGGCCTGCCACCGTTACGCCGCCCCGCCCAACCCGTACGTGGCCTTCGTCGCCAACCAGGGCAGCAACTCGGTGGCGGCGGTCGACCTGGCCAGCTTCCGGGTCATAGCCAGGGTTCCCGTCGCTCCGGGACCCGAGCAACTGGCGGTGCGCCCCTTAAGCCAGGAGATTTACGCCACCGGCGACTCGGGCTCGGTGGATATCATCCTCTTCCCCGACCTTCGCGTCGTGAAGACCTTCCACATCGGAACGAGCGCCCGAGACGTCGTCTTCACGCCCAACGGCCGCTACGCCTTCGTCCTCGACCCCAGCGAAGGGCAGATCGTGTTCCTCGACTGCGAGTCACGCTGGGAAACGGGACGGCTTCGCGTCGGCGGCCCCGAAAGCCCCCCCCTCGGGCACCTGGTGATCACTCCCGAGGGAGCGGTGCTCGTAGCTTCGGATCCGAGCGCCAACCGCCTGGTGTTTGTGAGCACGGCGGGCCGCGAAATCGTCGGCTCCGTCGAGGTGGGAAAGGCGCCTGGGGCCCTGGCCCTCCTGCCCGACGGCTCCAAGGTCTTCGTCGCCGACACGGAGGAGGGCAAGATCTCCGCTGCCGATGTAGCCTCGCACCAGATCCTCTCCCACCTGGAGATCAACTCCCGGCCGAGCTGGCTGCTGGCCAAGCCCGATGGCGGCGAACTGCTGGTGTTCAGCCGCGAGAGCGCCACCATGACCATCATCGACGCCTTTCACGACAACGTGGAGGAGAACCGGCCCACCGGCCGCGACCCGGTGGCGGCAGTGATCAAGCCCGACCAGAGCGAGCTCTTCATTGCCAACGCCGGCGACGGCTCGGTGATGGCCGTCGAGCTCCAGACCCGTACCGTGCTAGCCTCTACCCGTACCGGGAGCGCTCCCTCCGCGCTGGCCCTCACCCCCGACGGGCGCTTCCTGGCGGTGGCCGACCGCAACGAGTCGAGCCTGGCCATCCTGCACGTCGATCCGGCCGCCCTGCGAGCCCTGGCGGCTAAGCCGCGGGCGACGCCGTCCCTGCTGCTGACGACCATTCCGGTGGGAGCCCAGCCAGTGGACGTCAGGATCCCGGGGTGGCTGCGGTAGCCGTGGCCCGAGATGACCCGCCGGGCGAACCCCTTTCCTTCGCCGATCGACAAGCGTCCAGCCCCCAGAATACCAACGCCCCCACCGGTGCGAGACCGATGAGGGCGTTGGCGTTGTAGTGTCCAGGGTCCGGCTCGGCTCGTTTGAGCCTAGCGTTATGCCTGGACGGTAATGAATTGAATGATCGCCCGGGACCCGTTCCGGCCCCGGAAACCCATTCCGAACCGCTACTCCGGGGGCAAACTACGTCGCGCTGGTGTCCTTCGTCGCCTTGGTCTTCTTGGCGTGCGTCTTCTTGGCGTGCGTTTTCTTCGTTTTGGCGGTAGACGACGTATCTTGCGAAGCGGTGTCCTGCGCGAACGCAGGCATGGTCAGCGAGAATACGATCGCGGCCGTGAACAGCAAACTGAGCAACTTCTTCATAGGGTTTAGAGCCTCCTTTGGGAATCTAACTGCTTACTTCTTATAACAACGACCCCGGACTCTCGTCCGGGGTTATGATCGGAGCCTCGTGGCCACAGCCCGACCGGCAAGTCCCGGGGTAAAGGCTATGGCAGAGGAAAGAACTACATCTTGCTGGTGTCCTTGGATTCCTTCGTCTTCTTCGTCTTGGGGGCCTTCGTCTTCTTCGTCTTCGGGGCCTTGGTCGCCTTCGTTTCGCTCGTATCCTGCGGAGCCGCGTTATAAGCGAAAGCTGGAGCCGTCAGCGTGAATACGATCGCTGCGGTGAACAGCAAACTGAGTAACTTCTTCATTTTGTGTAATCCTCCATGGAGATTCAACTACGGCGGAATTTCGTGCAAGGATTGTGCCAAAGCTTTAACTCAGTTCCAAACTGATTCAACTAATTGAAAGCACTATACGAATCCCCAGACAGAGCTGGCAATCCGACGCCGGTGCCGCGTTCAACTGCTCAGTGCACTACACCAACTCGTGTACCTCGTTGCACGATTTGGGGGGCCTCGTCGGTCCGGAAGCGGCGTCTCTCCCCTTGTTTCAACGTACCACTCCACGGAGCATCTGGATGTCCGCTTCCACCATGATCTTCACCAGCTCCGGGAAGCGAACCTTGGGTTCCCACCCCAGCACCTTTCGTGCCTTGCTGGCGTCGCCGAGCAGGAAGTTGACTTCATTGGGACGGAAGTAACTGGAATCGATTTCCACGTGCTTCCGCCAATCGAGGCCCGCACACGCGAAAGCCAACTCGGCGAACTCTCGCTGAGCCACGGGCTGAGCCACAGTTCTTCTTGTCATTGGGATCCAAAGGAGGAAAGCGTCTCTGCGATCGAACCTGATGGCGTATTTTTGCCATCTTTCCGACAACGGCATCCGGTCCATGGCGAGAACCGAGGGTCCTGCAGATAGTAAAAACGCCAGCTCGACCACGGCCAGTCTCCGGGCCTCTCCACCAGACGGCGCTCGACCGGATTGTTGTGCATGTAGTCCAGCTTCTCCCGGATCTTCCTCTCACTCCAGACGTTGAAGTCGTAAAAGCGCCGTTGCCACCTGCGACGGTGGGCGTGGTGGTGCACGGTGAACGGAAGTTGCAGCCGGTCCATCATCACTCTGGCATCCTCTGACACCAAGGGAACTCCCGGTACTGGCGCAGGTTCTTCAGGACGAACTTGGCACCGCGTTCTTCTAGCCGCTGCATGATCTGGGAAGGGTTGGCTAATTCCGAGGGCCACAAAAGCAAATGGCAGTGGCATTCCCGAACGCCGCCATCGTTTGCATTGTGTATTCGAACACCGCGTTGACAAGCTGAGCGTGAGAAATGCCTTCCCACGCCTTGGGCAGGAACTGCTTCCCGGGATCGGCCCACGTGTCCGAGTAGTGGTAGTCGAGCAGAAAACGAAAGCCAAGTTTCTTAGCGGATTGCGCGAGCGCAATCGTGTATTCCAGATTGTTGGCCAACTCCGTGGGCGTATGGAAAAGCCACAACCGCACCCAGTTATATCCGTGGTCCCGCAGGATTTCGAGAGCCGCCTCCGCTTTACCGCCGTTTTTGAACACGGTACCGCCATCCTCGGTCGCCTTCGCGAACGACACGTCCGCGCCGATCGCGTAGTCTGACCCACCATTCTGCGCCCGAGAGAATCCCGGCCAAGCTGCCAACAGGAAAACGACTGCGATGATTTCCTCATGTTATCCCATCTCCTCCGGGCATCGCTCCTCGCGTTGCCCGAGCCAACCCTAGTGAACCGGAACAATCTGCCATTGCTGGGTCATGCTGCTGTTTTGCGGTTCCTGAACGGCGAATCCAGCTTGTGCGCCGACTCCGCCGTTCATGTCCAACACTAAGTTGGTTGTTTCAGAAGTACGCTAACATATGTGCCGACCCTCACCCACCGCTGCG
>Ga0335081_10001897_pt1 | contig 33100 bp, 15 predicted proteins | sample Lox_Sample_35_FD_206713 | JGI IMG/M metagenome (GOLD analysis project Ga0335081, IMG submission 206713) | Soil microbial communities from Loxahatchee National Wildlife Refuge, Florida, United States - Lox_Sample_3.5 | ecosystem: Environmental > Terrestrial > Soil > Wetlands | place: USA...
TTTAATCACATATCATTAATATAACTAATAAGACTATATAATTTTTCTATTCTCGAAATTATAAATATGCCATTTATTAAAAAAACAATATTTAGTTTATTATACTTTCCTCTAATAATTAACTTTATAGTATTATTTTCTATAATTTCTTTCAAAGAACCGTACCCTAATCGATCCTGAATACAAATAGCTAAAGGTTTATTTATTATATTAAATGAAATTGATATAATTGGCATCTTTTTATTTTCTTTTTGTTGAACTATAATAGAATCATCTGTTTCGCTTCTATTAACCAGCTTAATAAGAACCTAATTGATTATTATTAAATTTCAATAATGAGGATAATTCTTGCGTAAAGTCTCTGAAGACATTATTATTAGAATGAAAATAATAATTTCTTACTGATTGTCATTTATCTTTAGTATTTTAAATTAAATAAAAGATTTTCCAGCATTTAGCAAGATTTTGTAGAGGCATGATAATACCACTGAATAATGCAAAATATAAATATAAAGTTCCTATATCTTTTGCATTTGTACTATATAATCATCTTCTTCATCAAGACATATCTATTATATAATTTCCTATATGCCCATCTGTAACATTAATAGACTCAATATGCTTTAAGTCCATATTTACATATTTAACATCAAATCTATGATCTTTTATTCGTTTATTTATTCCCAATTTGGTATTATTCATATTAAAAATATAAAAGATCAATTAATTAAGAATTGTAATCTCTCATTTTAGTTACCTTGTTATATTACTCCTTTTTTATTTCTTAATCTTTTATTTATTTAACAAATTTTAAGTTTTTATTTACCACTAATATAAATATAGAAATTATTATTATTTAATTTAGTTATACAAGAGCATATTTTACACAAATTTAATACATTATTATTATATAGATATAGAATTCTTTAATAATTACACTAACAATACTATATAAGAAGAATAAAAACTATTATTTAAAATATGAGATATATTATACCTTATTGAGTTTATTATATTACTAATTATATATTTAATAAAGATTTATTTATCATAATACAAATATTATTCAATAATTTTGAACAAATTTATAATAAATATATATATATATTTTTTTTCTTTTGTTTTAGTATTTTTCGTGATTTAATCTTTTTTATCGTAAAAAGGATTAAATATATTTATTTTACATAAAAAAGATTAATATATATATATCCTTAAACATAGATTTTTTTAAATTGTTAATATAATATTATTATACTAACTAAATTATTTAAAAACGAGATTATTTCTATTGTACTTTAAATTAAAAATAATTTTAAGCAATTAAAAATAAAAATTATTTAATTATTTAAAAATATTTTATACGCATATATTTAAAAAGAAATAGCGGAAATATATATGTATAAATAAATATGTATATATTATAAAATAAAAAAAGAATATATATATTCTTTTTTTTATTTCTATATTATATAATTAATTCGTAATAAAAAAGTATATTATTTATCAGTCTTATATTTAATAATTATTTATATTTAAATTAATTATATTATTCATATTATTTTTATTTTACATAAAAGCTTTCCTATTACAATTCTTCAATCGCCTTTTCAATCCCATAAAAAAATTTATTCTTTAATAAAAATATATTAATTATTAAAAAATAAATGCAAGTTTTATTACAAATATAAATAATATAAATAAATCCTAAGATAAACAAAAAAAAAACTAAAAAAAAATATAAAATACTATATTTTATATTAGAAAGTATTAAAATACTTAAATTTTTATAACTAGATACTAATAATAGAGATTTTATATTAATCAATAATTAATTAACTCAAACTATAATAAAATATTAAACAATTCTATTTCTTGATTTTTAATTAAAATATGTTCTATCTATTAAATAATAAAAATTTTTAATATTAACATAATATATAAATAATTAAATATGATTATATATTATTATATATAATTATTATAAAATTTATATCCCTTTTAATCAAGTATTATAACATATATTTATTAAATAATATAATTAAAAATTTTTATTTTATAATAACATACATAAGAAAGTTAGTAATTAATATAATAATTATAATAGATTAAACAATTTATATTAAAATATAACAATAAAAGATTCACATTAACTATTATTAACTAATAAACGGAAAAAAATATTGGATTAGAAAGATTCGAACTTTCACCAGCTAGATCCAAAACCTAGAGACCTACCATTAGTCGATAATCCAAAAAAAAAGGAAGAATAATATAAAAAATATATAATTAATATATATTAATATATAATGAGAATAATAAGATTCGAACTTATAACCCTTCGCTTAAAAGGCGAATACTCTACCAATTGAGTTACATTCTCAAAAATAGATAAAAATTATTATTACATAAAAATAATATTTTTTATCTAAAAAAATATTAAATAAATTTTAAATTATATTAATATTTTTAATAAGAATTAAAAAGAATTATATATATATATATATATATATATAAAGTAAAATCATTACTAATAAATCACATTTTATTAAAAGAAAAATAATATTTACTTTTAAAATTTATTTTTTTTTTCTCCCCTTTTCTTTTTTGTTTTATAAAGTTTTAAATAAAAATCAAGATTTAAGTTATTAGTTAGTTTCCCATATTTTTGTGATACCACATAAGATCTGTTTAATAATTCAAAATATAAACTCTTAATTTGTGAAAGATGTAATAACAGTTCTTGTAAATCAGAAGAAAATGTATTATTTAATCATAATTTTATAGTTAAAATACCACTTTGTGTAATTATTTTTTGATAAGCATAATTTAAATGAGAAGGTAAATTACCATTAATATGAGGTCTATATAAACTAACAAAAGTTTTAGAATGTGAATGTCAATGTCTAGGTGCTATTAATTTTTCAAAATTAATAATAGAATAATATCTTCTCATACTTTTTTTTACCAATAAAGGTATTCTTCCTGCTAACACTATACGATAACCTAAAATATCTAAACTTTGTCTTAAAGAAGTAATATAATTTTTAATAGGTTTACTTCATAAATATACTTCAAGTCAATTTTCTTCAATTTTATTTAAATTTCTATTTTTAATAAAAGTTAATCATGAATTAAATTTAGATCTTCGTTTTTTCGAAATCATAAATTCTTTTCTATTCATATAAATATCTTCAGTTTTTTGACTTAAAGGATAAAATTCTATTAATTTATTTTCTCGTAAAGGATATCTATTTAAAACATTATCTCTACCAATTCTTTGATCGTAATATTGCATATTTTGATATGTTAAATTTTTACCTGATTTTATTCTATTAACTTTTTTTAATAATTCATTAGGTCAATCTAATTTAGCTTTTGTATAATAATCATGAGCTTTCATTAAACGTGTAATTTTTATAACAAATACTAAATTTTTCAATATTTTTTTGAAATTTTTTATAATTTTTACAAATTTACCAGCTATTTCGAAACATTGTGATAAATATTGAATTAACATATAACTACTTAATATTCTTTTTTTTAACGGTCATAATCTAATTAATACTCATTTACCATATATAATATATAATAAATCTTCAATATAAAAAACAAAAGGCATAAGTACTTTTCGTTTACTATTATTTTGACCTTGTTCTTTTATTCGTTGATAATAAAAATTTGTTAACTTATCATATCTTTCTCATAAATCCATTGATGGTTTTCTTAATCTCTTTATATTTTTTATACTAGTTAATCAAGTATTCATACTTAATCTAGTATATTTATTATAATAATATCTAATTTTATTTATATTAAAATATTTTGGTTGAATTCCTCTTATTATACTTCTATAATTATAACGTAATATATTTAATATTGTTTTTACTAATATAAAATCTAAAAGTGCTGAATGATAGTTATAATAATGAAGAATACCTTTAAATTTATTTCTAAATATATTACTTAATCGTGCCTCTATTCTTTCATATCCAATATAAACCAACATTGACTTATATAATTCCATTATGTAAAATAAAATTAAGTTTCTATAATAAGGCTTAATCATACCATTAAGATACAATATTTTTTTTAATATTTCTCTTCTTATATCTCCTTTATTATAATCAAATTTACTATACATTTCTTCTACTTTATTTTGACTATGACTAAAATTTATATCATTATAAGGTAATATATTTTTTGAATCTTTAACTATAAGATCTTTGTATATTAAATTAAATTCATTTTTTATAAAATTTATATAATAACTTAAATATCAATAATTACTATATAATAATAAATTTCTACTTTTGTTATATAAAACATTTCAAGATAATTGCGCTAATTGATTTTTTCTTATTTTTTGTCTTCTTTTTTTAGGTTTAATTTTTTCATCTATTCAAAATATTTTACTTAATATAGATAATAATGATTTATCTAATTCATCTCAATTTTCTTTACTATTATCTATCTCTTTTTTTATATGTTTATTGTAAAAATCTTTATAATAATTACTTAATTTAATTTTTCTTACTATTAGATCTCAATTATTTAATTCTTTCTCTTTTTTATTAAGTATAATATTAGATTTAATTATTACATTCTTATCTTTATTCTTTGTTACATTTAAATTACTATTAATAATTATATTTTTACTATTAATATAATTTTTTATTATATCTTTTCTTTTTTTTATTCTTCGTATTTGTACAAAATTTAAATTTTTATTTTCTATAAAAAAAAGAGTAAATAATTTATTTAATTTTTTTTTCTTTCTTATATTTTCATTATTATTTTCTTTTTCCATAAAAATACTACTTTTATTAATATTAATACCTTTTTCTTTTATTTTCTTTTCCATTTTTCTTTCTTTCTCCTTAACTAATTTATCATGAGTATCAATATATATATTACTTTCCTTATTCACATTTTCACTAATCATATTAATTTCAGCATTATTTTTAAAATTTAAATAATTATTAATATCATTATTTTCTATTTTATTAGTATATAATTTTTCTAAATTCTCCTTTCTATCTTCAAATTTTGTTTCAACTAATTTATTATTTTTACCATATATACTTTTATTCTTATTATATTTATTATTTATTTTTAATTTATTATTATCATTATAAATATTGTTAAATATATTAATATTATTTATTGATATATTGTTTTCGTTATTATTTAATAATCGAGATTTAAATTCTATATTCTTATTATAAAGTAAATATTTCTTCTGAGGTCTAGAATCTTTTTTCTGTATTTGTGAATATAAATTAAAATTCATTAATTTTTGTTCTCATATTTTAGGATTTATTGGTTTTTTTTTTTTATTATCAAAAAAGAATTTCCTTTTATATTGAGCATACGAATATTTTTTAGGTCCAAACTTTTTTATTCGTATTTTATTTTCATTCTCGTTTCTTCTTTTATTTAAACCAACAGTACTTCATATTGTTAATTTTGTCATATCTATTGGTAAATTACTTTTTTTTTCTATTTCTTTAAAATATTTTTCATAGTTTTTATACGTTGAATTTTTTTTTTTCATTCTTAAACCAACATATTTATTTCAATTTCGATTCTCTTTTTTTGTTTTTATTTTAGGTTTAATTAATTCTTTATTTATACTATATATATCTTTTTTATCTTCCTCTATTCTTATTACGATATTTCTATTATTATAGTAATTTTTTTCTTCCTTCTTTTTGTCTATTTTATATCTTTTAAATGATATATTAGTATTTATTCTATTTTTATAATTTTTATATTTAATTCTAGAAATTATATCTGAAAGAGATAACCCTCTACTAAAATTAAAATAAATATTTCTATAATTAAAAAAAAAACTTTCTTTTTTTCCATAATTAAATATTTTATTTTTCATATTTTCTTTATAATTTCTATATTCTTTTCTTCATTTTAATAATTCCATTACAATATATATTAATATAGCTTTATTAAATTTTATTAATATATCTCCATATAATTTTACTATTTTTTCGTAATAAAATACTATTTTAGGATTTATAATATTTATATAAAAAAAACGAGGTCTATTAATTGTTTCTAGAATTTTTTTAGAATAATTTACGTACATACTATACATATATTTATACATACTTCTTCTTAACAACATGTTAGATAATTGACCTAATTTATATTTTTTATTATTAAATACAAATAAATCTATTATAACATTAAAATTAGTATGTCTAAACATAGGTTTTCCTATAATTATACCTAATTTTTTTGTATAAAAATTTATTTTTCTTACTTTATATTTATTATCCTCTTTTATAATCATTGCTTCTTTTCTTTCTTTTAACAATTCTTTTACTTCCGTATATGAATTAATTTCTCTTTTTACTCATTCTAATTCTAAATATTTACTAGGTAATGTAGTAATTTTTTTTCTGTATAATGATAATCTATCTGAAGTTAAACCTATTAATGAATTAATACTATTTAAAATATCTAAAGATAAACTTATGTTAAATATATTTATTGTTTTTTCTTTAAAATTAATCTTCTTTCTCGTTATAGATTCGACAGCAAAAAACTGTTCTAATAATAATTTTGTATACATATCTAATAAATGTCCTTTAGCTTTATCTTTTTTATTAAAATTGTATTCAGCAGTTAACCTATGTCTTAATTCAGATGGCATACTTTTTTCTATATATCCTGTTGGAAAAAAATAATAAGGATTTGTTAATTTAACGGATAATTTATTTGATTTTCAAATTTTCTTATTTTCATCTATTACTTTATTAATAAATTTTCACTTATTTTCTCTTTCCTCTCTAGCTTCTCTAACTCTTGTTAACTCTTTTTTTTTTTTTATAATTCTTTTATATTTTTCAACAAAAAATATCGACTTTTTTGTTGAAATATAATTTTCTCATTTATTTCTATTTATTCCTATTAATTTATTATATTCTTTTAATTCGTTATTTTTAATTTTATCTAACTTATTTTTATCCTCATTTGAAGCTTTCTCGTCTATCTCTTTACTATTTATTCATTCTTTATATTTCATACTTAAATCAAACAAATTTACTTTCTTTTTTTTTTCTTTAAATAAAATTGAATCTAATCCATTTTTATATTTCATTCAATACAGTAATAAATTTCTATTAAACTCTTTATAGCTTAATTCTTTTATATCTTTATAATTATACTCTTTTATTATATTTAAATTATTTAATTCTTTTTTATTTATATATATATTATCTAAAGATCTATAAAATACCTCTAGATTTATATATTTATTTGAAAATTTATATATTTTTTTATATAATATATAATTTTTATATATTAATGAATTTAATATTTTTTTATTATTCATATACTTTAATCATAATTAATTTTAATGTCATATTACCTTTAATCAATAATTAAAAATAATAATCTAAACTTAAAAAAAAAAGTAAATTTATAAATAAAATTCATTTCACTTATTCTTTTTTTTTTTCTTTAAATTAACCATTAATTCATATCATTTCAACTCAATCCCATAATTTTATATTATTTATTAATTTAATATTTTAACATATTAAATAATAAAGTAAATTTAATATACCTTAATTAAATATATTACTATAATTAATATTATCTAAATATAAATAATATATATATATATATTATTTAATATATCAAAATAATAATATAATCATATAATATAATACATCATTATATAACTTATATACATAAAGTAATATAAATTCACATAAAAATCTTTTAAATTATGGTTCTTAAAAGACTCGAACTTATATATCTCGCTTATCAAACGAGCACTTTAACCAATTAAGTTAAAAAACCAAAAATACTAGCATATATAAATTTATATAAATACAATACTAAAAATAATATATATTTTAAATTAAATAAAAAAAAAGTAATTTAATAAACTATATAAATAACATAAATATAAACTAAATATACATTTTAATAAAATAAAAAAAAAAATTATTTTGACAAAACATATTTTTAGTCAAAATAATAATACAATTATTATATTAATATAATATTAAGATACAATATAATCAAATATAATTTATTTGTACAGAATACAATTTATTAAAACGTTATAAATTATATGCGGAGGGAGGATTCGAACCATCCGCCTTTAGGGCATGAGCCTACTGTGCAATCCAAAACACCACCCCGCAATATATAATAAATAATTATCAAAAAAATTTATCAAAATTAAAGAAAATAAAAAAAAAACTTAATTAAAAATGAAAATAAATAATATATAAGATAAATAAATTAAAATATAATTATATTTAAAGAAAAAAAATATAAAAGCAAAAAAAAAAGAATTAGATAAGAATAATATAAAGATGAAAAATAAATTAGTACAAGATTACCTGAGTAAGTCTCAGTGCCTTAAAGTTCTTGCCTATTATAAGTAATAATCAACTACTTATTTATCAGAAAAGTATAATATAAACTCTTTCAAACTTGATATGAATTCAGTGATTAAAAAAGCCAACTTAGCTATCCTGCGATGCCTTAGTTCGTATATAAAATAGAAAAGAATAAAATATTCTTATATATACAAGTAAACAGTTAAAGGAAAACTTCAACAACAGGAACACCAGAGGTTAGTAAGTCCCAGTCCTTGCGTACGTGGGCACCGTTTATATTTTACTTTGACTTCCCTTAGAAGATAGGGACCGTACTGTCTTACGACGTACTTAACCCAACTCGCGTTAATTTTTAACCGGCGAACAGCCAGACCTTTCCTAGCTTCTCCACCAGGAGGTTAATCTGAGTCGACATCGAGGTGCCAAACGCTGCTTTTAATGTGTACTCACTTGCAGCATAAGCCTGTTATCCCTAGCGTAACTTTAATTCGTTATCAAGGCCATCAAACCTTATATGTGCCTTTGGTCAATATGCCCCACTTACGTGACTGTATGACTCGTGAGTCTCACAGTTATGCACAACTATATGCCATTAAACTTAAATTATTTATTCATAATTTCATATACATAATACAAAAATGACTTTTTTTATTATTTTTAATAAAAATTAAATATAATTCTTATTAATATTCTTTACTAAACATTACCTTACTTAACTCTGAAGAATAATAAAAAAAAATATCATGTACAAACAAATATAATTAAAAAATTTGAAAATAAATTATAATTTATTTTACTAATTTAATTATTTAAAAAATCTCAGTATCGTCTGAGTGAAGCTGTACCTTTCTCTAATTTGACTATAACAAAATTTTCAATTTTTACAATATATATAATTACCTCATTTTAAAATTCATTATTTAAACATAAAGATAATTATCTTTTGCTATCCTTTTTACTACACACTTATTAATACTTTAAGAATATAATAATTTTATATAAGTATACATTAATTTTTTCTTATCAACAATATAATATATACCTAAATAATACGGACTATTTTGTTCTTTGTTTACGGACTTCCCAGATACTCTTTTTGGGAACTGCGCCCCACATAAACTACCCTTTAGTTAATAATACCGCTTGAAAATTTACTTTAATTAATTTTTAAATTAATTACCCACATTAATTTATTATTGTTTTATATTAATCAACTTTTTAATAATATAATATTAATAATATTATATTATTAAAAAAGATTACATAATAATTAAATATAACACTTCTCATATGGGCTAAGAAAAAAAAAATTTTTTATAAACAGAAGTATATTTATAAAAATTACCATTTTTCTTTTCGTATTTTATTTTTGCTCAATCCCTTTTTAACAAAATAAAACGGTTCATTCAATAAGTAGGCCATACTATCGAATTTGGGTTATTATTCTTATCTTATTATTAATCCCAATTTTATTTTATCTTAAGAAGGTAAATATAAACCTTAAAAAATAGTAAAATAAAATTTAAATACAATAATAAAACTTATTCCATTCATTAAGTATAAACTAAAAAAAAATAAACGATTTATTAATAGTGAATAATAATTTTATTTATGGAAATAATTTAAATAAATTAATGTAATTAATATAATTACACATATTACATAAATATAGTAAATAATTCTATATAAATATAATCAATTATTTAATTTATTATTATATGTAATTCTTAATTATAATATAAATTAATGTATATATCATATAATATAATTAAATACATTCGATCAATATATTAATAATATAAAACAAGAATAAAGAATATATCCCTTATAACTAATAGTAGTCAAGCTGCTAGGGTCTTCCCGTCTATCTATGGGTGAAGATCGTATCTTAACGACCAATATAATTTCACTGAGTCTATCGCGGAGACAGTTGTTGTATCATTATATCATTCATGCACGACCACAATTAATGGTCTAGGAATTACGCTACCTTAGGACCCTCAGGATAAGGCCGCCATTGACTAGAGTTTCCTCAAAAAATAGATTAAATTTAAAAAGAATATAAATTATCCTTTTTTTCTTTTTATCAAAAAAATCGTTAGCTGTAAGCATTGGGCAGGACTCACACCTTATACTGCGAAGCTTTCTCTGCAAAGTGATGTGTTTTAAGTAAACAGTTGTACAACATACTTTAATAATACCATTTTTTATTGAAAAATAACATTCTGTTTTATGCTTGTCCTATATCTATATTCATATATATAATAATAAATAAATGGTTTATATTATTTATAATCAATAAATAAATCAATATATTTTAATTTTGCATAAAAATATATCTCCCTTCTTTTTTATAAATTATAAAATAACTATATTCATAAAAATTAAATAATAATTTATTTAATTTAGCTTATTAAATAATATTATTTAATTAAATAAAAATAATTAAATATAAAAATTCATTCACAAAAAAAAATATTTAATACATCCGCATTATAAAAAATAAATATTTAATATATATATTAATAATATTCTTTAAATTTAGACGCTACTCTAAAAAAAAAATATATATTATATATTAAATTATAAAAATAATTATAAGCGAATTCTATGTGAGATAATATTATATTTTATAAAATAAATAATCATGTTTATTAAAGAATAACAAACATGATTAATATTTACTTATACTAATATAATTAATTCATTTAATTTAACTATCATTTTATATAATAAAAAAAAGAATTAACTATTATAATTGTAAATAATTAAATATCAAAAATAAGTTTTTATTACATTATTTTCGAGTACAAAATTTTTTTCAACAAATTGTTGGTTATCCTTCTTCCGAAGTTACGGATCGATTTTGCCGAGTTCCTTCGCGATAGTTGACTCATACGCCTTAGTATATTAAACGAGCAAACCAGTGACGGTTTAGGGTACGGTTCATATTAAAAAAATATTAATTTTTATTTAAAATTAACTTTTGTTTCAAATATTCTAAATTAAATTAATATTATTATATTATATAAAAAATAATTAATATTTAATATTATAAATAATAATATAATTTAATAAAATAAATAAATATACACTTAAGATTATAATTAAACGTAATTAATATCTAATAAATATAAAAATCTTTCAAAAATTCAATAGAATTAAACTAAAAAAGAAAACCATTTATTAAATAAATGGAAATTGAACAGAAAGATTCTTATTGAAATAATTATTTCCTGGTTTATTTTTCATTTAATAAACTTTATATTTCAATGCTTAATTTAATATCATCAGTTCTCATATTCAAATAGAACCTTAGAAGCCGTTACATAACTTAATAGTCGATAAGCGAAACTATTAAAACCCTTTTGCTTTAGGCGAGGAGGATTTATTACCTCCTTTAACGTTACTCATGTTAGCATTATCTCTTCAGATAAGTCCAAGTAGTGAAACACTACTTATCAATCTTTTACTGAATGTTTCGTTACCCTTCTAATTTATTAAAAAATATATAAAATTTTAATAAAAAATTTGTAATGTAATAATTTAAAATAATTAAGCTTTAATAAAGATAAAAAAAAATACATACAAAATTAGAAAGCAAGGATACGGTATATTGTTTTAGCTCCATTAAATTCTTCAGCGCATAAGCCTGTCGTTAAGGATCAGTCTATTATTACATACTGATTAAATTAGGTGGCAATCTCCAAGCCAACATACTGATTCTTTCAGTCCAGACAAACTTCTTTCATTGCACTTAACAATAATTTTGGAACCTTATACTCTTGCTTTGGGCTGTTTCCCTCTAGACTTGCGACCTTAGCACCCCAAGTCCGACCTGTCACTTTTCTTAGAACTAATTCCGAGATCAAAATCCATTGATAGAATCTCTGCGATCCCCCAAATTATTAAAATACTGATTTACTCTTGGTCTTGATTAGAGAACAACAAGATGTCATTGCTTTCAGCCTAAACTTAAAAAAAATATCAAGTTTAGATATCCCATATATACTAATAAACGGAATCATAAATGTAAAATATGTGATTCATCAGCAAATCTTTTTTTTTTCTTTCCTATTTTTCAGCTTTACCTCCTCCTTAAAAATCAATTAGACTCGGACAGTTAAAAACCTCTTAATATTCCATACTTTAAATCAATCAGACCTTTTATGGATTTAAAAACTGTACACTTGCCAAAGATAAATGACATAACTACAAACATAGCTTTCACGAAAAACCAGCTATCTCCTGACAACAGTTGAATTTCTCTTTGCCCAACCTCATCAAAGAATTCTGCAACATTCACTTGTTCGGTCTTACACCTGGACTGGGCAAGATCGTCAGGCTTCGGGTCTTATATTAATAACTATTTTCCATATCTGAACCAATTTAAATAGTCGTATTATCTTAGAATATTTACATATTCTTGCTACTAATATAAACTTGCTAACCCATTATACAAGAGGTACGCAGTAGATCCTTAATTTAAAAGACTTCTGCTACTCCGAAAATTACTTTTTAAATGTGTTCCCTCACGGTACTTTTATTTCACTATCGCTTATTATATTATATTTAGTCTTAGAGGAAGGTTCCCCTTGTTATTCTTGTATTTTTTTATATACTTTTTAACTTTTTCAAACAGTTTTTACACGGTTTTACTTTCTTTTTATACGATTAAGACTTATCTTTTAACCTTTATGGTTTATTTTTTAATTTATAATTATCATCAATCTTTTCGATTCAAACTTATTTATTCTTTTTTATCTTAATTATTGGTACGCTTAATTTTTCACGATTATTTACCCTTTTTCGTATAATTTTGACTAATCTATTTTCGCTCACCACTACTCTATAGAATCTCGGTTGATTTCTTTTTCCTTGAGTTACTTAGATGAATCAGTTCTCTCAGTTTATATGTAATTCTGTTTCCAGTTCGGATACACATATTTTATTGACACTATTTCTTTTATAAATAATTTAATATACACTTATTTCTTATTAAATTATATTCTTATATGAACTTTTTAATAAGAATATATATATAATTTTAGATTATACATACATAAATAGTATTCCTTTATGATTTAGCTTTACCTCCTAATATAATAGCTTACATTCTATAAATAATTCTCTTATCATCAAAAGTAAATAAACAATTATTGTTTATTTACTTTATATTACAATTCATATCATTATTAACATATTAATTTATTATATTAATATATACATGTCTTGATTATTATTCTTTTTTTTAATATTTGATCTTATATGTATGATACTTATTCTTTATATTTAAATAATTTAATTATTATTATTATTCATAATTTTATATTACCTAGATTATAATAATAACTACCTACGGGAAAGAAGGGATTCGAACCCTCCAGGATAGAATCCTAATGTTTAGCAAACATCTTGCCCTACCTATGGCGACTTTCCCTTATTATTTTACTTTTTTTCTCTTTTAAATCTTTATTTTTATTTTAAATTATATTTATCATATAAAATAAATATTTAAATAAATGTAGGAAGTGAAAGATTCGAACTTTCGTCTCAGCTGAGTAAGAGCTACGTTTCTACCAATTGAACTAACCTCCTTTATATAAAATAAGATAAATATATTATTATATACTTGTTCTTAATAGCAATCGAAGATAAATATTATATTCAGATATTTATCTATATCTTTTTCTTTATATAAAAATCATAATTTCATACTATTACTATTATTATTTGTTTTTTCATATATATGTATATATATAAATATATTTTCCTTTATCAATTATGTATTTTTTATCGAGCTTGACCCGCTTCGAACGAGCATCCTTCTCCGTGACAAAGAGAAACTTTACATTAAGCTACAAGCCCAAGGAAAAAAAATTAAGAATAATAATAAAGTATTAATCTTATTTAATATCTTTTATAATCATTTCTATTATAATAATTATTAATCTTTTTTTTTAGTAAAAAAAAGAAATAAATATTATATAATTCCATTAGAAACTCAATAAATAATTATATTAACTATATATTAAAAGAAATCTTTTTTAATTATTTTATTTTTCATTTTTCCTAAATTATACGAACAGTTGGATTTGAACCAACACCCAAAAATTGGAAGTTTCCGAGTCTACCATTAACCTATATTCGCTTACATATATATTAATATATTAATAAAATATTTTTTTTTACTAATAAATATATAATAGAAATAGATACTCCTATTTTTTTTATAAAAATATTAAATTAACCTTTAAATCCTTAAGTATATATATATAATTATATTAATATATAAAAAATATATATTATATGGCCGATGGGATTTGAACCCATATGAAATTAATCAATAGGCTCTAAAACTATCGCGTTTACCATATTCCGCCACGACCATAAACATGAAAATTTAAATATTAGAAAAAAAATTATATGCATCTTTAGCTTAATGGTAAAGTATCGGTTTTCGGCACCGTTTGATGTAGGTTCAACTCCTATAAGATGCTTTGTAAAAAAAAAAAATTAAAATAAAATTTTAATTACTAAACTGTCCAGAAAAGGAATTGAACCCTTATTTTGACCACTTCACGGTCCCGCTTTACCGTTAAGCTATCCGAACATTAATCATTTTATTATAATTATAAAATTCCAATTATACTATTTAAGCTATATTAAAAATAAGAAAAAAAAATAAAGATATTTATATTCTTTTAATAAAAAAATTAATGTATTTTAATTAATTTACTTAAACTAATCATTTCTTTAAAAACATTTACTGGAGACTACGGAATTCGAATCCATACAATTGAGTTGCAAACTCAATATTCTAACCAGTTAAATTAAATCCCCTTTTTATTGTAATTTTAAAATTTATTATAAAAAAACTATATAAAATTTTACATAAAAATAATATACATTATATTAAGAAAATTTAATTTATATATAATAATATATACGGATGGAGCGAGATTCGAACTCGCGGCATCTTCATGCTTAATAGCTCAAATATTACGCCTTAAACCGGACTCGGCCATCACATCCTAATTAAATAAAGTACAGAAAAAAAAATAAATACTAATAAATATTTATATTAAATTTCTTTTAACCCTTATTTTTATATACAGGAGTTGAAAGAATTGAACTGTCAATTCGGAGGTTGAAGCTCCGCGTTTTGCCAATTAAACTAAACTCCCTTTTAAACTATATAAAATATATAGAACATATCTATCTCTATTAATAGATAATTAACAAAGAATAAAATAAATTAATAAAAATAAATTTTTTCACTTAATAATTAAAAATTTAATAAAAAATCAATAATTATATTTAATCTTCTTTGTATTATCTTAGAATTTGGGTAAAGTAGCAGATGGCTCTGCATTTGGATTGCAAATCTGAACTATAGGGTTCAATTCCCTCTTTACCCTTTTATATATTAAACTTAAATTAAATTAAAAAAACATAAAATAAGCAAAAAAAAAATAAAAAATATACATAATATATAAAGTAAAAAATAAAAATTTTTACTAAAAAAAAAAAATAATAATATCATAATTTTTCTTCGGTTCATTATTATTATATTAATATAAAATATTCTTAAACTTTTTTTTTTGTTAATTTAAAAATAAATATATTATATCTATACTTAACAAAAGTTAATTTTATTTAATAATACGTACATATAGACACAAATAAAACACAAAATTTTAATTCTATTCTCTAATAAAAATTTTGTCTCTTTAGCTTAAACGGTAGAGCATGATACTTCTAATATCAGGAATCGGGTTCGAGTCCCGGAAGAGACTATAAATTCTTATCTTTTTAGCTTAAAAGGTAGAGCATGATACTCCTAATATCAAGAATCGGGTTCGAGTCCCGGAAGAGATATAATATTCAAATAAAAAAGAATAAATAAAAAAAGAATTAATATAAAAATAACAATGAATAAAATTAAACATATTAACTTATTAATTCATTACTATATATACAAAAAATTCATTTTCTTTATTCATATATTACATTTTATTATGTTCTATTCTTTCATAAAATTATTATTCTCTCTACTCATTAATAAATTAATATCTTATTCGTTATATACTAGTATGTCAATTTTTGATAAATATTTATTTTATATATTATTAATATATAAAATAAAATACAATATATAAATAAAAAAAAATATAAAAATAAGTATATATGTATTTATATAATAAAAACAATTTAAACTATACATAAGAAATAATCAAATTAAGAAAAAAAAAATAACATAAACAATAAATAAAATATAAAATAAATAAAAGTATTAAATATAATATAATAAAAAATAAACATTAATTAAACAATATACATTTATTAGAAAACAAAATATAGAAATAATTTTACTTTTCGCTTAATTAATACAAATTGAAAATCAAATAAATAGAAGAATAAAGAAAGTATATATACACTATATACCAATTTAAATATTGTTGTTAAACATAAATATAATAACGATTAATTAATAATAAATATTATTAAAATAATAAAAAAATATTAACAATTACCCTAAAAGATAATAAATTTAATAAACGAAATAAAATTTAAAATAAAACAATAGATACTCCTATATATTTGAACAACGAAAAAAAAAAAGTAAAATTATTTCCAAATTAAATATCAAATATATAATAAATTAATATATTTTTAAATAAAAATAAAAAAAAATATACATAAAAAATATATAAATTAATATTTATAAATAAAAGAAAATAGAATAAAATTATCTATTATGAATTCATTTTATCTCCTAATATAGATCTTCCTAAAAAAACAGAAAGCATATTAGGAAGTATATATTTAGAGAACAATGATAACAATAACGCTAAAACAAAAAAAATAAATACAACTTCATGTGTATAATAAAAAGGTAGTAATTGTGGCATATAATATACATACTTCCCTTATCTCTTAATAATAATAATATTTAATAACAATTGATAATATTATCTAACAAAAAATATTATTAACAATTTTTTAATAAAAATTATTTTTAATAATATAAAAATTAACAAAAAAAAATTATTACTATTAAAATAGACTTATATTAATATAAAAGCAAAAAAAAAGTAAATAATAATAAACAAATATAAATTTATATCAATCAAAGTATGAACAAAAAAAAACTTAGATATACTTTTTTTTTGTTATAAAATTATTTTATAATTTAAACTATATATAATTTTGAACCGAAGATATATATTTGTTTTCCTAATTTTGTAATAAATAACTAAAAAATTTCATTATAACCTATTAATTATTAACTAATATATTTTTCCTGTTTTAAGAAATATTTATCTTACTTTACTAACTAATAAAAAAAAAAAATAAAATATATAATTATATATACATATACATAATTATAATAAAAAATTAAAAATTATAATAAAAGATTAGATAAACTAAATTCAATATCAGAAGAGATAAAATAAGGATAAATTCCTAAAGCTAATGTTAAAACAATTAATGGTATTAATATAAAAAATTCTTTTCTAAATAAATCAGGTATACTATGAATATAAGGAGATAAAGAGCCACTTGTAACTCTATTATACATAAAAATACTATAAATAGCACTTAAAATAATAGATAGAGCTCCTATACTAGCAATAAAAATATTTTGTTGATATACACCGATTAAAGAAAGAAATTCACCAATGAAATTAGCAGTTAAAGGAACGCCCATATTACCAAAAACTAAGATTAAGAAAATTAAAGTAAATAAAGGTAAAATACTATTTAAACCCCTATAATAATTAATAATTCTAGAACCACACCTATCATATAAAACAGCACCAACTATGATAAATAAACCAGGACTAACAAAACCATGGGCTAAGCCAAAAATAATACTACCTATAAGACCATATAAAGTATCAGAAAAAGCACCTAATAAAGAAGATGCCATATGAGCAATACTAGAGTAAGCAACTAGAACTTTTAAATCAAATTGTCGTATAGTAGTAAGACTACTAAAAACCAGACTCATAGTGCAAAACCCTAGAAAAAAAGGAGTTAATCGTGCACAACCTAAATAAAAAATAGCAATTAAAACTCTTAAAAATCCATATAAAGCTAATTTCAATACTATACTAGCTAAAATAATACTACCTGAAACATTAGCATCAGAATGAGCTAAAGGTAATCAAATATGAACAGGAACCATAGGTGTTTTTACAGAAAAAGAAACAAATAAAGATAAAAAAATAATTTCTTGTAATGATCGGAAACCATTATGAAGATTATATCCATCAAAAAAACAAGAAGCAGTATCCGCTCCCATTTTTACAAAAACTAACAACATAAATAAAGAACCAAACAATGTATATAAAAATATATAATAACCTGCTCTAAACTTCTGTGCAGCTCCATATAATCCTATTAATATAAATAAAAGAGGTAATGTACTTTCAAAAAAAACATAAAACATTATTAAATCTATAATTAAAAAGACTACTATTAAAAATAATTCTAATAATATTATAATTATATAATAATTTATATCCAATGAATCTATTGTTGATCAATTACTTAAAAAAACAATAGGCATAATAAAGCCAACTAATAAAATAAATGGTAAAGCTATACCATCTATACCTACAGTTATATCTAAATTATATAATTGATCATGAGTACCTGTTTTATCTAACAATTGATACTCTATTGATGTTTTTTTGTATTTAAATCAAAATAAAATTAAAACAACATATAAAACCAAAGACTGTATCAAACTTATTTTTTTATATTTATTTACTATTTTTTCTTTCTTATCTCTAAACATTATTTCTTTATATGATTCCGTTCTATTTAATCAAAAAGAACTAGAAGGTACTAATGGTATTAAATCTATTCTCTTATTTATTATATGAGAATAATATTTCTGTAATACATAAGGTATTACATATTTTCTTTCTTCCTCTAATAATGTTATTAATATTTTATCATCAGTGTACATTTTCTCTTCTTTACTCAATTTTGATGAAAACATAGATACTAATAATAATAAAACAATAAATAATATTGGAATAATAATTAAAAAAACTAATCTTAACATTTTTATATTTTAAATAAATCATGCCCGCTTAAGGCCGCAACGCTAGCAGTGTACAATGTCTATTAGACAAATTTATCTTCTTGTAAATATTAATATGTTTTATACTTACACCTAAATAGATTAATAATATATAAATTATAAATTATATTATAATTTATATATTCAGCTAGTTAACTGAACCTATTCATTTAATTAAGAAAAAAGAAAATAACTCTTATTATCCCTTTTTTTAGTATTAAAGTCATTATCTCTTTCTCTTGGGAATAAAAGTTTATTTATTTATATTAATAATAATTTAATATATTAAATTATTATAATATAAATTTAACAATTAAAACAAGATAAGTTTAAATATTTGGAGGTACTAATCTTATTAACACTCATATATAAAATTATAAACTTCATAATATTTATATTATCATTTTATATAAATACCAAGAGGAAATTAAAATTTTTATATAACATATTATCAAATATTAACAAGACAACTATTTTAATAAAAATTAACTAGATTTCCTATATTATATTTTTAATTAATCTTTTATTATTTTTTTTGCTTTATTATATTAATATAAAAATTTTAATAAATACAAAAATTATATATTATACACTTCAATATAAATTAATATAAATAAATATAACAAAATAACTAAAAAATAATAATTTCAATAATAATATAATTATTAAAAATTATAATAAAAATAGATTATATAAATAATTATTTTTATTATAGAAAGTAAAAAAAAAAAAATAAAATCAATTATTAACTTGATATATAAAAATACATTATTAATAATAATAATAATAATAATAAAATAATAAAAAAAGAAATACAATAAAGGATTAATAAAATATAAATTATACTAAAAAATAAAAACAAAAATATAAATAAATTAGAATATATATATAGAAAATATATTAATTAAATAAAAGAATAGATTATAAATGAGATAGCATTAAAAAATTATTATAAACTGAATTAGGAGTTAATATTCATAATAATAAAAAGAAAAGTAAACCAGAATACATAACAAAACCATATCTAGCTATAGAACCTGAATCAAAGGAAGCAAAATAATTACTAATTTTATATAAACCAGCAACAGCACCTCTAGGTCCGATAAATTCTAATGCACCTCTATCTAAAATAGTATTAGTAACGTAGCCTAAATAAAGAACATATTTAATAATAGATTTATTATATATTAATTCAAATCAATATCTTTGATTAAAAAATCTATAAATATTTTGACCTCCTTTAGATGTATTAAAAGATAATAATCATAAAGGTTTCTTTTCAAATAAATAAAGAGCTAAGATAGCTAATAATAAACTTGAAAATAAAGGTAATAATTTATTAAAAGTAGGAACACCAAACTCTGTATCAACTAAAATAACATGATTAGGATGAATAAATATACTATTACCTAAACCTTGACTACCTAGACCTATAAAAAAATCTCTAGTAAGATTACCTAAATATACACTTAATAATCCTAATATAATTAAAGGAATACTCATAACTCACGGAGATTCGTGAGCTTTTTCATAATTCCCTTTCGGTGCATTAGCATAACTTAAAAAAGTTCAATAAATTAATTTTATTGAATATAACATAGTAAAACAAGCAGCAATTACCGCTAACATATAAACTAAATAACCTAAAGAGGAATAAGATCCATACGCTAACTCTATTATTAAATGAACTAAGTATAAATTCTCCTGTATCAAATATACAATATCTAGAATATAAATATAATACAAGAAATATTAACACTCTTTCCCGAACCGGACAGGATAGTTTCCTATCATCCGGCTCTCCATAAATCATAAACTTACAACAAATTACATAAAATAATATACATATAAATACATATATATATATATATATTTTTTTTTTCTTTAAAAATTTCCTTTTTAAATTAAATATATAATTTAAATCTAAAATAATAATATTTTTATGAATATACTATAAAAATAGAATTTATATAAATAAAAAAGTACATAAATGAAATAAAAATAACAATATAAAAATAATAAAAAATAAAACAGTATAAAATATTTAAAAGGTAAATAATTAATTAAAAATAAAAATAAATGAAAAAAAAAAATAAAAATAATTACTTTAAATAAAATTAATTTATATATAAATTAATTTTATTTTTTTAAGAATAAAGTAGTTATCAAAGACAGATTATTACTATGAAAATTAAATTTATTTTTATTTTTTAAGTTTTTAATATTAGACTTTTCATATTTATATCTAAATTTAAATTTATATTTATGTACATATTCATTATAGTTGAATAATGAAAATTTTCCATATTTTTTATAAAATCTAGACTGTGTTTTAAGAGAATATTTAGCAGCTAATAATTTAGCACACGAACCTTTAAGAATAAATAATAAAGTTCTAATTAATTTACCTAAATTATCAACAAAAGAATAATAATTAATATAACCAAAAACAATAGTACTATATAAATGAATAATACGATTATAATCTAAAGGTAAAAAAAGAAATTTAGGTATAGATTTATTATTTTTAATAAAACCAGCTTCTCTAAGTTTTATTAAAATCAAATATAAAGGAGCCAAGAAATATAATTTATCATTATTATTTTTTAACAATGATAAATTTTTAAATTTTTTTAAATTTTTATATTTAATTTTTTTAATAATAACACCTAAAAAGAGTATTCCTTTATCATAAACACTTACTATATTAGTTTTTTCTTCATTTAATTTTAAATTTAATGTTGATAAAAATTCACTGATTTTATTACGTACTTCTTCTGCTTCTTTATATGATCCTTTTATACCTATAACTCATCTATCACCATATCTTACATAAGATAAACAGTTATTATATTTATTAATATAATTAATATTATTCATTAAATAAAAATTCTTATTAGTAAAAATAGAAGAAATAGAAGTATCAGAATAAGAATTATTATTAATATAAAAATTAAAGATAAATTTATCTAATTCATGTAAGTAAATATTAATCATAATAGGACTAATAAGAGAACCTTGTAATGATCCAATAATATCTGCTTTATTTTCATCAAAATGAAAAAAACCAGCACGTAAGCTTTTTCATATTAATCTAGTAAATTTTCTATCTTTAATTTTCATCTCAATAAGATTAACTAAAAAATGAAAATTAATATTTTCAATACAATTAAGAATAAAACCATCTATAAATCAATTACAATCCTGAAAATGATTATTAAAGTAATGTAAAGCAGTATGACAATTTTTATTTAATCTATATCCATGCGAAAAATTTAAAAATAAAGGTTCATATATTGTAGATAATAATATACGAATACTCTCTAAAACTAATTTATCATTTAAAGATAATAGATTAGATGAATATTTTTCATTTTTTTTTAAAGAAGATTTTTTTTTTAAATTATAACCAATAAATTGAAATTTTTCTAATTTAAGTTCATCTATTAAAGATTTAAATTGGTTTAAAGGAATATTTTTAAATTCGATAGAATTTATATAATATAAAGTAGAAATATAACCATAAGATATAGATTTAAGATTTTGAAAAGCTAATAACAATAAATCCATATTACAAATAAGTGAATATAATTTTCTATCAATAATTAAATGAGGTTCGTTTTTAATTCGTTTTTGTAAGCTATTCAATTTATCTATTATTTTTTTATTTTTATTAATACATCCTGTACTATAATATTTAAATTGAAATAAATGATTTACTATAACCCTTCCCCTTCATACTATATTATTAGTATCGTATATCGATTTAAAAACCGAAACAGGTACTACGATTATTCTGTTACCATAGTATATAGATACATTAGGTAATCCAGTTTTTAGTTTCTTTATTCGAACATCTTCTTTAGATCGTTCACTCTTATTCATTAATATGTTCTTTACATATCCTGTGGTATTCTCTCTTCCTATAAATCAAAGATTCAAATTTATAGGGAATCCAATAATCTTTTTTACTATATAATTATTCCCTATTCTAAAGGACAGTGAATAATAAACTTTAAGCAGTATAGCCTTAATCATAGAAGAAACAACTCAATTAATCTTATCCATTAATAATATTAATATTAATATTAATATAAAAATAAAAATTAAAAAACAACAAGTAAGAAGTAAGAAAAAACTAATATCAAAAATTAATAAATCAAACAATAAATAGAAGATTAAAAGAAAAATCGGAGATGCTATGTTTAAAATAAAGCTTTCCTTTATTTCTAACTCCGAGGTTGTAATCATATAAGAGAAATGATTGAGTCTTTCTTGACTCACGATAAAGAAACCTAAACTGCGCACATCTTTTGAATAATAACCGCTAAGTCAAGGTAATGCCGCTAAACTTAATGAAGCTATTAACATAACAGTATAAGTTAATGGTAATATTTGAACTAAACCACCATAACGTCTAAAGTCTTGTTGATCCCCCATAGCATGTAATACAGAACCGGCTGCTAAAAATAACCCCGCTTTATACATAGCATGTAATACTAAATGCATTAATGCTATATTATATTGACTCAGGCCTACAGCTAATACCATCATACCTAATTGCTTATATATTATAATTATAATATATATGGACCATTTCTTTATTAATTTCTATTTTTCTTTTATTTATCTCTAAACAATACTCATTTAATATATTGATCCATAGAATTAAAATTTATATTACTATATAATCTTAATTCATAAAAATCTTTTAGAATCTCACTGATTTAACTGATTTTAAAAATATTTACAAAAATAATTATTTAAATAATTATTTTTTTCTAATTATTACATATTTAAATATATCTATTTTGAGTCATATGACTCAAAATATAAACTTTACCTCCATATAAATCTATTAAAGGATCTAATAAATATTTCTTTTTTTTTTAATTACACTTATATATATCTGGTTCAGATTCTTTATTAAAATTTACTGATCTACCACTATATATAAAATTACTTAACCAACCATTATTAAAAATTAAAGGCATAGGTTCTTTAAACTTTATATCATATTTTTTGCATAATTCATTTAATTGTAACAATTTAAAAGGATTTAGAACTAATCCGTTAACTCCATTAATTAAACTAATTATACCTTTTTATTTTACGTCCTAACTTATATCTTAAAGCTTTACCACCAGATACTAGTTTTATTGATATTTTTATTTAATTTCATATAATGCGGATTTATTTGTAACATCCATTCTAATTTCACAATTTACATAACTTTTTTGGAGTTAAAATTAAATGACTGTTTCTCTCTATAACACCACACCTGATAATCATTCATTAAATTTGAATAATAGTTCATTATTGAAATTGCTTAATGGTATTGATTTTTGAAAAATATTGATAATTATTAAATAAAGTAAATAGATCATTATTATGCAATATTAGATTATTATGAAAATATCTTAAACAAAATAAATTTAAATAAAAAAAATTTTTTTTTTATAATCAAAAATAATTAAAGTTTGTTCAAGCAAAAAAAAAGAGCTTATATATTAAACTAATAATTTTTATTAATTTAATATCAATTAATATCAAACGTATGGCCTCTGAGATTCCTACTAACTTATAATAATAATTTTTCATTTTTAAAAACAAAAGAAATAAGAACAATTTATAATCTATCTCATTGATTTTTAAATTTTATCCATTCATTAAATTTATCAAGTTGATTAATATCCAAACATTTATAATTTCTACAAAGATAAAAATTTTTTATTAAATTGAGCCTATGTATCTTACTAGACCTTAAAGGATATTTCTTAAAATAATTATCTATTAATTTTAAAACTTCTTTCTTTCTATAAATAGTATACTGAAATGCTTCTTTAGAACTAATAATATTTATACGACCTCCATATAATTTTATTAACGGATCTAATAAATATTTATTCCGTTGAGTAACACTTATAATTAACTGATCAGACTTTTCATCTATATAAATAGATCCATCACCATCTATAAAACCACTAAATCATCCATTATTATATATTAAAGGTAAAGGTTCTTTAAGTAAAATATTATATTTTACACATATTTTATTTAATTGTAATATTCGAATAGGATTTCTAATTAAACCATTAATGTCATTTATTAAATTAATTAAACTTTTTTTATCTTGTAATTTATATTTTAAAGTATTAAACCCAGCTATATGTTTAATAGATCCACCATATTTATGTTTAATTTCATACAAGGCAGATTTATCATTTATATCCATTACAATTTTTAAACTTGCAAAACCTTTTTTTGTATAATTAAAACTTCCATCAGCATCAATTAATCCGGCTATTCATTGAAAAAAAGGAATTTCATTATTATTATAATTAATATCCTTTTTTCCTATAATAGAAGATGTAGAATAATATCTTTTATTTCCCGACTCATTTGATTTTCAAATTCTATCCTTCTTTATTAAAGCTTTAAATTTTAAAATTTTATTGAAACCTTCTCTATCTCTAGTTAAATGTTTTTTATTTTTAATTAATTCAAAAACAGAAGATCAATAAATAGAATCAAATTGTTTTTGTGTAATTAAAGGATTTTTATCAAAGTAATTAATAATTGATTCTAACTCTTTAATGGAACGTACTCAATATTGAATATATCCATTAGTTATAAAAATAATAATTCTTATTTTAAAATACCCTTTAATGTTTTCTATTAATATTTTATCCTTTATATGTAAACATATCTTAAAAACTAATTTTATAGAATAACCAATTTTCATTTTAAATTTAGATCTAATAATAAAAAAACAACCGACGCTAAACCCTATAATATAATAAAGATTTATTTTATTTTTTAAATTATTTAACTCGTAGCTTAAAAAGTTGATATTCTCTTTTATAGAATTCAATAAACTTGATATTACATAGAATACTAAATGTGTATTAAAATCTTTCGTTTCATAGTCAATAATAAGACTAAATGAATTATAAAAATTATTATTAATATGATTACATAAATAATCATGAGCTTTGGTTATCTGCGAATTATTTAATATATATTTATATAAATATATAATAATATATACAACTTCTACGCAAACAGTTTGATTCCCGAATAAAAATTCTCGAGCCAATTGACTCATGGTAGAATAGGCAATTACTTTCTTAATATCATTTTGGAACAAACCTACAGATGCTGCAAAAAATGCAGTCACTGCACCCGTTACCATAATAATAGCTAAAGCTAGTTCTGATTGTTCTATTAATGGAGAACATCTTATTAATAAATATACACCTGCTGTTCTATTCAGAATTATTCTAAAAATATTATATTAAAAATTATATAACAAAAAGAATAATACACATCGTTTTCACGAAGGATCGGACTATATCTTTAACATTACAGAGGCAGAAAGCTCGGCTCGGAAAAGTTATATAACGTTTAGTCTCTGAGGATTCAAAAATATTTTAAATGATTCCCTGCTAATAGTCCATTATTGTATCTATTAGGCATACCATAATAAATATGTGTACCACTTTAGCTTTAGGATTTTTAGCATATAATTATATATTAATTATTTTATTTACATAAAATACCGGCAACAACACTCATAATAGGAAGACTATGACAGATATAAATTATACTTTTAGGTAATTAGTTAAATTTTCTATATGTATTCATTTGATACGCTAATAATTTTAACTGATTTAAACCTTCTATATTTAAATGACCTTTATCTTTTATAATCAATATTCCTTTCGTAAAATCCTTAAAATCAAATAATTTAGCACCATAAAGATTTGCATTTACGAGCGGATAAAAAAAAAAGGTATTATAATTTCTGATAAGTCTTTGATATTCGCTACTGATATATTATATTCATTTCTTCCGTCTTTATATGAAAGTTTTATTATCGTTCCACAATTTAATCTTTCAATAATTCTATATAAAATAACTATATCACGTTCATGTTAAGTTATTCTAAATTGAGGTTGACAAATATAACCCAAAACCATTATAACTTGTTTAGTATAATTTAATCTAAATGTACCTTATGATTGGACAAAACCAGCTATTCAATAAGGATTTAAAGGTTTTGTATTACCCTTATATAAAGGTTTAGTATATGGATTAACATGAGGATATAAATTTCTAATCTTTTCTGATAATCCCTTAGGAAAATTATTTTTGATAGATAAAATTTTAAGAAAACCTTCTTTTGTTAAATGTTCCTTATTTTCAATCATAACCATAACTTGACATCATAATTTAAAATATATTATTTTACTTGTTTGAAGAGGAAAATTTTCAAAATGACTACGTATAATTTTAAGTCCTTCTTTATTAGAAACTTCATACAAATAAATATTCTTACATTTGCTTATTAAACCTTCTTTATTAAAATAATTTTTAAGTAAATCTAATAAATTTTTATTTTCAGAATTCATTTCTACCCCTAAAGAATAAACTATACTAAGATGAAAACCTAATGGATTTGATAATTTAGTTCTTAATCGTATTGAAAAAGAAGATTTTTCATCACTATAACCAATAACGAATCAAAGATGTAGATTCTTTTTTTTGAGTGTTAGAATAATATTTATTATTTACCATTGTAGCAGCCGTCTACACATTCGACCTTTTATTTTTTCTTGTCAAAATTCACGTTCACAACACAACACAATTCAATAATTTTACGGTCTAGGCTTGTGTAGTATCTTTAATTTTGAGTTACTTTATTAATTTTTATATTCATTAATTTTATTTCTCTCAAAAGCCGGTTTCCCGGTGACTAGAGTATACCTTACAGCATTTTTAATTAACGCTGAAGAACCATCTACTCGTTGCTCTTTTACAGACAAAGTCTGATTTAGATCCGCGGTTGTCCATTTCATTTCTATCATCCTTAATGATTTTACCTTACCCCCAGTCATTAATGGGGCCATCTATTAAGTTTCCTTAATAAATTTGGTTACTAAGGCTTTAGGAGTTTCCCGGAATTTGATTCTTAAACACTAAAATAAATAGCCTACATTTATTATTTATGTATCAAACTTGAAACAGGAGTAGGCTTTTTAAATTAAAATAATTTTTAATTTAAGGACTATATCTTACATAAATAATATAATTATTAAAAACAAATATATTTTTATATTCCTATTCCTAGTCTCTGAGGTAAATATATAAGAATTTAATATATACATTTATAAATTAAATTTATAAGTTACCTGCTGATTATTTTATTTAGTTTATTATATAAACACAATAATACCTTATTATTATTCATAAAAACTTCCAGCATATTATAGGATTTAAGGAAGGACCTTTAAAAAAGTTAACTTTATGATTTAATTCTTTTAAATTAGATAAATTTACTTAATATTTAATTTATATAACATTTCAAATAACATAAAAGGAACTACAGTATCTCTTAATTTATTTACGCTTTTTCTACTAACTCTAATACTTCAACAAACTATTCCGTTTTCTTTTACTCGTTTTTTTAATCCAGATATAATATTGAAATTCTCGTTTAAAGTTTCCGTTAATAACATGACCTCTTCTTTTGTATAACAATCAATGCAAAGATAAATAGTATTACCTTGTCAATAACCATCACCCAGCCAGAATTCAATGAGCTGAGCTGAGCTAATCCTCGAGATTTCAATGTTTCTTTTATAATTAAAGGTACTATTTTGATATATTTACCATTAATTTATTTAGATCATTGATCATACAATTCTTTAAAAATAGGCAAATATCTAGTACTTAATCAATATTGAGTTACCGACTTTCCTGTTTTAGGATTAGGTCAAGGAGTAGGTTTAGTTAAAGTACAAAATTCAGAATAAACTATAAATTTCAAAGAATTTAAATAAGGTAAATTCTTTTTCGAAAAAGTAAATTCCATTCTAGCTCTATTACCATTAGAAGAAGGACGAATATATTCATCTCCTAATAAATCTCCGATTAATGCATCCCTGAAATTATTATCAAAATTATTATAATTTCTATTATCAATTTTCAAATATCTTTTTATTATTAAATTAAAAACAATAAATTTATTATTTTTATTTCGAATAAAAATTGTTTTTAATTTAGTATGTATTTTATCTATAAATAATCTTCCTTCCATTGCAAGAGGTAATCAAATATGTAGGCCTAATTGTGCTGATTTTGCAGCAGCACCAAGTAACAGTAATATAACAATAAAAGTTATAATATTTACATTAACATAAGGAGCTAAAGAAAAAACAGTAGCATAATCTAATGTACTAAATGTAAAAAAAATAGCAAAGAAACCCAGAGTTAAAAAATAATCCCCTATTCTATTAGTAAACATGGCATTCATGGCACTTTTGACTGCTGCCATTCTAGTATACCAAAAATGAACTAATAAATAAGAACAAATACCTACACCTTCTCAACCAATAAACATTACTAAAAAATTATTACCTGTTACTAATATAAGCATTAAACCTGTAAATAAAGAAATATATGAAAAAAAACGTTGTTGATGAGGATCTTCTCCCATATAACCTACAGAATAAATATGTACTAATAAAGAAACAATTAAAACAGGAATTAGCATACTCACAGTCAATTCATCAAAATAAAAAGACCAAGTTATTCTTAAATGTTCAGAACTTATTCATGAAAACAATTCAACAGTTACTGGTGAATTACACAAAATAACTTCATAAAAAGCAATAAAAGAAAATAAAGTAGTCATAAATAAACATAATATATTTATAATATGAACACCTTTAACTCCTAATGTTCTTCCAAAAAATCCACTAAGTAAAGCAGCTAAAAATGGTAAAAATACAATACTTAAATACATAAATTTTTTATAAATATAATAATAAATCAGAATTTAACCCGAATATCTCAAAATTTTATCATTATTTTCTTTAAATCCAAATATGAAAAATATAAATATAAATTATATAATAATATATTAAAAATTTAAAAATATATTTTTAAATTTTTAATGCAAATACAAAAATTAATCAAAAATAATATAAATATTAAATAATTAAATAATTAATTATTTAATATTTATATAGATAAATATATAAAAACCAAAGCAAAAATTATTAACGACTAAAAAAAAAAAATTAAATATAATTAATAATTTTATCGGTAATCACTACAACCTTATTTGCTTTTATAGTACAAATAAAAGTACTATTAAGTCTCGTTAATTTATATATTTTAATATTAAATAAATTAAAAATATAATAAAATTAAAATAAAAATTTTCTAAAATACATATTCTTTATATTATTTCAAAAATTTTTTTATAATTTAATTAAATTTTTCTTATTTTAAAATAAGCTATCATAATTGCTAATCCAATAGCTGATTCCGCTCCTGCTACAGCAATAATATATAAACCAAATATTTCCGCTAATATATCATTAAACTCTCATGAAAAGAATAAAGTCATTATTGAAACAGCTAATAATATTATTTCAATAGAAATTATCATTAATATCAAATTATTACGATTAAATATAAATCCTATTACACCTAATCCAAATAATATTAATGCTAAATCCATCAATAAAATATAAAAATTATCTCTCTCACTATATCAAATATATTAAATTAATAAAAATATATTCAATAATATAAATATTACTTAATATATCATATAAACCTTAATAAAAACATAGATTTTATCTTTTTATTAAGCTGCATATAATAAAAGGAAAGCCATCATTAAACAGAATAATCCTGTAGCTTCGGCTAAAGCAAATCCTAATATTGCATAACTAAATAATTGAGGTTGCATAGATGGATTTCTCGCTGTTGCTTGAATTAAACTACCGAATACGATACCAATTCCAACTCCACTTCCACCTAAACCTATCACTGCCATACCTGAACCAATATTTTTAGCTGCTTGTATTATCATAATAATTAATTTATATTATAAACCTAAATTTATTCTTTTACAAAATTCCCCTTTTTATATAAAAATATTATATTATAATATTTTTAAAAATCATATGAATTTACATTCATACTACATACATTTATTTTAAATTATTAACTCTTTCTTAATATATAATTATCGGCTAATTAAATAATATATTTATTATTATATATACCATATTTTATTATTATGGTAATCAGAACAAAAAAAAATATATAAATATATATATATATATTTATATATTTATAATAATAATAATAATAATAATAATAATAATAATAATAATTAAAAACCAGAAATACATAATTTACTTAAACAATCTTATAACTTAAACGACAAATTATACTAACACAAATCTTATTTTAACTTAAAACCCTACCTAATTAAATATTATTATTTATTAATATAATAACAATGCTTCTCTATTTAACAGTAAAACAAATAACAAGTACAATATTACTTAAAAAAGATTAAAAATATAACATTTATTTATTATAATTATATAAAATTTAAACAAATATTTTTACTTTATTTTACTTTTTATTATTATTTTTACATTGATTTTTATATTTATTAATTGTTTTACTAAGATGAATACCAGGATTTGAACCTGGGCCAGTTACACCACAAATACCTGTTCTACCATTAAACTATATTCATCAAGAATGGGCCATAATATTTATTTATTTTTAATTTAAATAATTTAAAATTATTCATTTTATTTTATATTTATATATTAAAATTAATTAATTATTATAAATAAAGTAATAATAATAATAAAATTATTATAACAAAATATTAAATATTAATTATTATAACAAAATATTAAATATTATTTAATGTATAGAATTATCATTTAAATTGAATATAATAATAAGTAAAGATAAATATATAAATAAATAAAACAATATGACCCTCTTTCCAATATATTAATAATTTATTGTAAAAAAAAAGTAAATAAATGTATAAATAATTCTATTTAAAGATAATATATAATAGATTTAAATACATTAGAAAAAAAATAAATAGAAAGTTAAAAAATAAAATTTAATATCAATGGGATGGTTCTTTATCATTATCTCGAGCAAATAATTCATAATAATCATTTCAAGTCATTCAAGGAAATCTTTTTTTAAATTTGTGTTCATTTTCTAGTCAATACTTATAAATTTTACGTCTTTCAGAATCTAATTGATAATTAATTCATTTATGTATATTACTACCATCATCTTGACTATCTACAAAAGCAAATACATCATTATTAATACTAGTTCTTATTAATTCATACATTAAATCATCTTTTTCATATTTATCAAACAATTTATAAACAAAAACATTTTCATTATAAATTTGACTTAAATAATCTTTTCATTTGTCTTTATCATAAGTCATGGAGAATAACATATCTGCTAATCTTCGCTCTTCGAATAATTTAGGTTCATAAGGTTTATTTAATTTAAAACCACGATTTGAGACTACATATAATTTTCTATCACGTTCATCTAAAATTTTAGCTTGATGACGCAATCATTCATTTCGTGCCTTAGTATATACTTTAATTTCATGCGCTTCTTTAATTTTAGGATTATTACTTAAATCAGGATATTTCTTATTAATATAAGTATTAATAAAATTAAATCGTTCTGTTTCTTTATGTTTTTTAATAAAAAGTTCATTAGCATTCATTTTTAAATCTCTTAATTTTTTATC